>Ga0105104_10001505_pt1 | contig 17464 bp, 14 predicted proteins | sample PPLLaktember2015_3_FD_87034 | JGI IMG/M metagenome (GOLD analysis project Ga0105104, IMG submission 87034) | Freshwater sediment microbial communities from Prairie Pothole Lake near Jamestown, North Dakota, USA - PPLs Lake P7 Core (6) Depth... | ecosystem: Environmental > Aquatic > Freshwater >... | reverse complement strand
GTCAGTCTGTCAGTCTGTCAGTTTGTCAGTTATCATGCGCGAATGATCATCCAACAGTTCGCATTTCTTTCCGCATTATGGCTTTCGGCGTGGATTCCTGCCGCAGGTGGAGAAGCTATGACTATCAACGACATCGTCGAACCTGGAACCGAGTACCAGGTCCTGGGGACCGGCTACGGTTTCACCGAGGGACCGGCCGCAGATCGAGAGGGAAACGTTTATTTTTCTGACGGGCAGAAAAACTCGATTCACTTTTACCGGCCCGGCGGTCCCGTCGAGCTTTTCATAAACGACAGCACAGATGCCAACGGGATGATGTTTAACCACAAGGGGGAACTGGTCGTTTGCGAGGGCGCCGCTTTCCGAATCGTCGCGTTCGACGTGAAGGCGAAACAGAAGAGAGTCCTGGTGTCCGAGTTTGAAGGCCTCCGCTTCAATGAACCGAATGACCTCACGGTCGACGCTCAGGACGGCATCTATTTCACGGATCCTAACTACCGCCACCACGGACAAGAGACGGTCAGGAAAGAAGACGCCTACTACGCCTCGGCGGACGGAAAAATCAGCCGTGTTTCAACCGTGTGCCAGAAGCCGAACGGCATCCTTCTCACACCCGACGGCAAGATCCTTTACCTGGCCGACAACCGGGGAAAAGCGATTTACCGCTACGACGTGAAGGGACCAGGGCAACTGGCGAACGAGAGCCGGTGGGCGGAACTGACCGGCGGCCCGGACGGAATGACTCTGGATGAGCAGGGGAATTTGTACATCGGCTGCGGACCGGCCGGCGTGGTGGTCTATTCACCCCAGGGAAAGCTGATCGGAACAATCAGCGTGCCGTACGCTTCGAATGTGGTGTTCGGCGGGCCGGATTTCTCGACGCTGTTTATCACGTCGAGGGACAAGTTCCTGTCGATCAAGACCAAAGTCAAAGGCACGAAGCCGCCCATCGACTGACACGGACGAACACAGACAGTCCGTGTCAGTCCGTGGAAGTCCGTGTTCGTCCGCTGGCGCCCACATCGACAACCACTATCCTTTGGCATATCATCCTGCGCTGGAGAGGTAGCGAGATGACAAAGCGGAAAAATCCTAGTCGTCGCGAATTTATCAGAGGCTCGGCAGCTGCAGCCGTCGCCGGCCTCGGGTTTCCTTACCTGATACCCGCCTCCGTCTTGGGCAGGGGTGGCAAGCCGGCCCCCGGCAATCGAGTCACCCTGGGATGTATCGGCGTCGGATGGCAGGGCGGGTCGAATCTGAAAGACTTTTTGGAAGACCCGAACGTACAGGTCGTGGCCGTCTGCGACATCGACGCCGATCACTTGAAGGAAGCCAAACAGACCGTCGATGCAAAATACGGCAACGACGATTGCGCCACTTATCACTTCTACGAAGAAGTAATTGCCCGGACAGACATCGATGCCCTGTCGCTCGGATTGCCGGATCACTGGCATGCGATTCCCGCGATCGCGGCCGCGAGGTCCGGGAAGGACATTTTCGGCGAAAAGCCGCTCGCTCAGAACTGGGCGGAAGCCCGCGCCATGGCGGACGCAGTCAAGCGGTACGGCCGGATTTGGCAGACGGGCAGCTGGCAACGCTCTCTCGCAAACTTCCGCTTTGCCTGCGAGCTGGTCTTGAACGGACGAATTGGCAAGGTCCACACCGTGGAGGTAGGTCTTCCGGAAGGCCATACGGATTTTGCAGGAACAGCCGGTCAGGAAGACCCTTTACCGCCGCCCAAGACTCTCGACTACGATCGCTGGCTGGGCCCCGCACCGTATTCCCCGTACTGCGTGGCGCGTGTCCACAAAAACTGGCGCTGGAACCTGGACTATGCCGGCGGCCAGCTGATGGACTGGGTCGGCCACCATGTGGATATCGCGCACTGGGGCTTGGGCTTCGATTACAGCGGCCCCTATGAGGTTGAAGGGCACGGTGAGTATCCGAACCGGGGAAGGTTATGGAACACGGCGACCAGGTACCGGGTGACCGTCAGGTACCCGAAAGAGATTACGATGGTCATCGCCGGCGGGCATGACGACATCCAATCGGGGACGAAATGGATTGGTGATCGCGGCTGGGTGTGGGTCAATCGCGGCGCGCTGGACGCGAACCCGCGAAGCCTGCTGCGCGAGAAATTCAGTCCAAACGAGATTCACCTTTACCGGTCGCCGGGCCATGCCCGCGAATTCATCCAGTCGGTCAAGAGCCGAGCCACGACGCTGGCGCCGGCGGAAGTCGCGCTGCGATCCGCAACCCCGGGGTTCCTCGGCCAGATCGCAATGCTGACCGGACGCAAAATCCGTTGGGACGCTGAAAAGGAACAGATTTTGAACGATGACGGAGCAAGCCGGCTGCTTTTCCGGCCGATGCGAAGTCCGTGGCATTTATAAGAGGTTCCAAGGTTCCAAGGTTCAGGGTTAAAAACCGTGAACCGTGGAACCGTGGAACCGTGGAACCGTGAACCGGCGAACCGTTTGAGGCTTATATGTCGAGATCAACCTTTGCAACCGCACTCCTTCTGTCCTGCCTGGTGCCTTTTGCCATGGCTTTTCAGTCGCAGCAAAATGTCGGCCAGCTTGAAGAGGCTCTGACCAAAGTCGCCGCTTACGAGTACGGCCAGGACTTCAAGCCGCTCGCCGACGTGATGGAGCTCGTTCGCGGAACCAAGTCCAATCCCGAGCTCCTGCCGAAAGTCGAGGAGCGCTTCATCTCCTTCCTGAATGGCAAAGCCACGCTCGAAGGCAGGAAGTTCGTTTGCGAGCAGTTGAGCCTCGTCGGAACCAAGTCTTCAGTCCCGGTTTTGGCGGGGATGTTGACCGATCCGTCTACCTCCGACATGGCTCGCTACGCGCTCGAACGGATCTCGGCGCCGGAGGCGGGCGAAGCGCTGCGGACCGGCCTGTCGAAAACCAGCGGCAAGGAAAGAGTGGGCGTCATCAACAGCCTGGGACAAAGGCGTGATCCGGCGGCTGTCGCCCTTCTCGTTCCTCTCGCCACGAACCAGGATCAGCCCACGGCAATCGCTGCCGTCACGGCTCTTGGCCGGATCGGCGATGCCTCATCGCTGAAAGCGCTCGCCGATCTGCGGAAAAGCGCGAGCGGGCCGACTCGGGACCTGATCCTGGATGCGTACGTCCGTTGCCTGGACGATTTGGTTGCGAAGGGAGAAAAGGCTCAAGCGCTGGCCGGCTACCGGGAGTTGTACTCATCGAGCGAACCGTCGATGACAAAGGTTGCCGCATTGCGTGGTATCGCAGGCCTCGAGGGTGCAAAGGCCACCCAAACGCTGGCCGAAGCGGTGGAAAAAGGCGATGAGGATGTCCGCGCCGTCGCAATCGGGCTGCTGGCTTCCATCCCTTCGCAGGAGGTGACGGGGCTTCTGACCGGTGCCTACCCGAAACTCCCGCCCCGCGGCCGGGTTCAGCTCCTCACGGGACTCGTGACCCGTGGCGATTCTGCCGCAGCTCCACTGTTGGCGGGTGCGCTGAAGGATGATTCGGTTGAGGTTCGAGTGGCTGGGCTGGAAGGAATAGGAAAACTCGGCGATTCCTCGCACGTGCTGCGGCTCGCCCAGATTGCGGCCGACACTCAGGATCCCGAACGCGGCGCCGCTCGGCTGAGCCTGTACCGCTTGAAGGCGGACGGAGTCGACAAAGCCGTGCTCGATAACCTGGGTTCTGCCCCGGCGAAGGTCAAGATCGAGTTGATCCGCGCGACCGGGGAGCGCCGGATCGACTCTGCAACCGACGCGTTGTTGAAGGCGGCCAAGGATTCCAGTACTGACGTGCGGCGTGAATCTCGAAGAGCGCTGCGCGAAACCGCTCAAACCCAACACATCCCCGCTCTGCTCGGGCTGCTGGATGATGCGAAGAGCGCTTCCGAGCGCGCGGATTTGGAAGCGGCTGTTGTGGCCACTTTGAAGCGATACGAGATGGCGGGCATTGACGGCATCACGGCCGCCATCGGAAAGACGGACAATGTCGACACGAAGGCCTCCTTGCTGATGGTCATGGGTCGCACGGGCGACCCCTCGGGCCTCAGCCTGTTGCGCGCCGCTCTTAAAGCCGATGAGCCGGCCGTCCAACGGGCTGCGATTCTGGGATTGACCGAATGGCCGACGCCCGACCCTCTTCCGGATATGCTCGACGCCGCGAAAACCAACCAGGTGCGCAGCCATCAGATCCTGGCGTTGCGCGGCTATTTCAGACTGGTGGGGCTGAGATCGCGCAGGTCGCGGGCCGAGAGCGTGCAGTTGCTCGAAGAAGGCCTGAAGCTGGCCCAGCAGGACAATGAAAAGAAGGCGGTCCTCTCGATGCTTCCCCGCTTTGCTTCGCCTGAGGCGTTGAAGCTGGCCGAAAGCCTGCAAGAGGGGTCAGTCTCGGAAGAAGCCAAGCTGGCCATCGAGCGAATCAAGAAGTCGATGCAGTGACTTTGGAAGTTCTGAGTTCTGAGTTCTTAACATTGTAGGTCAGATTGGGCGATGGCGAAGTCCAAGACTTAGAAACTTAGAAACTTAGAAACTTAGAACTTAGAACTCAGAACTCAGAACTTAGAACTGGGAACTGGGAACCGGGAACCGGGAACCGGGAACCGGGAACTTAACCCCGATAAATCCCATCCGGGTTCGAACCCAGCATCCCGGCGTTGTATGTCCGGTCGTCGACCGGCGACAACTCCTTGACCATCTCCTCGTCCATCAGCTCAAAACTCGGGATGTGGTCGAGCTTGTCGGCGATTGCCTCGAGCTGGTCGTCGCTGCCGGTCCAGTTGAGGCGGTCAAACGCACGCAGATCGAGCGGAACGGTATAGCCGCGCAGGGTTTTTTCGCGATCGAGGTTATAGTACGAGTCGAAATAGGAGATAACCAACTCCCGCAGGCTCCGGTAGATCGGTTCCCGGAACCGCAGGCCGACGAAATTCGACTTCGCTACCGCGCCGAACCGGCCTTTCCGTTTGAAGATGGCCAACAAGTGGTCGTCGTCCCGGACGGCTTTCATGTCGACAATTCGTGGGGGATGGCCCAGGAGCCGCAGAGCCGCAGCCGCGAAGAGGGCTCCATCGAAACAATGGGCCTTTCGGTCGCGCAGGACGCTTCGCGGGGACCGGTATATCGGGTCGGCACTGTAGGCGATCGAATCAAGGAAGCACTGGATCCTGCTTGGGGAATCGAGCTCCCGCAGGGAGCGAAGCTCCTCGGCAGTCCACCCGGGGAACGCGGTCGTGATCCAGTCTGGACTCGTCATTGCGAAAGTGCCTCAGCTTCTTCGATCAATTGTTCGATTGCCCGCAGGCCTCTCGACCAGAAGCCGGGGTCTTTCACATCCACCCCGGTGTCGGCCAGCAGCCGCTCCGGCCAGTCCGAGCCGCCGGCCTCCAGCAGGCGGACGTACTTCTCGACGAACCCTTCCCCCTGCTCTGCGTAGACCTGGTAGAGGGAGAGCACCAGGAGCTCGCCGAAGGCATAAGCGTACACGTATCCGGGGGTGTGGACAAAGTGTGGAATGTAGCTCCACCAGGTGGCGTAATAATCGTTGAGTTTCACGCTTCCCTGGAACATCGCTTCCTGGTTCTGGATCCAGAGTTCGCCGAACCTGTCCGCCGACAACTCGCCCTCGGCTCTCCGCGCCTTGTGGATCGAATCCTCAAAACCGTTCATGGCAATTTGTCGGAAAACCGTGGCCATCGTGTCATCGATCTTGCTCATGAGCATCGACAGCCGGACAGCAGGTTTCTCGGCCCGCTTTATCAAGGTCCGGAAGGTTAGCATCTCGCCAAAGACCGATGCGGTTTCCGCCATGGTCAGAGGAGTCGACGCTTGCAGAGCGCCCTGTTTTCGCGAGAGGTACTGGTGTATCCCGTGTCCCATTTCGTGGGCGAGCGTCTGCACGTCCCGCAGTTTTCCCGTGTAGTTCATCAGGATATACGGGTGCGCGCTAGGCACAACGCCGTGGCTGAAAGCCCCGCCGCGCTTCCCGTTGCGGACCGCGGCGTCGATCCAGCGGGATTCGAAGAAGCGCCGGGCGGTTTCGCCGAAAACCGGGTGGAAGGACTGGTAGGCGCTGAGTACGATGTCTCTCGCCTCGTGCCAGGTGAAGAACCATCCCGCTTCCTCGGTGCCGGTTCTGACCGGCGCGTAACGATCGAAGTCCTCGATCGGCTCGATTCCTAGCAGTCTTCCCTTCAGTCTGTAGTACCGTGCGGACAGATCGAAGCGGCCGCTCACCGCCTTGACCAGCGCCTCGACCGTTTCATCCGAAACCTGATTTGACAGGTTTCGAGCGGCCAGCCAGTGATCAAACCGGCGCAATCGATCGTCGGACGCCTTTTCGGCGAGGATGGTGTTGAAGACGAAGGTGAGATCAGGAAGGCGAGTCTTGAGACCGTCGGAGAGTGCCAGGGCGGCATCCCGGCGCACGGACCGGTCGCTTTCCTGGAGCCTGCTCAGGACCTCCTGCTCGGTCAACGATTGTCCGCCGACATTGAACTTGAGCGCGGCGAGCATCTGATCGAAGTACCGAGTCCACGCACTGACCCCGTTGACCGACTTCTCGGCCAGGATCTTCTCCTCCGGCTCAGTCAGAACGTGGTTTCGAAAGAGCAGTTGGACCTCGAGGTAGTGCCGGTAACGTGAGACGTCGGGAGACGCCAGGAGCCGGGTCGTATGCTCCTCGGGCAGCTGCATCCATTCCAGTTCGAAGAAAAGGAGCAGCTGGATGAGCCGGCTTGACGCTTCCCGCACCTTCTGGAGAAAGGCGCCGTGTTCCGGCTTGCCTGTATCGGCCGACCATTGCAGGTAGGAGAAAGCGTCGATGCGGCCGAGCAAGTCCTGCAATGCCTCAAACCGACCGACGGCCTCGGCCAGTTGCGCAGGCTCGAGTTGAGCAATGCGGCCGCGGTAGGTTGCGGCGAAATCCGTGGCCTGCTCCTCGGCTTTCTTCAAATCCCGATCCGCGTCCTCGACCGCGGAATAGAGGTCGGCCAGGTTCCAGGCGACAGCCTCGGCGCCATGCGGGCGTTCCAGCTTCTCGGATGATTGCATTGTCATAGAGACTCCTGGTATTGGGGGCGGGCAAGCTTTCTTTCGAAGTGCGGTGGCAAGGCACGTATCTCGGGAGCCGTCGCCAGTTTTACAGAGCCGTTCGCTCCGTGCGCGGCTCTGTAAAACTGGCGACCGTCCCGAGATACGTGCCTTGCCACCGCACTCCGAAAGAGGTTGTGTTATTTCCTCACGAGCGTTTCTTGCTGTGCAGCCAGTGCAGGGCGAGGATTGTTTTGCCGTCCACGATCTCGGCTTTCCGGCACATCTCCAGCGCTTCCTCCAGCGAGTAGTATTCGACCACGATGTCCTCGTCATGGTCGAAGTTGCTGGCCGTCCGCTGGAAGCGGTCGGTGTGGTAGAGGTGAAGAAGCTCGGTGCAGAAGCCGGGACTGGGGTAAAAGCTGTAAACGTGGTCGAGGTGATCTGGCCGGATTCCAGTCTCCTCTTCCAATTCGCGGGCGGCGGACTCAGCCGGCTCCTCGCCGGGGTCCAATTTGCCGGCCGGCAACTCCAGCAGCGATTTCCCGAGCGGGTAGCGGGTCTGCCTCACAAACGGAATTCGGCCGTCTTCAGTCTCGACGAGGATGACGACCCCTCCCGGGTGCTTCACCACCTCCCGGATAGCCTCTCGCCCGTTGACTTCGATCTTGTCGACGATCAGGTCCACAATCCGGCCCGAGTAAACCAGTTTTCGCTCAACCTGCATCGGCTTAATGGCTGATCTCGATGAAAATTCGCCCCGGAGCCTTCTTCGTCTCTATCTTCACGTCCCTTTTGGCCGCGTCGAGGTCCGATGACTGATACATCATCACATACTGGCTCTTCATCTCGTGAATGATGTCGCCGTAGATGTTGTGTAGATCCGTGAAGGCATTCGAGAAGATGGTCCTGCCTCCGAAGCGCAGGCTCTGATCGATGAAGCGGTTCTGCATCAGGATCAGGTTGTGGAAGTCATTGCTGACGCTCCGAGGCCGTCTGAATTGCGGGTTGGTCTTCAGATTCCGACGATAGTTCTCAATGTATTGATTCGTGTAGATGATCGGGTAGAGCGTGATTCCCTGGTCGCGCGTCACCTTCATCATTTCCTGAAAGGAGGAGCGGCTGGCCGTATCGATGCCGTCGGTCAGGAGGACGATCAGTTTCTTGCCCTCCTTGTCCTTGAACATGTTTTTCGATACCCAGATGACGGAATCATAAAGGGCGGTTTTGCCATTGGGCTTGACGACGTTGAGCAGGGGCGTCAGATCCTTTGCCTGCTCAGTCCAATCGATCACGACACGCGGCTGCTCGGCGAACAGGATGAAGGCCGACGCTTCCGGCTGCAGTCCCTTGAAAAAGTCGACTGCTACTGAAGCCGCCTTGGCGAGGAACTGCGAGGTGCTCCAGCTGTTGTCCACCATGACCACACTGCTGATCGGCACCTGCTGCTCCTTGAGCAGCGAAATTGTCTGCTCGTGCCCGTTCTCCAGGACCGTAAAATCGTGGGCGGTCAGGTTGCGCATGAAATTGCCGTTGGAGTCGCGGACCAGAAACCGCAGCTGAATGGTTTCCAACTCCATCAAAACCTGGATCTGCTCGACTGTCAGATCCTGATGGTTCTCCACTTCGGGCCCGGGGGCGTTCTCGGACTGGGGCGGCGTCTTCTCCTGCTCCTGTGGGCCGGCCATGAGCAAAGAGACCGGTTGCATCACGAGAACAAACGTCAAAAGCAAACGACCTAGTGTTGTCACAGAGCCTCCTCCTCGCACTGTGCGGGCACTGCGTAGCCGGTCGACTTTGCTCATGCCGCTTTGGAGGCGTGAGTTCCTCCCCTGTCTGACGGTTACGCCTGTCTCCTGGGTCTGTTTTCTGGAAAAACGAGCGGCTGAACTCCGGGACTCCAACCGCGCAAAGCTAAAGTCTGGTAAAGCAAAACCGATCTCAGGGCCAGTCCGCTTAAGACCGGTGATAGAGCCAGTTTATCACCAGCTGCTAATAAGCACGAGTTCGCCCAGCCGTCAAGCGGGTTTTTTTAGAGGGCGAAGGGGCGAAGGGAAGGAGGGAAGAAGGGTTACGGTATCCTTCCCTCCTTCCCTTCTTCCCTTCGCCCCTTCTTCCCTTCGCCCCTTCGCCCCTTCGCCCCTCCTTCACCCCTCCGCCCCTCCACCCCTCCTTCACCCCTCCGCCCCTCCACCCCTTCGCTCCTGCCGTTTCGACTTTTTCCGGTTTTGCGGCATCCTAGAGGGTATGTCACGGCGTGAGGTGATCCTCGTCCTGGGATTGGGCATTCTCGTTCTGCTCGTCTATCTGCCCTCGTTCCCCGGCGAATTCCATTTCGATGATTTTGGGCTCATGCTCGAAAACCCGCAGGTGACCGGGCCGCATTTCTCCTACTGGCTTTTCCTGAAGGAATACGGCGGCCGTCCGCTGACCCTTTGGACTTTTCATTGGAACTATCGGCTGTCCGGACCCGATCCATGGAGCTTGCACGCCTTCAGCCTGGTGCTCCATGTGATTGCTGCAGGACTCCTGTTTGTTTGGGTGAAGCGAAACACCCTCAGTGAAAAAGCGGCGTTCCTGGCGGCGGCAGTCTTTGCGTTACACCCCCTGCAAACCCAGGCGGTCAACTATATCTGGTCCCGGTCGGTGCTTCTGATGTTCTGCTTTGGGATGGCGAGTCTTCTCCTCGCGAGATATCAATGGCTGTCCTTGGTCTGCTTCCAACTCGCCATCTGGAGCCGGGCCGACGGCTTGATTTTTCTGGTCCCCCTGGTGCTTGCGAACGGTATCCCGCATCGGCTGAGTGGTACCCTTTCTGCGCTGTATCGAAACCGCGCGCCGATCGTTCTGGCTCTCGCCAATCTTGGCGGCTTCGCCCTTTTCTTATCCGAAGCAAGACCGCTCGAGATGGGTTGGACGCATCCTCATGCGCTTGGCTACTGGTGGTCGCAGACGGTCGCATTCTGGAAATACATCGGCGCCATGGTTTGGCCCGCTGGCCTGAGTATCGATCATGACCTCCTGGTGACGAGTCTCTGGCCGCCGGCTCTTGCTCTTCTTGGGCTCGTGGGTTTGGCCTTCGCGCTCTGGAAAACTCGAACCCGGTATCCTCTGATTGTCTGCGGAGTTGTGTGGATCTGCCTGGCTCTGGCCCCGGCGGCGCTTCTGCCCAATTCCGATCCGTTTAACGAAAGCCGGGCTTACCCGGCTCTCGCTGGATTCGCGCTGATTCTCGCCGCCGTGTTCCGGATGTTTTCGGGGCGGATGACCCGGTTGTCTGCTGCCGCCGTAATCGGGCTGGTGGTTTTGGCGATGATCCCCCCGACTGCTCTCAGGAACTCGGTGTGGCGCACGGATCTTGCCTTGTGGCAGGACGCGGCGGAGAAAAGTCCAGGAAAGGTCCGGGTTCAGTACAACCTGGGAGCCGCTTGGGCGCGAGCCGGAGACGTCGTTCGCGCCGAACAGTCATTCGCAAAGGCCCTGGTGATCGACCCGGGCGACGACCTTACGCTTGCAGCTTTGGGTTACTGTGCAGAGGCCAATCGAGATTGGGCCCTCGCGCTCGAGCGTTACCAGCAGGCCGTGTCGCTCAATTCGCGAAACGTCTATGCGGATGAGGGTCGACGCCGCGTGCTTAGACACGTGAAAGCAGGGGCAGGGAAACAACGGCTATAATAGGAACCGGGAACTTGCGGGCGCATCGCTCCGCCGGTTCGGATTGATAACGTGAAGTATACAAATCATCTAAACGTCATTGTCGCCATTATCGGCGTCATCGTGATCGCCCAGACGCTGACCAGGACTTTCTGGAACTCGACTCCGGAGAAGAAATACTCTGTCGACGTGCCGGCGAGTCAGCCCAAGATCAAGGTCCAGGCCTCGCGGGCGCCTGCCGCAGTCCAGAAAAGGTCGGCCTCACCATCAGTCCTCCCTGGTCCCATGGGTGTTCCTCAATCCTCGACTGTTCCACCGGCTGCCGGAGCTCCCAGCTTCGCGACCCGAGGACGCCTGTTGACTGCTCCTCTTGTTGAGACGAACCCGAATCCGGGAATCGCCGGGATGGCGCCCCGGGCGCCTGCAACTGCTTCACCGAATATCGTTACTATTCCGTCAGCACCGACGACCGCCCCCCCTACAGGGGGACTCGAGGGTGAAACGCGTGGCCGATCTATCCGCGGGCAGGTGCCTTTTGGAGCTCGTTCGACTTACCGTCCGCAAGGGGGTGCGGAATCGCGGACGACGACGTTGCCGCCGCCCGGAGGTAATGACGCCGGCAAGAGGCGCCCCGACCCCAACGCTCCCACTCCGCCGGTGAGATCCTCAATGCCGGAACAGCGAGTGCAGTAAAGGCCTTTTATAAAGGGCAGGGCCTCTGCCGCCGCATTCGATAGAAGGGGTCAGGCCCGGCTCTGATTCCTGTCAGCTCAACTTCTCTTTCGCAAAATCCCACTGCATCGCTTTGCTCTCGCGCAGGGACGCGTTCACCATGTGAGCGCAGGCGGCTGCCCGGTGGCCCGTCAGCGCATCTTCGACTGGCTGCTTTCGCGACTTCACGCTGTCGAAGAAATTCGTCATGTGGACGATGGTGGCGTCCTCGCCCAGCTCATCCCAAGTCTCGGCTTGCTGGCTCATTCGCGGTGCCCAGGTGAACGGCGATTCTTCTTTCTGGACCTTCGGATCACTGTAATAAGCCTCAGCCAGAGCTTTTGGCCAGGAATCGACCACCCAGCGGTTGTCGCTGTGCACGTTTTCGGGTCGGAAGACCAGCTGAGAGCCCCGAAACGAGAGACTGCCTTCAGTCCCCAGGATGTCGATCCCCGAGTCGCCGGACTGGTTGTTGAAAGTGGAGCTGAGATTGACGGTAAAGCCCTCGGGGTAAACCATGATCCCGTCAACCGTGTCCGGGACGTCACGGTTCTCTTTCCAGCGGTAAAGCTCGCCCGTCGCCAGTACGGTTTTCGGCATCTTGGCGTCCATGATGTAGTGAATTGAGGTGACGAGATGCACGAAGAGGTCGGTGGCGATTCCCCCCGAGTAATCCCAGAAGCAGCGCCACCGGAAGAAACGTTCAAGGCTGAAGGGCTTCTTGGGAGCGGGACCCAGGAACGCATTCCAATCAACCGTTTGCGGAGAAGCGTCCGGCGGGATCGGGTAAAGCCAGGCGCCTTCTGACGTGTTCCGATTGTATGATGCGCGGATCATCGTGATCTGCCCGAGGCGGCCTGTTTTCACCATTTCCCGGGCCTTCTGCTGCGTGGCCGAACTGATCCCCTGGCTGCCTACCTGGAGGATACGCTTGGTTCTTTTGGCCGCGTCGATGATCTCGAGACCTTGATCCACGGTGTAGGTCAGCGGCTTCTCGATGTAAACGTCTTTCCCGGCGTCCATCGCCTGCACCGCCATGTCTCTGTGCCAGTGATCGGGCGTCCCGATGATGACCGTATCGATGCCCTTGTCAGCCAGGATTTCGTGATAGTCGCGATGGATCTTCGCCTTACCGCCGGCTCGCTCCTGGGCTCGCTGCGCGCGGCCGGAGTACGCGTCGGACACCGCCACGATTTCGATCCCGGGAATCGCGAGCGCTGCGTCCATGAGTTGCTGTGCGCGGGCCCCTGTTCCGATGACCCCGACTGTCTTCCGATCGCTGGGCGAGACTCTCGCCTTTTGAGCCGGCTGAGCTGAGGCTCGGGACGTCAACCCGGCAGCTGCCCCTGACAAAAGGCTCCCCTTCATGAAATCTCTCCGATTCATCATCACCTCCATGTTTTATGAGTGCTAAGCGGGATTTGTGGAGAAATAGGCTACTCGAAATAATATCATGGAGCCGCCGGAACAGGGCCGTGTAGACCAGGGAGGTGACAATGCGGATCGAAGGTTGGAGTCGAAGATCGGTGCTGACCAGTCTTGGCGCCGGCGCCGCGCTGGGTGTTTTGCCGAAAACGTCGTTCGCCCGGGATGACCAGAAGGGACAGGGGAATATCAAACAATCAGTCTGCCGTTGGTGCTACAAGGACCTTAGCCTGGAAAAGCTCTCGGAGGCCGCCCGAAAGATCGGGCTTCAATCCATCGAGCTTATCGGGCCAGACGAATTCAAAACGGTCAAGGCTTACGGCCTCACCTGCGCGCTGACATGGGGAGCCGGGAAAATAGACAGCGGTCTCAACCGGAAAGAGAATCACGACTTTTGGGATCAGGAACTGCGCAAGAACATCGACTTCGCTGCGGCCGAGAAGATCCCGAACGTGATCTGTTTCTCAGGCAACCGGAAAGGAATGCCGGACGAAGAGGGTCTCGAGAACTGCGTCATTGGTGCCAAAAGGATCGCCGGATATGCCGAGAAGATGGGCGTGACGGTCTGCATGGAGCTGCTGAACAGCAAGGTGAATCACAAGGACTATATGTGTGATCGCACAGCTTGGGGCGTTCAGCTCGTCAAGAAAGTCGGCTCGCCGCGGTTCAAGCTCCTTTATGACATCTACCACATGCAGATCATGGAGGGCGACGTGATCCGAACCATTCGCGAGAACAAGGATTACATTGCCCACTACCACACCGGCGGGGTGCCGGGACGAAATGAGATCGATGAGACCCAGGAGCTCAATTACCCGGCGATCATGAAGGCCATCGTCGAAACCGGTTATAGCGGGTTCGTCGGCCAGGAGTTTGTCCCGACTCGTGACCCTCTGACTTCTCTGGCCCAGGCGTACAGAATATGTAACGTTTAGCCGAGCAAGGCCTGAATGGTGGGGATAATCCACGGCAGCCTGAAACCAAACCAGGCACCCGTGGGATGAAAGGCCGACTCAATAAGCTTCTCGCTCCAGAACGCGGCGTACAGGGCGTACATCAGGAGAAGCAGCCAGAGCCAGGCCGGTGAATTCCGCTGCATAGCCTGTCTTCCTCCGGTATGCTTCTTTAGACTAACCGGCAGCCAAAAAGGTTGGCAGAAAGCGCGGAGGACTGACAAACTGACAACTGACAAAGGCTTTGGCTCCGTGGGTCGGCGACGATCCCAGCGGCACTAATGGACGACATGGACGGTGTGGACCAAGTGGACCCACACGTCCACTCAGTCCACACCGTCCATGTCGTCCATTGCCCTTGTTGTCTGTCAGTCTGTCAGTCTGTCAGTTTGTCAGTTTGTCAGCTCGCCCCGCAGCACTTCTTGTACTTTTTCCCGCTCCCGCAAATGCAGGGATCATTGCGGCCCGGGTGCGTTTTCCCTTCGGCCTTCAGGTCGCTTTCGCGGGTCCACCTCATCACGTTTGCAGGCGGTCGACCCTGCTGGAGCTCCTCGGCCATGAATTTCATGAAAGGGTCGACGTGTTTGAAGAAGAGCTTGTACGCCGGGCAGAGATAGTTGAGTCCTGGCTCTCCCCCGGGAGCACGCATGAAACGGTGCTTTGGGCATTCCCCGTTGCAGGCGAACCGAAATTCGCACTCGAGACAGTAGCGAGGTAAGCGGTCCTTCTTGTCCTGGCCGAACTTGTGCTGCTGCGCCGACGTGACCATCGAAAGCATCGGGTTCTCCATGATGTTCCCCAGGCGATTCTCCGGGTAGACGTAATGATCGCAGGAGAAAACGTCGCCGTTGTGCTCGATGATCATCGCCTCGCCGCATGTCTCGCGGAAGACGCAAAGGCTCGACTGCATCCCGACCCAGGCCTCGAGGCTCACGTCAAAAAGCTGGACATAGAACTGGCCGACGTCATTCCTGACCCACTCGTCGAAGATCTCACAGAGAAACCGACCGTACTGGAGAGGCTCCACAGACCATTCGGTCACCCGGGCAGGCCGCGCGGAATCGGGCGAGATCAAGACAAGGCCTTCCGCCTCCGGCGCCTGAGTTATCCTTTCGACGATCGGAATAAACTGTATGAACCCGCTGCCTTGTTCTTTGGGGAAGCGGTACACGTCCAGCGGATGCTGAGCATTGTCGCACTGCACGACGGTCAGTGTATTGAACTCGACTCCGTGTTTTTTCAGGTGGCTTAGCCCCTTCATGACCCGATCAAAAGTCGGGCGGCCCCCCTTGTCGACGCGGTAGCGGTCGTGGATCTCGCGCGGCCCGTCAATAGACAGGCCGACGAGGAAGTGATTCCTCGCGAGGAAGTCTCCCCATTCGTCATCGAGCAGAATGCCATTTGTCTGAAGGGCATTCTCGATGGTCCTGCCCTCTGCGTACTTCTTCTGGAGCTCGACAGCGCGCTCGAAGAACCCGACACCAAGGAGCGTCGGTTCGCCCCCTTGCCAGGCAAAATTGATCACCGGGAAATCAAGCGCGTGAATGTACTCGCGGACGTAGGCTTCGAGAACCTCATCCGACATGGCCCACTGCGGTTTGCCGGGGTACAGCCGCTCCTTCTCGAGGTAAAAGCAGTAGCGGCAGTCGAGATTACAAAGCGGACCCGTCGGCTTGCTCATCAGGTGAAAAGCCACCGGGTTGTTCGAATGCGACTGCATGCGTAATGGTGACGTTTTCGGACCGCTCCAGTCAACAAGCAGGGGCGATGCGCTGACAGCGCGGGCATCTTGCCTGCACTGGGCCGCAGGCACCCTGCTGTCGGTCCTAGCGGACCTCCGCCAAGATGCCCGCGCTGTCAGGTGGGCTCTGTCCACTACATCGACTCCTGTAATAAACTAGGCAAGCCCCGTTACTGGAGATGGCGTAGTGAAGTACGAAACTGATTTAACCGACCTCGCTCGGCGAACCGATACCCTCCACCACGACCTGGCGAAGGTCTTTCCTGAGTTGCGTCGTTTCTCGTCAACGAAAGAGCTGGAACGATCGACCCTCTACCAGCAAATCAGACCGGCCGTGGAGGCCGTCTTGGGGGGGGTGGCTCAGGGGAACTCTATCCCCGTGCCGCTAAAAACCCTGCTGGGAAGCGCGGTACGTGCGACAGCCTGGAACATCGAACGGGGAATTCAGCTCGACCGGATCATTGCGACCCTGCGAGACCACCCGCTCCTCGCCCCGAGCGAAGTTTTCTTCCTGACTGAGCTCGACTACGGCATGGCACGAAGTGAAAACCGATTGGTCGCCGCGGAAATTGCCTCTGCCCTCGGACTGAATTACGTGTTCGCTCCCTGCTACATGAACCTCGCAAAGGGAAGCGGGCTCGAGTCCGAGACTCAGGGGGAAAACTCCCTGGCTCTTCACGGAAACGCGCTTTTTGCCCGCTATCCCCTGCTGCATGGCCACTCGATTGCTCTTCCCAACGGGAAGGACAAGATGCGAGGGAAAGAGAAGCGGCTGGGTTGCCAGCGGGCGGCGGTGGCGCTGGTGGATCATCCCTTTGGCCGATTCTGGGCCCTCAGCGTGCATCTCGATGCGCACTCAACGCAGCGACATCGTCATTTTCAGATGCGGCTTGTTCTCGATCACATCGAGAGTCTGACTCCGCGCTATCCGGTGCTGATCGGCGGGGATTGGAACACTTCCACCTACAACTCCAAGCGAGCTACCTACTCGATCCTCGGCTACTGTCGACGGGTTGTGATGGGGGTTCGGCACGTCATCAAAAACCATTACCCCTACCCGGAGCGCTGGTTCGAGCGCGGCCTTTTTCGGGAGCTCGAATCCCGCGGGTATACTTACCGCAACCTCAATCAGCTGGGTGCCTGCACGCTCCACTACGACGTCAAAGACCTGGCGTTGAACCGCAACATGGGTGACTGGATACCCAAATGGTGTTTCTGGTTCATCAACTGGGCGCTCGAGCAGAATACGGGCAATGAAGGCCGCTGCTCACTCAAGCTCGACTGGTTTGCGGGTCGTGGAATCAACCCGGCCGGTGACCAGAAGCCCTTGGTTGTGCATGATATCCGCCAAAGAGAGCACTTGTCCGACCACGATCCGATCATTCTAGACTTCCGCCCTGTTTTGCCCTAGCCTCGCCGAAACCTGCCTTGGACGATTCGCATCTCGGCCTGTAGAGTCCCGATTCCCCTATCCCTCACAACTGGAGAGCTTTGTGTTGCGCCGAGTATTGCTCGCCTGGACGGTTTCGGCTTTGGTCTGGTCGTTTGCGCCTGCGTCGCCGCCGGACTTCTCTCAATCGCCCGTTCTGGACACCGGATTTCGATTGAAAGTCGAGGCAGACTGGGTTTACGTAAACGCCTCTGTCCGGGATTCTCAGGACCGGGCCACGATGCTTGGGCTCGGAAAAGAAGATTTCCTCCTCTATGAAGACCAGGTTCTCCAACCGGTTGATTCCTGTACGCCGGCTCAGACTCCGTTCAGCCTCTTGCTGCTGATGGATGTGAGTGCGAGCACCTCACCGTTCATCCACGTTCTGAGGAATTCCGCGTTGGGATTTGGCCGACAACTCGGCGCGGCTGACAGAATTGCGGTCATGACTTTCAGCTCGGGGAGCCGCCTGATTTTGCCTCCCACTAATGACCGCGCCCGGTTGAAGACCGCTCTGCGCTTTGTCGCTC
>Ga0105104_10001504_pt1 | contig 17465 bp, 7 predicted proteins | sample PPLLaktember2015_3_FD_87034 | JGI IMG/M metagenome (GOLD analysis project Ga0105104, IMG submission 87034) | Freshwater sediment microbial communities from Prairie Pothole Lake near Jamestown, North Dakota, USA - PPLs Lake P7 Core (6) Depth... | ecosystem: Environmental > Aquatic > Freshwater >... | reverse complement strand
CTTCACCCAGGCACCATCCTGTAGGGAAAAGAGATCCGCGCCACCAACCTGCCCGGCGGCTATGTAAGCCTGACCATTTGGAAGCCGTAAGCCATGCGTGCCCAAATAGTCCGGATTGGCGTCAACCGTTTCCCAACACGTCGGGGCCCCCCCGCCGAACCTCATGAGCCGGAGTCCCCGGTCAGTGGCCAAGAGGAGGTCAAGTTCCCCATCCCCGTTTGCGTCAAAGGAACTCATGTGTTCAATCCTCCAGTTGTTCCACTTCGCAGCGTTGTCAGCGGGTATGGTTATCCAGTCGGATGTATACCGTTGGTCGCACGCACGATCCCACAACTCGAGTTGGAACTGAATAGGCCTCGGCTCGTCGACCCCGGTTGCAAAGCGGAGTTGCTTCAAATTGGAGGGTCCGCTAAGGGCGCAGTACCCATAGGCCGAGTGAGACTCGTCGGGCATCTGCCAATACAGGTGGACCCAAGTGCGAGAAGATTCGGTATTGAGGCCGCAGGCGGGCAAATCAGGGGCAACGTTAAAAAGCTCATCCGGGAAGCTGGCCCAGTTGGTTACGGTTATCCGGTAGTTTCGCCATACTTCGCCGTTGGCCGAATGATCTTCAGAACCGACGAATAGGGGCGTCGGTTTGGGAACAGTCAGGTTGCACGTCCGAGGAAGCAAGGTGAAGTTGGCGGCAACATTCTTCGCCTGTGTCATGGCCACCTGGCAGATACCGGTACCCGAGCACCCTTCTCCGGACCAACCGTCAAAAACAGAGCCAGGTGAGGCGCTTGCCGTTAGCGTCACTACCGAACTTGCGGGAAACGCGGCCGAGCAGCTAGATCCGCAATCGATACCCGCCGGGCTGGAACTAATCCAACCGGCGCCACCTCCAACCTTGATCACAGTCAGTACGTGGTTTGCCGGGGACGTGGTGCCCTGAGTTACCTGAACGTCCTTCGGGGAGCCAAGCGCGCCCAGCGCAAGCACTCGAATGGTACCGGTCCTGACTACGCCACCGGAGTTTTGCGTGTAAGAGCAGGTTATGGTCCCACCATCCGTTCCGCTCGCCCCCGAATTGATGCTCAGCCAATCACCTCCGGCAACCACGCTTGCAGTCCAAGACATGCTTGCGGCTCCAGTATTCGAGACCGAGAACGATGTTGTGCCGGAAGAACCCTGAACTTGACGCTCGACGGGACTGACCTGGAGCTTTGACAGCTGGCGTGTGACAACAACAACGTTTGACCAAGGGGAAAGAAGCTCTTTCCCCTCGCATCCAAGGATCGCCCGGACACGATAGAAGTAATCTCCTTCCTCGTAGATGACCGGGAACTCGGCCGTCGGCGCGGACAGCCTGTAGGATGAGACAGGCTGGAAACTCGAACTGGTTGACTCTTGTAGTTCGTACAAAAGGCCGTTATGGTGACTCGTCCAAGAAAGGACGAACGGCGCGGTTTGCGGCCCAACAGGGCCGGACAAGGAAGGCGTCGAGGGCGGACTGCAGGCCACTGAATTGAACCCTTGCCCCACCACCACTCGGTTGGCTCCGCTTCCGCCGGTAAACCCCACAGATTCCGAGTATTCCTGAGCCGCCGCCGGTGAGAAACGTACCAGAATCTGGTGCGATTGACCGGGTTCAACCGAGTAAGTGGCCGTGCCGACTATCGAAAACGGGGGCGCAACCGAGGCCTGTCCCGTCAGGAGGACCGTTCCAAGATTGCTCACCGTAAAGGCCTGATCAAGACTTCCCCCTACAGGAACAGCCCCGAACGAGAGGGTTTCTGGCGCCACGGCAATGATCGCGGAACCAGTTTCGGAGTACTGACCAGTGAAAGCGATGGCACCCCCGGCAGTGAGCGTCTGAGACGACGGAAGGGGGGTGGTATACCCGGCGACCGGACCATACTCAATGGTGTAGTCCCCTACCGGCATGCCATACAGAAATTCGATAGGCCCGCTTCCCACGACAACGACCGGACCGCTCAGACAGAACCAGCCGGCCACGTTCATCGTTACCTGGACCGCACCCGTTGGACTGGAAACTGTGACGTAGTTTCGTTTGGATTCGACCGCTTGGGTCTTCCCTCCGTAGACCCTCAGTTCCACAGAATAGGTGCCCGGTTTTGAGTATGTGTGTATTGGCGCATGTGCGCCTGATACCGTTCCGTCGCCAAAATCCCAGATATTCCCCGTCAAAGCACCCTCGGACAGGTTGGCGAACTGTACCGTCAATGGGGCTGCGCCGGCAAAAGGAGCACCAGCGAAATCGGCCAGAACAGGCGGTTCCTCGACGGTGACTGTCAGCGGGGTACTGCGCTGTGGCGAGCCGTCACGGACGACAGTGAGATTCACCGTATAGTCACCTGCTCTTGCATAAGAGTGAATCGGCGGGTCGGCCGTAGAATCCGACGTTCCGTCGCCAAAATCCCACTGGAAAGCTGTCGCCCCCTGTACCGCCTCGGTCGCCAAATCGAGGTTCAGCGGAGACTGTCCCGCCAGTGGGCCGCTTTGGACGAGAATTACCGGCTTCCAGGCCGGTTCCAGATCGGATAGCTGAAACCGAAGTCGGTCAAGCAGGTAGGCGTACTCGCGGTCGGTAGCGGAAAAGTCCAGGGGATCGTTGTGACGCGTCAAGAAATAAGGTCCTTGCGTTACCGCAAACCAGTTTAGGTAGCGCTCGCGTTCTTCCTCCAAGTCTGACACGAAATCCGCGTAATCGTGACCGGGTGTCAACCAGTCGCCCACGTGGAAATAGGCACTTGTGACCCAGTTGTTGGCAGTCTCCAGATAGCGGTCGAAGAAGTACCAAGCCAGGTAGTACCTGATGTTTCCGAGGTGAGCAACGAGCTTGACCTGCTCCGCTTCCAGCACACCCGAGGAGGACCTCCGGGCGAGCATGTGCATGTACGATTCGAGCCAAGCAGGATCATATCTGTAGAGCTGATGGAACAGGGTGGCAGCCAGGCAGGCCTTCTGCGCGTCAAGTTCCTGTTCCCGGACCGCTACCCCGATCTTCCAGCTGAGATAGTAGGGAAGTGCCACCTTGGATATCGCCTGCGGAAGCGCCAGCTGAACTTGCCCGAGGATCTCGGCAAAGAGGTTACCGAACTCGACCACGTTGCCTACCGCACTCGAGAGATACGCCTCTTTGAGAATTTGATCGTAGTACTTGGCTGTCATCTCGTCGAACTCGCTGCGGGCTTCGGCGAGGCCTTCGATGAAGGCGGGGTCCAGATGGTCACGGTTCTCGGCGGCAAACGCCTCCAGCGCCCGAAGTCTCTCTGCAGCGTCGGCGTCTGCGCAGATCTGCCGGTAGGCGTGGCGAACAACGTCGGACTGGAACTCCAAGGGTACAGTGATCGCATTGAGAAGAACTCCGAACTTTCCGACATAGTTCGCCAAAGGAGACGTTGGGATGACTCCGGAGGCGAGTGCCTCGTTGAACCTGACGAACTGCCCGATGTTAAGTACCTGGTTACTACCCTCGTAGAGAAACTCGAATACGTCCACGGCCCCCGACACCGAGCTCAACCAGCGTCGATTCTTCTCAAGAGCTTCCCGTGCCCGTTGATCCGCGGTCACTGCGCCGTATGCATCAGGCTGCAGGACGGCATCCAGGATGACTGCCTTGTAGCGCGAACGCCTGGAGTCCGTAAGGTCCAGACCTCCGCTCAGCGCCCCGTCGAAAACGAACTTCCATTTGAAAAAGCCGGAATAAGCGGAGGGGACGTCAACGGCATATGTGACACCCCAAAAGCCCCGTTCAACCAGATCCACGTAACCGAGAAGTTCAGTACTCGAACGCTGCTCAGCCGCCAGCTGCTTTTTGGCGTTTTGCGCCGTCAGTAACAAGTCAACGGCCAGTTCTCCCGGAACGAGCTGCCCCAGATCGTCCGACACGTAGATGTGTTTCAAGTTACTTCCATCTGTCAATTCACTCAGCGGGCGGTCGAGATTCTGAAGCGGACTCTCGGTGACGATGTGAACCGTGTACGTCCGTCCCCCAGAACGGATCGTCTGCCATACCTGGTCGTTGGCGGATGAAACGATCGCGACAGATGCAGTGGCGACATTTAGCCCCTGCTGATCCAGTACCCCGGTTCCAGCCGAATCCGGGTCTCGCTCATCTCCGATCGTTCCCCGATACTTGAGGGTGATTGTCCCGGTCGCCCCGGTTTTGATTGTCAGCGGCACGGTGAACGAGTAAGTCGACTGGTATCCATAGCTGCCCGATCGCTCTGCAGAGACCAGGTACTCGGTGGATGAGAACTGCGAAGCAGTACCTGAAGCGTCCCATCGATAGATGGTCGAACCACTGGGGTATCTCGACACTGTGAACGAGTCACTAACGGGAGTGCCGACCGTGACTTGGGCCTCGGGGAAAGAGAGGTCAAGATAGGCACGGACGTCACCTACTGAATAATTCACGTTGCGTAATGTGGCAGTGACGTTTACGGTATCGCCGGGTTGCGGATTCGTTTTGTCGATAGTCAACGCCACCTGTGCAGTCGCTTTACAGGCGAACGCGAGGAAGTCTGTCCCCGCCGTATCTCCACTGACACTGACCGTCCGGTTGGCCTCGGCTGCTACCCCCTGCGCCCACCAGTCAGCTTTGGACGCGACCAAGGTGCGTTGTCCCGCAGCAACTCCTGTCAGTATGTAACAACCCTGTTGATCGGTTGTCGTCTGCTGTCCGGTGTCGACCCGAACAGTGACGCCGGCGACCCCGGAATATGGGAAACGGACGGACCTGACGGTCCCCGATACCGAGTAGCCGCTGGACGAAACCGTGAATGTCCAAGTGGGTCCGGTGGTTGCATTCCCGCAGTCGTTCTTTGCTACGACGTACCACCTATGCAGACCGATCGTCGGAGTCGAGGAGACGGGCCACTGGCTGGCCGTTAAATTGGATCCGGCTTTACCGCCGTCCAGGTATAAATCGTAGAGAGTCGCTCCGCCGACGTCGGCCCAATCAAGGAGCGCCGGAGGTGCCGTCAATGAGGCTCCGGTGGTTGGGACTGGAGTTGCAGGGGCTCCGACGGGCGGACACGCAAACGGCACAAGTGTGAAATGAGCGCCGGCCGGGTAAGTCCAAACGTCAGTAAAAGCGTCTTCGGAGTTCGTAGAATTCGGAGCCGAGTACGTGTAAACGCGAGGAGCAAGATAGACCCCGCCTTCGCCTAAACTCCCCAGGTTGGTCAGCTCGACCGACTGCGTGGACGCCTGGGAGGTGCTCGACATGGCGACGAGAGACACGCCCTTCTTTTCGCCAATTATCCCTTGAATGGACCCGTTCTGGTTCTTGCCCCAAACCTGGATGTCCACAGTTCTATTGGATGCGGACGGATTGAATGCGCCCAGGTCAATGAAGACACGGGTACCGGATGGAACAGAAGCACCAGCCGAAATCGGGTTGCCAGAAGAATCCTTGAAGCTCGGTCCGGAGGAGATGAAGGGCTCGGTTCTCTTTGCCAGGAGATCGACCGGAGCCCCGCTGACAGAAACACCAGAGCTGAACCCCCAATACTCGGTCAGCCCCATCGTCGTGTTGCTGTATCTCACCTCCGCCCGGTACATACCGGGCTCTAAGTTTGAATACGTCGTCACCCAGTTGATCGGTGTCTGCTCGGCAAAGCCTGTCGGAGACGGAGTCGTCCGATAGAGTCGAACCCGTGAATTCGACGAAGATAACCAGGAATCCGGTACTGCGCCGTCCCACTTGCGAACATTGACCGCAACGGCGCCCTGCGGGAGCGAAACGGTGAACTGCCTGGTCTCTGATATAGCGGTGTGCCCGCTCGGATCTCGACTCCACACTTGCCATTTGTAGACGGCCCCTGGATCCAAACGATCGGCGGAGGCAAGAGTGTAGGGCGAGGAGACGTTTTCCCTGATAATCTTCCAACTGCTGCTGTTCGGAAACGAAACGTAAAGATCAAAGATGACGGATTGACCGTCTGGATCTGTCCCGCCGCTCCAGGAGAAGGACGGCAGGTCTGACGTTACCCCGTTGTTGGCCGGATTCCCAAGGACCGGCTGGTTGGGGAATCGGTCGATGGTGAATGTCCAGGTTGAGCCGGTGCTGCTCGACCCGCAGTCGTTTCTCGCAACCACATACCAACTGTGAGCGCCACCCGAAAGGCTCGAGGGTGTCCACTTACTGCTCGCCAGGTTGGTCGCGCGTGCCTGGCCGTCAAGGTAAACGTCATACTTCGTCGCACCGTTCACGTCCGACCAGTCGAATACGCCGGGCAACGAGTCCAGTTGCGCCTGATGGGCAGGGACCGGGCTTGAAGGAGCACTGGAGAGACTCGGACAGGGAGGAGTGTAATCAAAATACCGAGAGGATGACCAGGCACTCGCATTCCCGACGTAGTCTCTGGCTCGCACATGCCAATAGTAGCGACCAGGAGAGAGGGCCGGCTGAACTGTCCAACCTGTACCGGCATCGTCCTGAGAACGAACGACATTACTAAAGGAACTACTGGTCGCCACCTGGCAGTCGTACTTGACACCGTTGTTTTCGGGGTCGGCGACGGCATTCCAGGACAGGTATGGAGAACCCGCATCGAATACCTGCCCATTTGCTGGGCTACTCAACGTCGGAACCGGTGGAGGATTCGTGTCACGGACGAGCACGTTGATCTGTATCCAAGTGCTCGTATTGTTGCTCTCATTCGACTCGACCCATCGATTGTCTGAATCCACCGTTGCCTGAAGGAAATAACTTCCCTGGGCGGAGAAGCGGGCTAGCCACACAGGAACGATGTACTCTTGCCCTAGATTCTGAGGATAACTGCCGTGGGTAGTGTCTATGCCCCCGCTGCCTTGGATCCTGACTCTGACGATGCTCGTTCCAGTGGACAGAGTCCCTTGATTCTTGATCTTGACCCAGAGTTGTACATCAGTTTCATTGACATAGATCGGGACCCCTGCCGCTGGCTGATTCTGAAGGAACGCCGTTATGATGAAGTCCGGCTGCGACTGAGCCCAGGACAAGCCAGAACAGGCAACGGCCAGGAAGACCAGCAGATTGAGTTTTCGGAAAGAAGCAGCACAATTCCACGTCGAGCAATTGAGATAGGGCGATTTGGGGTGCATTTTTCCCGGTTCTCCATAGATTTAGGTGCTTCGGCCGTTGATTCTAGACCGCACGAGCCGAGGCGTAAAGCGTAGACGCTTAATCAATATGGAGCCAGCGAGATTGTGCTTTACTGCGCCATTCAGCATTTCCACCAAGAAAGACCCAGTCGGACTATGCAGGTCGACGGCTGTGCTTGGATGGCAGGGAGCCCTGCGGTCTGAAAACGGCTTGACAACAAACGAAGGGACGCCATACTGCTCTGTGACTTCCTTGGGTCCCGGGACTGGGGTGGCGACCAGGTTTTTTCCGGGGCAGTCATCCGAGAGAAGAGACCCGAAAAGAATAGGATCCATATGCTCAGACCCGCTCGCTTTCTCTTCCCGACATTCCTCATGACTCTGCACGTTGTAACGGTATTGACGCGGGTTTCGGCCAGCAGCGACGTGGCGATCGTGCGCCTTGAAGGCCAAGTCGTATACCTGACAAGTGACGATCCGCAACCTAAGCATTCCCCGAGACTCCCGGTTTCTCGGCCGTACTTGAACGTCGACGGGAAGCTTATTCCACTCGCACTGAGTGACTCCTTGCATGCTCAGGCCGGCCTGACATCGCTTCGGCCGGGCAAGCGCGCGGCGATCGATGGATCGTGGAAGGAAGGTTACTTCCACGTTGCAGCACTTGGAGCAGGCACCGCCAACAGCGATGAAAGTCAACCGGAAACGGTTGGAGAACAGAAGGTTCTCGTTGCGCCGCTGGCAATTCCGGGGCTCCCCGATGGTCGCTATCCGCTGGCGGACTTCCAGACCGCGATAATGACTGATTCCCTTTCTCTCGATGCTTGGCTGCGCGAGAACTCCTATGGTCTGGCTTGGCTCAATGCTCAATTCACTGATTGGGTGGATCTGCCTCATGAAGTGGACTACTACCAGACCTCGGAAGCTTTCTACCGGATAATGACCGACGCAGTCGAACTCCTCGACACGCGCTTCGACTTGACCGCATTTGATCACTTGATCCTCTACGTCCAGGACCACCCCAATCGTCAAGTCGGAGCATCGGCCTTCGTCGGAAAAGTCACGCTGTACGCCCAGAATGCGGGGGAATTTCGATGCTCGGTCAGCGTGTTATCAGGCTCTAATCCGATCCCCATGATGTCTTTGATCCGACACGAGTTTGGACACCAACTCGGTTTTCATCATGCTGGCCTGCTCAATTGCCTGCCTTCCGATTTTACCGATCCCATGTACCCGGAGAGTGAGGACTGCCCGGAGTGCTCTTGTTCCATCTCCACTCTCCAGGAGTACGGAGACCAGGACGATACAATGGGCGGGTATTACGGACACGTTTCCGTGATCTACAAATCGAAGGCTGGGTGGCTACCGCCGACCGCTCAGGTGGAAGTCCCGCCCGGTCCAGGTGGCGAGTACTGGGTAGACCAATGGGAGCTTCCGAGCAGTGGGGTCAAATCTCTTCGGATCCCCCTTGGTACCGACCCTGCGGGCAATCTGCTCGATTACTTCCTTGAGTTCAGGGCGAACGCAGGGATGTTCACAGGCAGGCTCCCGGGTGAACAAGTGATCGTTCGGACCTTCCTGCCCTCTATCCAGCCCTACACCTTGAGAATTAACGGGAGCGCCTATGCCGGGGCGGTTCGGGGGACCGTGAGGCCAGCATTCCCTTGGCTGTTTCTCTATCTGGTTGATAAGGACGGCTCCAGTCTCACGGATAGAGGTGCCTTTACCGACGTCGAAGGCAACTACTGTTTTCCTGCAATCCCAGTCGGGACGTACCGTGTGTTGGCCGGGCGAACTTCCGGACTTTGGTGGCAGTACTTTCAGGGGCTGGCCCCCGAAACCCTTAACACTTTTCTTGAAGCAACGCCGGTTGACGTAACCTCCGGTGCTGTGAGTCAGCCGATCGACTTCGATCTACCAGTTACTGGAATCGCGACGGGAACAGTGACTGACGAGACGGGTAATCCCTTAAGCGGTGCAACCATGGTCGCGACGCGCACGGATTGGGTAAGAAGTGAGTCGACGAGCACCGACGACCTAGGCGTTTACCAGATAGAACTGCCACCCGGCCAGTATCTGCTTTACGCGACAAAACCGGGATATGTCGCCAAATACTACCCGGCCGCGTCGTCGCCCGAGGAAGCACAACTGATTTCGGTCCAGAGTCAGTCATCCACTGCTCACCTTGATTTCGCACTCTCCAATGCGATGGCCTCCACCGCGCCAAGAGAAACACCCGCTGGTTTGGCAACTCCGACGGCTTACGCCGAGTCCGGGCTGTCGCTGAATCACCCCGAGCCATTCCAGGCTATCCTGCCAGCGCTTCCTGCTCATGACCCCGTCCGGGGCGTTCGGATAGAGATCCTTGAAGTCACCGGAGAGGGTTCGGGCAAACGTGCGCGGGTGAGGGTCGAACGTTCGCAGCTAACGTTCAGCGCCGAAAGTCTCCATTTGCAGAAGTCGAGTAGCCTCGAACCGGCCGCTGCGACACTCACAGTAACGAACCATTCAGAAAGCCCGGTTTATTTTGAACAGGTTCGTTTGACGGGAAGAGACGCACTCTCTTTCGCAATCTCATCAGATTCCTGTTCGAACGGCACGTTACAAGTGTCTGCCTCGTGTAGCGTGACCGTCCAACTTATTGGGAGTACCGCGCCAAATCGGCTTCTGGCTCGGCTTCAGGTTCCCAACAATGACAGGCTGAGATCGAAAGCCACAATCCCGGTCTACACGGACGAAAACAGGACTCCTGTCGCTGATGCTGGGTTGGACCAGGTTGTGAAGGAAAACATGCTGGTAATGCTGGACGGGTCGGGGAGTAGCGACCCGAACGGAGACACTCTGACCTACGCTTGGAGCCAGCTTATCGGTACACCGGTTGTGCTGTCCGATGCCGCGTCATCCACCGCAACATTTACCGCTCCGATGCTGTCGAGCGGCTCGGAAAACAGCTTGCTTTTCCAGCTGACGGTCAGCGACGGCTTTCTAGCTCAGAGCGAAAATGTCCTCGTGACTGTCACACCGCGCACCTTTGTGGATGTACCCGCCACGCATCTGTTCTATGCCTTCGTCGAAAAGATTTTCGCCCGCGGAATAACAGCAGGCTGCAGCTCCGGCAACTACTGTATTGACGCTCCTGTAACGAGAGCTCAGATGGCCGTTTTCTTGGAGAAGGGGGTGCGAGGCTCCAATTTCTCGCCTCCGGCGCCTGTCGGCCTGTTTCAGGATGTCGGTACCTCGCACTGGGCCGCTGCCTGGATTGAACAGTTTTCGACGGACGGCATTACGGCAGGATGCGGCCCGTTGATCTATTGTCCCGACGCCCCGGTTACTCGGGCCCAAATGGCCGTCTTTCTGCTCAAGGCCAAGTGCGGGTCGACGTATGTTCCCGCGGACCCGACCGGACTCTTCGCAGATGTGCCAACGGGCCATTGGGCCGCTCGCTGGATAGAGAAACTGGCAACCGACGGCATCACTGCCGGCTGCGCCCCCTCAAGCTACTGCCCGGACAATCCTGTGACCCGAGGGCAGATGGCCGTGTTTCTGAGCAAAACGTTTGGGTTCTGACAGACGAAGTGGTGAAACGGCGCTTTATGGGGGGCAACACGGGATTGCCGATTCAGAGCGTGAGGGCACTCACGATAGACCCGCGCAACTCGGCTAGTCTGGTGGCAGCCGATTTTGACTCGTCGTCTTAATTCAGCTTTCGCTCCGCGTCGCTTTTCAAGAGTACCGATGCGGGAGCATCTTGGACGGCGAAGAACCTTCCACCTTCCGAATTTGTCGCGGTTGATTCTCAAAACCCCGATTTTATGTATGCGACCCATACCGGGCTTCAGGACGAATTCAGCATGCTGTGGAGAGGCACGGACGGCGGATCGAGAGTGACCTTTAGAACAGCCGACTTAAAACCTCCGCCAGTCTTTCGACTGGTTTTGTAGTCGCTGCTTCGTTGATCTCTCGGGGCCAACTTGTGTTTTGACACCCGTTGAAAAGGAGTCCAAGACCAGCGGTAGAAACTCCCGTCCGGAGAGTGGAAATCGACTTCCGCGGGAATGTCTTACACGTTCCGGATGGATGGCAAGGGCACCAGGGCTTGTTCGACCGTAAGGTCACCTGGAACGAAGCGGGCGAGCGATATCAGTCGCGCGGGTTTACGGGTGACGGGCTGGCCGTCTTGCGTGTCTCAATCACGCTGCTTGTCTTCAGGGGCGCGCTGCCATCACTCGTTTGAATCTCCTGGCGTGTTCTGCCATCCGGGAAGGAAACCTCAACCACTCTCTCTACGGCTTGGAGACCTCCCCGAGGGTTGCCCAAGCGGCGTTGCTCAACCTCTTTCACAACCTTCGTCCCTTGGGCGGACTCCGGGGCGTAATGCAGGCTGATTCGACGGTCAAGACCCAGGTCCTTCTCCGGGGAGCGGGTGAAACCTTGAATGTTTCGCGAGTACACTTCCGTCACCTCGTGTCGTTGACCATTCGGGTCCTTCCAACGTCTCATAATGCTTCGCTCCGACAACGCCAATCGGCCTTCGGAATCCGGTCGAAAAATCTCTTCAACCTCGCCCTCCTTCTCAACGATCCGAGACACTCGTTCTTGGAGATTCCACGCGCCATTATCTGATGAGCGCACAACTTGCTCCTGGTCCATGGTTTGCTTCCCTTCCTGGTCACGGTTCTCGGCGCGGCGAGTCCGGCTGACGGACTGGAAGCCCGCATTTATGCTCGGCAGGAAGATTGTGGATTCAGTCGTGGATGAACCCGGCCCAGTCGGCACGGTCTCTTCGACCTCCCGCCGCGCCGCTTGCTGATTTCCGTTTAGATCCGGTCTCGACATCACCCTCGTGACCGTTCGGACCCCGGCAGCCTTCTCGACGGTCTCCTCATCCACAGTTTCCACCAGTATTCGGCGCCCGTCGGACTGGTTGAACAATTTCTGAATCCGACGGCTCTTCTTCGGGCTCTCCTGGATGGTCTCCTCTTCCACGATCACTGAGTCCGTGAGCCGGCCCTCCGGCGAGGGCCTCTGGAGAACGCTTGTCCGAAACGTTCGGTTTCCGATCCTGGTGCTCGATTCCTGAACTCGATACGGGGTGGTTACAGGGGAAAGGGCATCACGCACCAACTGCACTTCACGACTTTCCAATTCTGTTCTGGGCGGCGAATCCTGAGCCGGCAAGATCGAGACCAAAGCAAAACTCAGACCGAAACCGAGCGCAGAAAGCAAGGAGCAGTGAATCCGGGCACCGACACCGATTCGCATGGCGACCTCCGGTATTGGAAAAGCAAGCTCTTCTTCGAGAATACACCGCGAAATCGGGGACAGTCACCTCGAAAGGCGTCCGGCCAGGGAATGAACCTGATCTTCGCTCGAATCTTCGACGTGTAGGTATAAACAAAAGGGCCACTTTTCAGTGGCCCTTTGAAACTTGGTTGCGGGGGAGGGATTTAAACCCTCGACGGGCCAAATCCAAGCTGCAAGGGCTGCCGGCAAGGAGGACGGCGGCTTGCGTGGACGGGATGTCCCCCGCCAGCCGCTTGATAGAGAAATGTCCACGGCCAGAAAGCTAGCCGAGTATTGGAGGCGAGTTCGAGTCCTGGAAGGTGAGTTTGACAGTTCGCCCCTGTCGAACGTTAGTAACGAGCGCGGGCCGCAAGCACGCAAGACACGTCCCGCTTGTGCGTCGAACGCTCGGGTACACGATTCCGCCCGACCCTGACGACAGCAATTCTCTTGCGAGCATCTGAGAGCTGACGTAGCTGTCGGGGTCCAGACACCTGACGTACGCGGCGTCTCCCCGGATGTCGTGAAGGTCGGCTCGAAAGTCGGCCAGGTAATCATCGAAGGTAAAGGTTTCCGGTTCACTCCAATTGATTTCTCTGAGCTCCAGAGTCTTGTGGAAAGCAACCTCGGCCGCGGCCGTATCAGATTCAAACGCCGCGTACCACGCGCCTCGCTCGGGACCGTTAAAGCGACTGCCTAAGGGATGCGCATGAGTGAACGCCGCGTTTACGATTCGCGCGTAGGGAATCCCGAACAGAAGCTCGTGGATACTGATGCCGGGAAGCAGGTTTGCTTCTCCCAGCAGCCGGTCATTCGTGGCACCCTCCAGCTCGAACAGGTCCTGGAGTTGATGCTCGTCGTCGGCAAGGCTCGCTAACACGCTCTCGTCGCTGTAGCGGGATGGTATCAGCCGATGAGTATCATCCTGGCGAACCGCTGTGATGCGGGGTGTCACCGGGCCCCTCGTCGCGCGTCCAGGAGTTGTCGCACACGGATGAAGGCGGGTACCCCGCCTTTGACGAGATACGTGAGAGGTGGTTCTCCTCCAAACATCGGATTCGAGTTGTCTAAACTAATCCACGCATCAGCCAGTTTGCGACTGTAAAGGATGTTGAGAGCTTTGAAGATGCCGAGGAGCAAGGAGATTCGTGTGAGCTTGTCTTGGTCCAGGCTCTTCTTGCTGCCACGCTTCAGCTGGTAGAAGACACCGTTAGAAACACCGCCCAGGAGCTGTCGAGCCGATTCATCACGCAAGTGCCAGGCCTCTGCCAGCTTGAAGAACGCCGGGACGGCGGAACGGCTAAGCCGTTCCTGAACGTCCTTGCTCGAAAGGTCTATGGGTTTGTCCGCTGCAAAGCCCGCCAATGGCTCAGGGAGTGACGCCATGAAAAAGTTCCTCCAGTTATGGAGTAGTATACATCCATTTATGGAGCCAATCAAGCCGCCCTGACAGCTGTCAGGCCCATCACTTCCGGACTGGCTCTGTTTCCAGGCCAGAACTGCCCGAACGGCGCACGGTTTCTGCTGGACGATATCCGTTGGGAATGACGGAGAAGGCAAACGGCACTATGCTTCCGGGCGATGCCAATCGCACGCCGCACTCCTTTTTCTCGTACACTAGGCCGAGAAGGAGACTCCATGATTCGTTGGATTCCTGGCAGACGTTCTACCTGGTTTCTGGTTGGGGGGGCGCTTGTCCTTTCGGGCTGGGCACTATCTCAGACGCCCGGCACGTCAGACGATGCACCCGCCAATCAACTGCTTCTGAAAGACTACCGGCCGAAATCCATTTATAAGATCCCCGTTACGAAAGTCGAGAAAGCCCGATTCCCCGTAATCGATGTCCACTCCCACGCCTATCCGAAGACGCCCGAGGAAATCGGCCAGTGGGTTAAGAACATGGATGCCGCCGGAATCGAGAAGACCATAGTGCTGAGCGGAGCGACGGGTTCGAAGTTCAATGAGCTTTTCGCCCAATATTCAGCCTACCCCGGGCGTTTCGAGGTTTGGTGCGGGATCGACTTCACCCGCTATGACCAACCAGGCTTCCCCGAACGCGCGGCTGCCGAACTCGAGCGGTGCGCCCGAGTAGGCGCGAGGGGAGTCGGAGAGCTGGGCGATAAAGGAAATGGCCTGGCGTTTGGACAAGTGAAGGCCCTGGGTCTGCACCCCGACGACCCGAGGATGGACAAGGTCTTCCAGAAATGTGCCGAGCTCAAGCTGCCCGTCAATCTGCATGTAGCCGATCCCATCTGGATGTATCAGCCAATGGATGCGACCAACGACGGGCTCATGAACGCTCTCGAGTGGCGGCTGGATAACCAGCCGGATATTGTTGTTCATGACGGGATGATCGAGATCCTCGCAAAGACCGTTAAGCGACACCCGCGCACAACTTTCATCGCCTGTCATTTCGCAAATCTCTGCTACGATCTCACACGACTCGGAGAGCTGCTCGATACTTACCCGAACCTCTACGCAGACATCTCCGCTCGTTACGCAGAAACGGCGCCAATCCCCCGATTTGTCTCGAGCTTCTACCGGAAATACGCGGACCGCCTCTTGTACGGAACTGACATGGGCTTCGACCTTTCGATGTACCGTATAACTTTCCGCGTGCTTGAGACGCTGGACGAGCATTTTTACGAGCAGGAGCAGTTCGGTTATCACTGGAGCATGAATGGCTTCGGCCTGGAGGATGGCGTGCTCAGACGGATCTATCGCGAGAACGCGCTGAAAATTCTTAAGAAGTAGCGAACAGGAAAAGCAATGCGAGGGAAGTCTGCGGGAATCGTCCTTGTTCTGTTGTACTTGTTCTTTGGTGCTTCTGGTCAGACTCAAGTCGATCGCCAGGCACCGGGTACAGATGTGGTTCGATTGGTCGGGCGAGAGATAGCGCTTGAGTTCGACGTTACGCTGAGAAGCCGGGTCGTCGCCACAATCGGCGATCAAGCCCTTCGATTGGGTGATTTTGTCGAGTCCGAGCAGGCTCTCAAGCCCTCGGGTACTTACGGCGGCTTTCGACTGCTTGCCCAGAAAAAGGAAGCGCTGAGCGATTCATTCGGAAAGGGTACGCGATTCATCCTCACCGCCCGGAATGATTCACTCGAGAAGCAGGTGGCCGTCACTTTCTATGACGATTTCCCGGCGCTCGCGGTTTTTGACGTCCAGTACACCAATACCGGCGCCGAGGTTCAGCAGATCGCCGGCTGGGTGAACAACAGGTACGCCGTTGACCCTTTGGGACAAGCGGCCTCCGGGACACCGCCCTTCTGGTCCTATCAGCCCGGTTCATACGAAAGCCGGCCTGATTGGGTCCGTCCGCTGGAGTCCGGTTTCCAACAGGAAAACTTCCTTGGGATGAATGCTACGGACTACGGAGGCGGAACTCCCGTTGTGGACGTGTGGCGCAAGGACGTCGGGCTTGCGGTTGGTCATCTGGAGCCTACACCCGAGCTTGTCTCGTTACCCGTTTCGATCGCCAAAAACGGGCAGGCGTCTGTCGAGGTTCGAGCTAAAGTCGAAAAAGCCCTGAAGCCGGGAGAAACAATCCGCACCTTTCGCACTTTCGTGTCCGTCCATCGGGGTGATTTCTTCCAGACACTCGTGGACTACAGGCGGTTTATGGACCTGAATGGAGTGCGGTTCGAGCGTCCGGCCCCCGCCTCCTATGAGCCTGTGTGGTGTGCCTGGGGATATGAGCGGGACTTCACCGTGGACCAGGTTAAAAGGACGCTGCCGAAGGTCGTCGAGCTTGGTTACAGGTGGGCTGTTCTGGATGACGGGTGGCAAACATCCGAAGGAGACTGGAAACTCGATCCGGCCAAGTTCCCGGGCGGTGAGGCCGATATGGCGCGGCTCGTCGAGCAGATTCATGCCCAACGGCTTCTCGCGCGGCTCTGGTGGGCGCCTCTCGCCGTCGACCCGGGGACCGACCTGATCAAAGAACACCCCGAGTTTCTGCTCCTCAACGCCGACGGATCGCGCCAATCGATCTCCTGGTGGGACGCTTACTACCTTTGCCCAGCCTATGCCCCGGTCATCGATTACACCCGGCAACTGGTGGATAAGTTCATCGGCAAGTGGGGTTACGACGGGCTGAAGATTGACGGGCAACACCTGAACGCCGCGCCTCCGTGCTACAACCCGGCCCATGCCCACCAGACCCCCGCCGAGTCTTTCCAGAAAACGCCGGCGTTTTTCAAAGCGATCTATGAAAGAGCCCGGGCCATCAAGCCCGATGCAGTAATTGAAATCTGCCCATGCGGGACCGCGTATTCTTTCTTCACAATGCCGTTTATGAGCCACGGTGACGCTTCAGACCCGACCAGTTCGTGGCAGATTCGGCACAAAGCGAAAACCCTGAAGGCGCTCATGGGGCCACAGGCTGCTTACTTCGGAGATCACGTCGAGCTCTCCGACGGGGGCGACGATTTCGCGTCCAGTTTCGGTGTGGGAGCGGTGATCGGGACCAAGTTCACGTGGCCGGTTGGCTCGGATAAGGACTCGAAGATCGACCTGACACCCGAAAGAGAACGGGTCTGGAAGAAGTGGCAAGACCTGTATCGGCAAAAGATGCTCTCACGCGGCAATTACCTGGGTCAACTCTACGACATCGGGTTCGACCGGCCCGAAGGTCACGCGATCGCGAAAGGGGACAGGCTTTATTATGCGTTTTACGCGAAGGAATGGTCAGGAACCGTCGTGCTCCGGGGGCTGACGTCGAAGAACTACAGAATCGTCGATTACGTGAACGCGAGGGACTTCGGAGTCGTGACCGGCCCTGAAGCGAAGCTGGACGTCCGTTTTACTGGTTCCCTGCTCCTCGAGGCGTCACCCGAATAAGCGTCGGGGAAGCCCGAATTCACCCGAATTACGCCTGGATGCTGCTCCTTACACGCATTTTTTGCCCCGAAGAAGGAACATGATTCCCACCCTGAAAGGAGGTGGTTCGGGCTTTTGCGAGCCGAAGCGAGCCTTCGGAGTGCGCAAGCCATGCTCTGCCCTTTAGCCGGAAGTTATCTCTGGACAAGTAGTTCGCTCTCTGGTAAGACTACCATGCATGGAAGAGCGAGATACGGTCAAGCAGG
>Ga0105104_10001503_pt1 | contig 17466 bp, 11 predicted proteins | sample PPLLaktember2015_3_FD_87034 | JGI IMG/M metagenome (GOLD analysis project Ga0105104, IMG submission 87034) | Freshwater sediment microbial communities from Prairie Pothole Lake near Jamestown, North Dakota, USA - PPLs Lake P7 Core (6) Depth... | ecosystem: Environmental > Aquatic > Freshwater >... | reverse complement strand
ACCTGCCGAGGGGATCAGGTACGCTTTTGAGCATGGAGCTGATTTCGTATGTGCCGGAATGTATGATTTTCAAATGGTGGAAGATGTCAATATCGCCTGTGATATTTTAAAAGGCGAAATTATTCGTGACCGTCCCTGGTGTGCATAGAAAGAAATCAGGGAACGGACATTAATTACTTAGCATAACTATTCTAATAATATGGGGACCATACTTCTGCAATTCCTGTTTTCAGGAAATATACGCTTATTCCCGTTTGTCTGCATCCTTGTGATGAGTTGCCGTCAGAATGCTGACACAATTCCGGAAGTACAACAATGGACATCCTTTGAATTAGTCCTTGCCTCAGAAAAATCTTATGCGAATGCCTACGTAGATGTTGATGCATGGGCCGTTTTCAGAAATGATAAAGGTGATACTTTGTTAAGACCGGCATTCTGGGATGGTGGCAATATATGGAAAATCCGTTTTGCTCCTCCGGATTCCGGCTCTAAATGGACGTGGACCACATTTGCCTCGGCAGAGGACAAAGGACTGGCTGGCCGTACCGGCTCATTTGTATCTGTGACTTACAGGCAGGGAAACAGGCTTCTAAAGCATGGACTTTTAAAAATGTCTCCGGGTAAGCGAAATGTAATCCATGCTGACGGAACACCATTTCTTGTTGTGGGTGATACACCGTGGGCCATACCTTTTCGCGCAACCCGCGAACAGGTAAAAATATATGCACAGGACCGCCACAGGAAAGGTTTTAATACAGCGCTGATCATATCTCTGCAACCCGACCGTTTTGCGGAAGGTCCGGAGTTCAGGAACACCATTCAGGGTTTTGACAGGGCTTTTGAAGATCTGCAGGATGGCCGGCTGACCAAATTAAAACCCGACTATTATCAATACCTTGATTCGCTTGTTCAGATACTGGTCGAACATGAGATAGCACCCCTATATGCGCCATTTGCCCATGGATACGGATGGAAAGGCAAAACCGCAATTGGTGCTGAAGTCGACTCCGCTTCATATTCGCGATACTGTAAATATCTCGTAGCCCGATATGGCAGTACACCGGCTTTCTGGCTTATAAGTTTAGATGCCGCAGGACGCGATCGCGGGGTAAAACCAGGAGGAGAGACCATTGAAAAATGGGATTGTTACAAACAGCCTACGGGTATTCACTATAATCCATGGGATAATTATCTGGCAGGATGGGCTGAAGGAGACAGTTCGTGTTGTTATCATTTTAACCGTTCCTATCAGGGTGAATCATGGCTGGATTTTCAGTGGTCACAGACAGGCCATGATGGAAAACATATTTACTATAAAGTGGAAGGCATGTATGAGAACAAGCCGACAAAAGCGAATCTCAACGGGGAACCTACATACGAAGGCATGGGAGGAGGAAAGCTTGGTTTAGGCTGGTGGCAGGGTCAGGACGCCTGGTCACAATTAATGCACGGGGGTACAATGGGTGTTATTTACGGGGCAGCCGGCCTATGGCAGTGGAAAATTACAGCGGATGAACCCGGGTGGCCTGAATGGACAAATTCACGTGTTTCCTGGCGTGAAGCACTTGATCTTGAAGGAGGAAATTATGTAGGATATGTATCCAGAGCATTTCAGGATTTTGATTTTACCGATATGGAAAAACGTTGGGATCTCACAGAAGGTAACAAACCGCTTCTGGCAAAGGATGGCAGATTTTACATCGCTTATCTGGAGTCCGGCGGAAGTATAAAGATCAGCCAATTGCCGGTTGACCTTCCTTACTATTGGTTTAATCCCAAAACCGGAGATTTCGTGAAACAGGGAAAAACCGAATCCGGGAAAATATTCACCGCCCCGGATAAAAATCCCTGGGTTTTAATTATAGGGGAAAAATTAAGAACGAATAAGATGACTCACCATGTTCAAACCAAAGTCGCTGGCTGTATTCGATTAACAAATTAAATAACGGGCAATGAAACCTATTTTAACAGCTCTTCTCTTTTTACAATGGATATCTTGTTATTATACATTCTGTCAGCCAGGTAATTATAAGTCCTGGGATGTAGTTGAAATAAGTCTTTCGGCATCAGTCGGAATTAAAAATCCTTACATCGAATGCCTGAAAGACGGCGATAAAGCCTATGTGGAAGCAAAATTTACAGGCATTTCCGGTGAAGCCAATCTCAAAACTTATATGGTCCCTGGTTTCTGGGATGGCGGAAATAACTGGAAGATACGTTTTGCGCCCCCATGCAGTGGCTCCTGGATTTATGAAACTGTGTCAAAGGACAGGGGACTGAATAAGAGAAAAGGGAAGATCAACGTATCGGAATGGAGCGCAAAAGAAAAGGATTTGAATCCTTTGCGGCACGGCTTTATCTGTGTGAATAAAACCGGGTCCCGACCGGGAAGATATTTCAGTTATTCAGACGGAACCCCCTTCCTGTGGATTGCGGATACCTGGTGGGACTGGACCAATCGCAACATCCGGTTCGAATCGTTTGTGAAACTCGTTGATACAAGATCGGAACAGGGTTTTAATATCGGCCAGTTGTTTTTTGCCGGAAATGGCTGGGGACAGGAAAGCTCACTCCTGGATCACACTTTTCAGCATCCTGATATTGAACAGATCCGACAGGTGGAGAAGATGATCGCCTATGCAAATTCAAAGGGAATTACAATGTGGATTCATCCCTGGTGGAGCCGGGAAAATATTAATGCCGGTATCGGCGCCGAAAATTTCCTGAGATGGTGGCGATATGTAATTCACCGCTTGCATGCTTATAATGTAATCTGGGTTTTGGCCGGAGAATATAATATGTACAATTACGGAGGATTTCCGCCTGAATTCTGGAACATGATCGGATCATCGGTTAAATCCGAAGATCCTTATGACCGGATTGTTGGAGCCCATCCGACACCCCCCATGTGGGAGGGCGGAGCGGATGCCCCGCAATGGTCCACCGCTGATGCAATTCATGATCAGCCATGGCTTGACTATAATCAGTGCCAAACCGGACATGCCAGGTGGTGCAATGAATTAACGCCTTATATAATTAAAAAAGCTTACGGCAGGATTCCGGCGAAACCTATAGTGGTAACGGAACCCTGGTATGAGTTCATTGAAGGAAACCCGTCTGCCATGGATATACGCTTTGGAGCCTGGACAGCTATATTATCAGGTGCCGCCGGTCATTCTTACGGAGGAGGACATATCTGGAGGGCACATTTGCCGGAACGACCGACCGGAATTGGCGATTGGCCCATGGACACCAGTTTTGCAACAAATACACTGCTGTATCCGGGTGCTGTTTCCCTTGGGTTCATGGCAAAGTATCTCCGCAGTATCAACTGGTGGGAATTGTCCCCCAGTCCTGACCTGGTTCTTGAAAATCCTTCGCCATATTGTGCCGGGAATCCCGGCAAGGAATACATGATCTACCTTCGATACGGAGGTTCTTTTAAGTTCGACTTCAGGAGCTTCTCTGAAACAGATCTATTTGGCTATAAATGGATTGACCTGGTAAATAATAAAATCTCGGATGAATTTATCATTCATGGAGGCGGAATTGCAGAGTTAAAATGTCCGGAAGATTTTCCTGCGGTTGTAAATTTCAAGGACTGGGCGGTGCATATTTACAGGGTTAAAAAGACCGGGGTCAAGATTGAAAACAGAGACAACAGCTGGCAATTGCATGTAAATGACAGCGCGTTTTTCATAAAGGGTGTTGTAGGGAACAGCTACCCTGAAAAAATTAAAGAATATGGAGGTAATTCTGTCCGTACAGGATGGTCAAAATCGGAACTTGACAAGCTTGGCAGCCTTGGGTTATATGCGCTTGTAAACCTGCCTGCTGATGCTGAGCGCTATGGAATGGATTACAGCGATCCCGTATCGGTAAAGAAGCAACAGGATTCCTTGCTTGAAATTGTCAAAAGAACAATGGATCATCCTTCAGTACTTATGTGGGCCATTGGAAACGAACTGGATTACATTCCTCCGCTTCAGCCTTTTAATCCAAAGGTATGGGACGCTATAAATGACATTGCAAAATCCATTCACAAGATTGATCCGGATCATCCTGTTATGACCGTAATCGGAACAAGCATGATGCACAAAGTCAGCGATATTGTAAAACGTTGTCCCGATCTTGATTTATTGGGTGTAAATAGTTATGGCGACTTATACACGCTTCGGGATACACTGAACCGGTATGGCTGGACAAAACCCTATGTTATCACCGAATGGGGTCCCAGCGGGTATTGGGAAGTAATGAAAACTCCATGGGGTGCACCCTATGAACAAACCGGACGCGAAAAGCTGGACTGTTACAGGGATAAATACATGAAGGCTATAATACGGGACAGGCAGCAATGCCTCGGGTCATTTGTTTTTTATTGGAAAGGATTTAAACAGGAAACCACCCACACGTGGTTCTGCATGTTTGACATCCATGGCAACAAATCGCCAATGGTTGAGCTCATGGGATCGATGTGGAAAGGGAAACAGGACATACCGGAGGATTTGCCGGTCGTTGATTCAATAACGGTGGACAGGTATCCTTCAAGGCAACCGGTTTATCTTGAACCGGGAATTGAATATACGGCACGGGCCTTTTGCAATAAAGGGGATCGTAACCAATTCTCATTCTCATGGGAAGTAAGGCCGGAAGCCAAATATGCGGCATATGCCGGACAGGGAGAAAAAGAGCCAAAACCATTGGGTGGACTTGAAAACAAAAAAACACAGGATATCAGATTCAAAGCACCTGTCGAAAAAGGGGCATACAGGCTGTTTGTATATGCTTATGATGACAAGGGTAATTTTTCTACAGCCAATTCTCCTTTTTTAGTGAAATAGGTGATTTAAAAACTAAAAAAATAAAAAAATGAAGATTCTATGTAAAGTCACGGCCATTGCATTTTTCCTCCTTGCTTATCGAAGCACTTATTCACAGGAATTCAGACTGTCCTTGTATACCGGTCATATACCCAATTCCAAAGATGTGGGAGGAGTTGAAAAAACCGAACATAAGGATATCATCATTATCAGTAATGTGCAGGTTCCTGATATAGCCGTTTACCTGCCCAGCAAGAAAATGGCAACAGGACAGGCTGTAATTATCTGTCCCGGAGGCGGGTATTGGATCCTGGCCTATGATCTGGAAGGTACTGATATTGCCCGGTATTTTAATTCTATCGGTGTGGCTGCGGTGATACTGAAATACCGGTTGCCCACTTATGGCAACTGTATTGAGCCTCATAAGGTTCCCCTGATGGATGCCCAACGCGCAATGAGGCTTGTACGACATCATGCTGCCGAATGGAATATAAACCCTGAAAAAATCGGTGTCATGGGATTTTCTGCGGGAGGTCATCTTGCTTCAACACTTGGGACGCATTTCGATAAAGGCAATCCATCAGCATCCGATGTGGTTGAACGTCAAAGCTGCCGCCCTGATTTCATGATACTTATGTATCCTGTTATAACCTTTGCCGAAGCCACCACACATACCGGTTCAAGGGATGCACTGCTGGGTAAAAATCCTGATCCCTCTCTTGTCAGATATTTTTCAAATGAACTGCAGGTCACAAAAGATACACCTCCTGCTTTCCTGGTTCATGCTGATGATGACTCAGGTGTTCCGGCCGAGAATTCCCTGCTCATGTACAGTGCCCTCAGAGCCAATAAGATCCCGGCTGAAATGCATATCCTGTCGGAAGGCGAACATGGTTTCGGACTGGGCGCAAATGAACATATAGCTTCCTGGTCCGAAAACCTGAGGTTGTGGCTGAAATCAATCAATGTTTCAAAATGAAATTCCGTTTCTTACTATCGCTGTTCCTGATTGTACAGGCCCATGTTTTTGGCATAGGGTCAGATGTTCCGGGGAAAACAAAAATCTCCGTGGAGTGGCAAAACGAAAAGCCGGCAGGTTATATCGAGGTCGTTAATGGAACGCTGGAAAGCCTGGTAATAAGCAAAGGCCGTGGCAAAGCCAGAGACGCACATTTTGAATTCAGTTCCAAAGAAGTCAACCGCATAGATCTGTCACTTGAAGATATTCATGTCACTGCAGGAAGCGGAACAACCATCGTTACTGTTCATAATGGTGAAAATTCCTTTTCATTTTTTTTGAGAGATGTAAGTTCTGGTTTTCCGATCTGGATTCCCCAATATAAAGTTGTTGTCTGTCCCGGGAATGACTCCCGTTCGTATAAACAGATAGAAAACGATATAAAGGAGCGGGATCTTCGGACCAAGGTCCAAAAAATTGATAACCTGCCCGAAGAATCTTTCGATTCGGCTGCAGCCCATACAAGGGACCAGATGTGTCCTGCCTGGCTTGGGATAAGCCGGGATATCAGGATCTTTGAGATCGGAACTCCTCAGGAAACAAATACCATTACACCCAGGATGGCGTCTTCGCCTGTCAGCCTCCCGGAATCCCATAATACCGCAATAACGTATTATTACCTGGCAGGCAGAGGTCAGGGTGTTGAATCCAATGCAGCCAGGCGCCTAGAAGATGGAGTATTGCCAATACTTCACAGCCATGAGAAGGACGGTGAGATTGAATACCACACCACCGCTTTTGTTTCTATGGAGCATTCCCCGCTTAATAATAAAACGGCGATCGGAACCCATTATCTCGTCGCAGACAGTTTCAGTTTTGGTCATATGTTTACGTCCGGTCAGGAGAGAATTCTCAAATCCCTGATTGACGGAGAGATTTACAAAAATGAAGAGACAGTGTTGTATTTGCAGGTTGTTGCTTCAAACACTGATTCTGTACCGCGTTACGCCTGGTTCAGGACTCTTAAGCCGGGCAGGGGCTGGTGGGAAAAGGTCACCTATTCCTATAGCCAGGAATCAGGTTTCTCAAGTTACTCGCCTGACCGGGTATTCGGTATTTCAAAACTAAACGGGGATCCCATGCCCGATGAAGAGATGGCCGTTTTGCTTAAACCGCGTGAAAAAGCAGTGTTTGAATTTTATCTTCCCCATAACCCGGTTTCGGCAGGCCGGGCCGCGCAATTGTCAGGACAGTCATTTAATGAAAGGTTTGAAGAATGCCGGAATTTTTGGCGGGAAAAACTTTCCAGGGGAACACAGATCAGGCTTCCGGAAAAAAGGATTGAGGAAATGTTACGTGCCGGTCTCCTCCACCTGGATCTGATCACCTATGGCATTGAGCCCTCAGGTACACTGGCTCCGTCTGTGGGGGTATACTCACCCATCGGAACTGAAAGCTCCCCGATCATACAGTTTTTCAACAGCATGGGACATCATGAAACTGCGCGCAGATCCCTGATGTATTTTATGGATAAACAGCACGAAGATGGAATGATTCAGAATTTCGGGGGCTATATGGTGGAAACGGGTGCAGTGCTTTGGAGTATAGGTGAGTACTTCAGGTATACCCGGGATACCGCCTGGATCAGACAGATAAAGTCCAAATTGCTCAAATCATGCGATTTTCTTTTGCAATGGCGGGATCGCAATAAAATGGAAAACCTGCGGGGAAGAGGTTTTGGAATGATCGACGGAAAAGTGGCAGACCCCGAGGACCCGTTTCACCAGTACATGCTGAACGGATATGCATTTCTGGGAATAAGCCGTGTGGCAGAATTGCTTATGGGAATTGATGAGAGAAATTCTGCCCGGCTTAAACAGGAGGCTGAATCATGGAAGCAGGATATCCGCGCCTCGCTGTTGAATTCGGCAGCCGGTTCACCCGCAGTGCCAATGGGCGACGGATCATGGTGCCCCACCATTCCGCCCTGGACCGAGGCCAGGACATTGAGACTGTTATATTCCCGGCCGGAAACGTTTTTATCCCACGGAACATTTACAGTTTCTGATGCCATGCTCGGACCTCTTTACCTGATTTTTTGCGAAGTGCTGCAACCCGCTGAGCCAATGGCCCGTATGATGCTTGATTACCATCAGGAATTGTTTTATGAACGCAATGCAGCCTTCAGTCAGCCCTATTATAGCCGGCATAACTGGGTACAATTGAAACTGGGATCTGTCAAACCGTTTCTGAAGACTTATTATAATACTTTTTCAGCCCTGGCGGACAGAAGTACTTATACTTTCTGGGAACACCTGTACAAAGTCAGTGTTCATAAAACACATGAAGAAGCATGGTTTCTGATGGAAACCAGGTGGATGCTGTACCTTGAAGAAGAAGATACCCTAAAGCTGCTATCGGGTGTGCCGCGTAAATGGCTTGAAGACGGAAATACAATAGAAGTTCAAAATGCGGCCAGTTATTTTGGACAACTTACCTATCAGGTGGTTTCACATGTAAACCAGGGTTTCATTGAAGCCTCCGTAGAGTGCAATTCAGAACGTATGCCTGCACAGGTCATCATCAGAATTCCCCATCCGGACAGTAAAAAACCCGTGAACACATCAGGAGGCACCTATGATTATGCGAACGAATCGGTTAGCATAAATCCTTTTAAAGGCAGGGCAAGCATCAGAATTGAATATTGAGCAGGGGGTATCAGTACCGGAATGCTCAATAATTAATTTGCCAGCCTGTCAATACCTCCAGAAAAAGGGTTAATTCAGCTGCCATCATTGTATGCTGTTCAACATTTGGATGCCAGTCACTTCCATCCGGCACAAAAGGGCTGAATTCAAAATAATGAACCTCAGGATCTGTTGTAATTACCTTGTCCACAATACTATGGATCAGCCTCCTCCATTTTTGCCATTCATCTCCTTCTGAAGAAGGACCTGCAATACAGACAATTATAGCAGATTCATAGTTTTTTCTCAATCTTGCCAAAAAGTCAATGTAGGCATTTATAAATTTTCCGGAATCCAGTTCCGCTGAAAGATCATTTCCTCCAAGATCTATAACCACAACCTGGGGCTGATACATTTTATAATCCCACATCTGGCTGCAATTAAGGACGACTTCATCGTAAAATGCGGGCATATTGAATTCAGGGTGACCTCCGTACCCCTGGTACATACCAATACCTGAACGGCATACCATCAGACATTCGGCATCCAGGTCACGCGCTGCAATTGCACCGTATGTCATGTAGTTGTTCTCCGTTTCATACCTGAAAGGTTCATTCCGGCTTTTTCCCTCGTTCCCATATCCGCATGTATAGGAATTTCCAATGAACTCGATCTTTCGCTCCTTTATTTCCGGCCTAAAAATAGTTCTGCCCTTTTCAAGGATGATTCCTGAAAATGTTGTATTTCCGCCATGCCACTCAGTCCGCCGTATAATCTCGAACGTATGTATTCCCGAGCTGAGATTATCGGCGATTATGTAATGTCCATCCTTTCTGACGGTATGCAGTACTGAAATATTTTTATCAATAATCACGGTAAAAAAATTACGAAGGCTGTCATCATCCATCACAAGCTCCAAATAGGTTCCTTCAAAAACTGTTCTGATCCTGCAGCCTGAATACATAAAAACTGGATGAATCCTGTCTGAAAAGTCAAACCTTCCGATATATGCGTAATTCGGATTATCAGCTTTAATAAGATCTGATCTGCTTTGTGCATGCATTGCCGGAAACAGGAATACCAGGAAAAACAGGATAAGATTTCTCATGATTTTTTGCTTTTGATAACGCTATTTGAAATTTCTCGAAATGTTTGCATTGTATTCACTGGCTGCCGTTATGATATCCGGGTCCTCAAGACAACAAATTTCACGGATAATGAAAGTCAGGCCTTTTGTATCATACAATTCAGCAAAATCCCTGTCATCCGGAAACATATTTCCGGATTCATCCACCTGCCTGAACCGGCAGCCGCTTACCAATGAAGACAATATCCTGTCATAGGGCATATGGAGCTCTTTAGCCAGCCTGATTGCCCCGGCGAGCCTGTCATCAGGGGCAAGCTTTCTTTTCAGATCACATCCAACCCTGAAAATAGTATCTCCCAGGGCTTTATTCCGGAACCGGAGAAGCAGATCATCAATATGTTCAGTCAGGGATGACATCGTAAACTCCTGCGGATACTTTTTAAATAGGATGTCGGCCGACTGTAACATGGTATTTCTTACTTCAAGGAAAATGTTTTTATCATCAAGCGCTTCATACAGGTAAATAAACCCGCTATTTTTTAAATATCCCAGGTAAGCCGCGGTGGCATGCCCGAGGTTGTGAATAAACAATTTCCTGTCCACCCAAGCCTTCATATTTTCTTTAGGGGCAAGACCGGCAATTTCCGGTATGGGGTTTTTAAATGCATTTTTATCGAGGATCAGCGTGTTGTACGGCTCTGCAAAAATTTGCAGGATATCCTCTTCAATATCCTTTTTTAACATGATGGGAACCATCTTCCCGATACTTGTTTCCACAAAGCCGGTGAGCTGTCCGAGCGGATATTCAGCGGGCAGCAGTTTTACAAGCGCTTCCCTGAAGTATTCTGCAGCATTCCGCAGGTTCTCGGCAATAATGATATCAAGAGGAGCCTTGCTGTCAATGGATGACCTTTTCAGCAGCCCTTCAGCAATCAGGGGCATTATGCCCGGAAGTCCTCCCTGCCCGATGGAAACGGCCAGAATGCCTGCATTGGCTATTTCATCCGTCACCTCGTGTATATTTCCCGAATACACACCCCGAACATTACGGATTTGAATAACCTCTTCCTCTTTTGCCTTAATGATCACCCGGTAATTCCTCCTATGGTTCAGTTCATCGATCACAGGCTTGTAACTGTCAATAAAAACCACCTCATATCCCCCCCGGCTGAATAACTGCCCGATAAACGACCTCCCGATTTTTCCGGCCCCAAACAGAGCAAGCTTGTGGTGATTAATAGCGTCCATCACTTTCCGATCTGGATCATGTAATCAGCAATAAACTCCTGCAGTTTCTCCCGTTTTTCTCCCCTGTATTTTTCAATGAAGGTACCGCCGAGATATGAACAGGCAAAACCACCGGATGCGACAGCCTGGGAAATGGCCCGGACAAAATCGTATGGCTTTTCGCTGATTTTTTTTTGCATGGCAAGCGAGGCAATGATGCCCCCGGCAAAATTATCCCCACAACCAGTGGTATCACCTGTTTTCCTGATCTCCCCGGTTACCATGCGCGATACGGGATATCGTACCGGATCTGTCCGGCCAAAAAGCCTCCCGTCTGACCAGGCGGTGAGTTCTTTTGCTCCGTTCGTGATAATAAGTGAGGACACCTGCATCCGGATAAAGAAATCCACAGCCTTTTCAATATCGGACTGGCCACTGATCTTCAAGGCTTCTTCGTGATCCATAATCAATACATCCATTAATCCGAAGCTCTCGTTGTTTTCGCCTACCGGCCAGGGTTTCTGAGGATTTGCCTTTTCATTCCTGAAATCAAATACAGTATTCACTACAGTGATACAGCCATGTTGCCTGGCTTTCCGCAGCAGGTAAGTGAGGTTATCGTGTATTTCGGGTACAAGAGCGGTACCCCCAAAACACACAATATGAGACTTAAAGAACTCTTCCGGAATCATTGAAGGCAGGTAATCCCAAGCCGCACCAATATTGTTAACAAAAGTCCTTTCGCCATTCCCGTTGTCGTAAGCCGGGTCAGATAAAACATCGGTAAAGGGACTGGAGCGCACGGATGATGCCTCAAAATCGGATATGTCCAGGGGGGTCAATTTTACTCGGTCTAAAATGGTCCTGGCAATTTCATCCTTTCCAAGTCGTCCGTAAAATTTTACCCTGAAATTATCACTATCCAGCAACTGTGCGGCGTGTATCATTGATACCAAACCCGGTCCGCCGATATTAAACGCATCCGGTTTCCGGTTACCGGTAAGTTCCCTGATCACCTCGGGATAAGGTCTGCCCGCAAACTTTTCAAATTCGTCTGTAAACACAAGTTTGCCCGGGCTTAATCCGCCGTCCCCGGTCCTTTGGGATAAAAACCGGGCAAATCCCGGACTATTAAAATTTATACCTGAATATAAAAAATCTGCCAGGGCACATCCTGTACCTGATACTATAACTTTATCGGCCGACATGGATCATAAATATTTTGGATAATCTGAAACCAACAGATGCAAAGGTTCCTCGTCTTCTACGATCTCAGGAAAACGGCCGGCAGATTTATAAAACCGGTTATCAGATGTATCATCATTTACAGCACTTACTTCTCCCACAAATACCTTTCCTTTTCCCTTTTCACCATAGAATCTGTGGTAAACATACGGTTCGAGACATATGCTTTCTCCGGGGGTAAGAACGACTGATCCCCCCGCGGGAATTACTCTCTTTACTCCATCTGTTTTAAACGACACCGGCTCCCGGGAAAAATCCTCATGCTGATCCGACCTGTAAAGCTCAATTACCAGATTTCCACCCCCGCGGTTAATAATATCCTCCATTTTACTCCAGTGAAAATGCATGGGCGTTTCCTGGAGTTCTTCCACGATCATGGCTTTTTCCGCATACGTTTTTTTATCTTTTTTCATGTTACCGTTGCGGATTGTGAACAGGATCAGTCCGCACGAATGAAACTGACCACTGCCAAAATCCGTAAGGTCCCATCCCAGCATATTATCGGCGATTTCGCCGCACTGGCTGTACTTGCCCGTCCAATCCCAGGGTTTCCAGAATGCCCAGGGTGGCAGTTTGAAATTCATTGTATTAAAGAAATCAATTGAATTTCGGATCAGCTCATTAATATCACTTCTTTTCATAATGGCATTTTATTCATTTTAAAGCAATCAAAACTACCAAAACCCTCATATCCAATCTAGTAAAAAATTAAACCCCTTCTTTACAACCCACAACTTACAACCTGCAACCCACAACTTACAACCTACAACTTACAACCTGATCCCCCGACCGCCCGACCGCATGACCGCTTGACTGCAAGACAATCCGACCGCAAGACAATCCAACCCCCCCCAACCTAAAACCCGATCTCAACTTTTTTCCCTGTATGATTTATTTTCAACACTCCGCCTGTGGTAAGATCTTTCCAGCTATAGCCCTCCATTTTGTCGTCCGGGGATTCAGTCAAAACTGCACCTTCACACATAATCTTTCCGGGCTTTCGGGTCAACCTGAGGACGTCAGTTCCCGCATCATATGTAAGATAATTTATTGCATCCGGCGCATAATGGATGGATTTGACAACTGATGTCGTACCCAGGAACCTGTTCTTGCCGGCAGGAGCGAGTTCCGGCATGGCCGCCATTGCCCTCAGGTAATGCCTGACATAATCTCCATATCCGTCTGTCAGCCAAATATCATCCCGGATATATCGGTTCCGGCCATCGGAGGCCACTGTATAAGTAGCCCAATGCAGCGTACGGATTGCATTTGATTTGTAAGTGCTGTCACCGGTCAACACTCCATACATCAGTTCAACAGAAGCCTGGCGTGAAGAATGACTGTTTCCGGGAACACGGTATACAGTTTGTTCATTCATCACGTTCACCTTGTATTTTTGGTATTCTGTGTTGCCCAGGGTTTTGTATGTCCATTCGATTATATTTCTAACGTTGTTTTTCCAGTCAGGGAACAGTTCGGGATTCTGGAGAATAAACATTGCAAATGTGACCGCATTGGTTTGTGTATCGCTCCATCCCGGAATATCCTCAAAAAAAGGACCCCATTTGTTCGTTCTTACAGGGTATGTAATCATCCAATCCAGGAAAATGCGGAATGCTTTTTCAAAGGTGACTTTTTCCGAAGGAGATAAGTGTTCCAATTCACTGAAAAGCATCATTGTTCCTGTCCAGTTGGCAGTATACAGTGCAGGTCTGATCTTTTTTTCGGATGCGTCGTTGGGTAGTAAAAGACCGGTCATACCGGTTTTTGCATTTACCCTGAAAGGAAGCGGGGATCTGAGGCTGTCTCCACTAGTCACATGGGCCGCCAGAGTGGTTCCGATCCTTTTGGCAGCTTCCAGGTACTTCGTATCTCCAGTAATTTTATACAGGTTTATAAGTTCATAACCGAAGCTTCCGGCTTTATCCGGTTGAAGAATGCCTTTTCCGTTGCGCATATCGCCATCATACTTTCCTGAATGGATATCGGTATTATAGGGATAGGGCAAATAAGGCCAGCTGTCAGTAGCTCCGGACAATGATCGATCCAGGTAGGTATCCGCCAGGTATTTCATATTCTCAATTATGGCAGGGTTTCCCGTATAGGCATAGAGCAGAGTCCACGATGAAAGCGCCATGTTGATCTGGTCACCTCCGAGACCGCGCATGTCGTGTTCGGGTTTCCATACCTGGTGATTCATATAATATTTTAGCCCGTTTGAATCTGTTTCCATGTTCTGCCAGAAATTCCAAACCAGCATCAATACCGTATCATACGAAATTCCGGGATCAGCGGAAAACCAGGGAAGAATTGATCCATCCGCCCTGTTTACACGAACGGCATGATACTGAATGGTATCACTGATAAGGAGGGTATCTGTTTCCGGGGATCCCTGTCTTTGTCCGGAAGGTTTGCAGCCTGTTATCGTGGCAGCAAGGATAAGGAAAAGGATAATCTGGCTTTTCATGAAAGGGCTGAATTGAATTAATGTATAGCAGCGTAAATATAATGAAACCTGCCCAAAGGGAACATCGGCCACTTAATATTTATTCTCAGTCAGGTGTGGGCACAATAAACTCAAATTACTGTTTTTCATGTAATTTCTTTTTAATTTTAAGTTCCCTGTAACACAAAATCTGGCCGTATGAAAAATTCAGCAGTATTCTTAATCTTACTTCTAATCATTTCCCGATTTTCTTTTTGCCAGGAAAGTGATATCAAATGGAACCAAAACATCCGGATTGTGCTGGAAAATACGAAACCGCTTGAATACCCCCGCGGAGAGCGATTGCCATTGTACCTGTGGCCCGCCATAAATCCCGGTGAACTTGATGAAGCTGCGGCTGGTATACTTGTAAAAGAACTTGACAGGCGCGGAATAGGATTGGTATGTTCCTGGAACATCGAGCAGAAAGAAAAAAACCTGGACATGTGCCTGCCTGTAGCCCGTGCCCAGAAGGAATCAGGCCTTATGGTTAACATTGACGCAACCCGGTTGCTGTATTCTTTTTTTAACGGCGACGTGAAAACCGCCCATTCCGACAGCCTGGGCAATCCCTTTTTTGATGAGAGTTTCGGACCACATAAAATGGGATGTCCTTTCGCCCTGGATTTCAGAAAGCAGGAAATACATGACAGGGTCGAATATTTTGTCAGAAAATACAAAGAAGCAGGATTACCGGTTGATTTTATTTTTGCCGACTGGGAGATTGACGGCCCCCTTGAAGTGAACCGTGCGTATGAAAGCTCCAAAAAGTGCACGCGGTGTATCAGTATGCTGGGGAGAGACTTTACGTTCTCCGGATTTCGGAAGACAATGCGTGAGATGAGGTCCTACCTTCAGTATTATACATATAGTGAACCTGTGCTTTCCGTATTTCCAGGTGCGCTGATTGGTAATTATGCCGTATATCCGAACGATGGTTATCGCTACTGGTATGACTATTTTGAATATTATGTGGACGGTCAACCGTACAAGGCAGATCAGAAAGCCCGGTACAGGGAGTGGTATAATGACTTTCCAGCCACGGGATATACCTATGCGATGCCAGTGGTATATACCTGGTCACCCATATATTCATGGTATGATTACGAAAACACGGATTACAGATGGTTTTATAACATGCTCCTTGTGGCCAGCAATGCCGGAAAAAGCACACCGGCGGGCATCCCGGTCATCAGCTTCGTCCATTGGAACACTATTTTTGCATCCGGAGATCCCGATCCGGAGGTAAAACAGCTGAGTAGCGTCGGATACCAGGAGTTGCTTTGGCATATGCTGCTGAGGGGAACTGATACTTTCTTCATGTGGAGCGATAAAAAAGAGTTCCCGGAAGAGGTAAGGCTTGTTCATGAAGTATACGCCGCAGCCCAGCAATATGGTGATTTTCTGGAGAAAGGAGTACCTGTTACCTTTGATGTACCTGCCAAACCCGGTGCAGTAGTCTCAGGCCTGATGCTGGGAGACAGGGTGTTGCTGCGCAGAACCGATTTCGGTAGCAAGCACGATCCGGTTGAGATACTCGCCGGCACCCGGATGATATCAGTAAAGTACGAACCAGGGCATTGCGTGATCCTGGATCTAAAATAAGAAAGGGTTGAATTTTTGTATCATTCAACCCTTTTTGTGAGCGTTAGTAGTTATTGAAATCCCATTTTCCGCGAAATGGCCTGGAACGCATGCTATTGGCATAGTTATCGTTGATAAATTCCTCAGTAACCGGGTTCCACTGCAATGGCCGCTGAAGTTCGTAGGCAATGTTTACGATATTGCATACAGAAGCTGTCCGATGGCCCGTTTCAACATCCGACACCGGCCTGGTTCGCTTTTTAATTGCGTCGATCCAATCCTGGTAATGATTTTCGCTGTGATATACCCTCTTGTCTGAGGATTTCAATTCAGCTTTCGCAAGATCCTTTGCGGGGAAAGTCCTTAAGAATTCCCGGCTTACTTCAACCCGGCCTTCTGTACCAATAAACTGGACCGCATTTTGTTCTCCCCATTCCTTGTGATTTACCACCACTCCATTGTCATACCGCATCGACAAACCTATTTTGGCCGGAACCAATGGAGGAAGAAACAGGACCGGACCGGATTTGTCCATATCAAGGCCCCATTGGGCTATGTCAAACATGTGGGCTCCCCAGTCGGTCACAAGGCCTCCGCCAAAATCACGGTATCCCCTCCACCAGGCCCATTTTTCATCCCCGAATAAGGGTGCAAGTTCAGGATTCCATCCACGATACAATGAAGGTCCGACCCATTCGTTCCAGTCAAGTTCTGCCGGAGGCTCCAGGGCAGGCAGGCTGCATTGCTTAACAGGTTCCCCGACATGGACATTGATCTCCTTAATTTCACCGATATATCCATTGCGGACAAGCTCAACGGCATGACGAAAATCGCGCCAGGAGCGCTGCATATTCCCGGTTTGAAAAACACGGTCGTATTTACGGGTTGCATTCACCATGGCGCGGCCTTCAGCTATTGTCAGCGCAAGAGGCTTTTCACAGTAAATATCCTTTCCTGCTTTGGCTGTATCCACGGCAACCTGTGCATGCCAATGATCCGGCGTGGCAATTACCACAGCATCAATATCTTTCCGCTGCAAAAGCTCCCGGTAGTACTTATAGGTATCAACACTGACCTGCACATTTTTACTTTTATTCTGTGCTTCAGCGGCAGTTTTGAATGCCCCGAGCTTTTTACTGTCAACATCACAGGCCGCCAGTACTCTGGTACCATTGCATTTCCCGATCTCTTCCAGCAGGGTATAGACCTGTTTCCCGACGCCGATAAAACCGAGATTAATCTGATCATTTGCAGCAACAAATCCCTTTCCGCCCAGTACATGGCGGGGAATGACCGTAAAAGCTGCCACTGCGGCCGCTGAATTTCCAATGAATTTACGCCTGTTAATATTAGAACCCATAGAGTTGTTTTTT
>Ga0105104_10001502_pt1 | contig 17472 bp, 20 predicted proteins | sample PPLLaktember2015_3_FD_87034 | JGI IMG/M metagenome (GOLD analysis project Ga0105104, IMG submission 87034) | Freshwater sediment microbial communities from Prairie Pothole Lake near Jamestown, North Dakota, USA - PPLs Lake P7 Core (6) Depth... | ecosystem: Environmental > Aquatic > Freshwater >... | reverse complement strand
TTCGATACAACTCGCCACAAAACGGCGAGTCACTCAACCGCCGCGTGCCAATCCGCCGCTCTTCGTCCCTCTCACCCTGTCACCCTGTCACCTTGTCACCCTGTCACCTATCCCCCCTCCCCCGCGCTCATTGACTTACGCCCGGCTTTCGGTAAGACTCTACGTTTTCGAACCACCTTGATTCGCTATGTCACTTGACTGCCGGGATGTCGCGACTTTCTATCGATATGAGATCCGGGCGGCCCTCAGGGAACGCTCGATCGTCATCAACACGCTCCTCATCCCCATCTTCATGTACCCGTTTCTTCTCTGGGCGATGTTCACCGGGATAACCTACGTCATGGGCCAGGTCGAGGGCCTGAGGTCGAGAGTCGTCCTTGATGATCAGACGGGTCAGCTCGACGATTTCAAACAAAGGCTGGTCAAGGACGAAAAATGCGACCTCCAGCGGCCAAGAACCAGGGAAAAGGCACTGGAGCAAATCAAGGCAGGGGATCTGGACGCGTTGATCGAGCTTGCGCTTGCGGCTCCCGGCCCCAAATCGCCGCCCGGCAATTTCTCTGTTCGCATCTATTTTGATCGGTCGAAGGATCGCAGCGAACAGGCGCGCGGGAGACTCGAAGAAGCTCTCGGCGCGTACAGATCGCAGTGGCTTGAAAACGAGGCGGCCCGGCTTCAAGTAACCGGAGAGCAGTGGCAGGGTTTCAGGATTGAGCGAAAGAACGTGGCGAGCAGCAGGCAGATGGGCCGGTTTCTGCTGTCCACAATGCTGCCCCTCTTCCTCGTGATCATGATAGCGGTCGGTTGTTTCTATCCCGCAGTCGATTCGACGGCGGGTGAGAGAGAGCGGTCGACCTGGGAGACATCGATGTCGACGGCTGCCTCCCGGAGCAGCATACTAACGGCCAAATACCTGTATGTGGCCACTCTGGGGAGCGTGGCCGGTCTCATCAACCTGGCTGCCATGATGCTTTCCGCCAAGGCGGTCCTGGCGCCGCTCACGCAGCAAATCGGCGAGAAGTTCGAGTTTAGGATTCCTTTTGCCGCCCTGCCGGTCATGGCGTTGGGTACTGTCCTGCTCGCGCTGTTTATCGCTGCTGTGATGATGTTGCTGGCGTCGTTTGCGCGCACCTTCCGAGAAGGGCAGGCGATGATCACGCCCTTCTACATGGCCATTATTCTGCCCGTGGTCTTCATCCGGCCCGATGGACCTTTCACGCCGCAGCAGGCGCTCATTCCGATCGTGAACGTCACCAAGCTCTTCGCCCAGGCGATAAATGGCGACATTCAGATCCTGAACACGATCCTAACCCTGCTCTCGGAATTGGCCTGCGTCGTCATTGTCCTCCGGTTTGCGAGCATGATCGTGGGCTTTGAAGATTTCATGATTGGTTCCTATCGAGGGAGCCTGGTCAAATTCGTCAAGGAGAGGCTCCTCAAGCGAAAACAGGCGGCGCCGCTGGGAGAAGTTCGATGAGTGATTATCCGGTAACGGTCACCAACCTGACCAAAGTGTTTTACGACGAAGCGCGCGGTGAAGTGAGGGCAGTCGACGGCATCAGTTTCGAGTGCCGGCCGGGAGAGATTTTCGGGCTCCTGGGGGCCAACGGGGCGGGGAAGACGACCACACTCCGCTTGCTGGCCACCATCCTTGGCCCAACGTCTGGAAGTGCGCGGATCATGGGGTATGAAATTGGCCAGGAACCGGAAGAGGTCAGGCGGAACCTGGGTTTCTATTCGGCCTCTACCGCCCTTTATCCGCGTCTGACCGCTCGCGAGACTCTGCAATTTTTCGCGCGGATCAACCATTATCCGGACAGCGCCCGCGATGCGCGCGTGAACTATCTGATCGGGCGGTTCGGGCTCGAAAGCTACGTCAACGCCCGTGTGGACCGCCTGTCGAGCGGCATGAAGCAGAAGGTGTCCATTGCCCGCACGGTAGTCCATGACCCGCCCGTCCTGATCTTCGACGAGCCGACGGTCGGGCTCGATGTCCTGAACGCCCTCGAGATGCAGCAAATGCTGGGCGAGTTCCGGAACGAAGGAAAGACGATCATCTTTTCGACTCATATCATGAGCGAAGCTGAACGGCTTTGTGACCGTATCGCCATCATCCACAGCGGCAAGATCCTGGCATGTGACACTCTTGAAGAGCTCAGACAGAAGACCGGCTGCCGGTACCTGGAGGACATTTTCATCAGGTACGTGAAAGGTGAAGGCGTGACGGTAGCGGGTGCGGGATAGAGCGCTTTTTTCAGAACCGTGAGGCGGCCTTTTTGGAGTGCGGCGGCAGAGGGAGTCCGATGCTTTACCAGGACTCCCTCTGCCGCCGCACTCCAAAAAAGGCGCCCTCACGGCTCTGAAAGAGAAGCGAGAACTGACGCCAGACAAACATGCGACTCTTGAGCAAACCACTCCTGGAGTTTTACCGGCAGGAATTGCGGATGTTCCTGCGGGACCGCCGCGCGGTCGTACTGTCGATCGTCCTGCCCGTGATCGTCATGCCGCTGCTGATCTTTGGCTCTCACTGGGCGCAGCAGCGTCGGGCGCGGGAGTTGGAAACGGCCACCCACAAATACGTCGTGATGGGCCCGGAGGCAACACAGCTCAGGTCCGTCATTGCCGAGGGAGTCAAAAAAGAATGGGCAAAGGGCGACGAGACCGATAAGAATGCGCACTTCAGGCTGCAGGAAGTCCGCGAAGCCGATCCGAAACGGCGTCTCTCCGAGGAGAAGATTGACTTCTACCTGGAGGCCCAGCCGCCGACAGCCCGTCCCACGGCCGCCCGATCGAAGACTGAGAAAACGTCCGCAGAACTTGACCCTGAAGACGGCCAGAAGGGGGTTTTGACCGGCCGGGAGGGTGTCCCGACCATCACCATCTACTACCGGGGTGACCGCGACTCCTCCCGCAAAGGGGCGGGCCGCATTCGGACACTCCTCCTGCGAAGCCGGGTCGAGACGCGGCACTCGCTCCTGGCGGCGCGCGGCTTTCCGTTCTCACCCGTCGACCTGGCTAAAGTCGAGAGCCAAGATCTGGCCACCAAGGACCAGGCGAGCGGCATGTACGTCGGCCGCTTCCTGACGCTGTTCCTGATCTTCTTCCTGATGGTTGGCGGTTCGGCTGTCGCCATAGACAGCATTGCCGGGGAAAAAGAGCGCGGGACGCTCGAGACGCTTCTCACCACGTCGATCCGCCGCTCCGACATCATTGGGGCGAAAATGCTTCTGGTCCTCACGGTGTCGTTTGTGATCACCGGCTTGCAGGTTATCAATCTGCTCGTTTACATGGGCTTCAATCTGATTAATCTACCCCAGGGGCTCACCGTTGCCATATCGCCCGGACGTGCTCTACTGCTGCTCCTGCTGTATCTGCCCGTGATCTTCCTGGCTTCCGGAAGCCTTCTGCTCATCTCCGGCCTGGCGAAGACGTACAAAGAAGCGCAGCTCTACTTCACACCGCTGTTCTTCCTTTTTCTTCTCCCCGCGATCGCACCGCTGTTTCCCGGCTTGAAGCTCCGGTCGGCGATGGCTGTACTGCCGATCAGCAATATCAGTTTGGGAGTGAAGGAAATACTTGTGGGCCGGTACGATTGGCCGATGCTGCTCCTGAGCTGGCTGGTGACGGCGGCCGCCGGCGTCTACGTTGCCCGCCGCGTCACGAATACCCTGATAACGGAGAAGCTGATCACGGCCAGCGAAACGGACCTGGCCGATCTGAGAGGCGGACCGGACCTGTTCCCCAGGCATGTTCTGAAATGGTTCGGGCTCATCTGGGTCATTCTGCTCGCGGTCGCAGTAAACGTAGAGTCGCTGCAATCGATGTGGACGCAAGTCCTCTTTAATGTGGTCCTTTTGTTTTGCGGAGCCTCGTTGTTCCTGATCTGGCGATACAAGCTTCCGCTAAAAGAGGCGTTGGCCCTTCGTTCCGTCCACCCAGTGGTCTGGCCGGCCGTGCTGATCGGCGCTCCCGCGTCGCTGGTTCTGGCGCACGGTGTCTTTCGCGTCGCTAACGTGTTCCTGCCCGTTCCGGAGAGACTGCTCGAGAGCTTCAATCAAATGGCGATTCCTCCCGATTTCCCCATCTGGCAGGTGATTCTGCTGATCGCCGTCATTCCGGGTATTGGAGAGGAATTGACCTTCCGGGGAGTGCTCCTCTACGGTCTCCGCCGGCGATACCACCCGGTTGTGTTGCCGTTGGTCGTCGGCGCGATCTTCGGGTTCTTTCACGTCGCGCTGTTCCGGCTCTTTCCGACTGCCTTCCTTGGCGTGATCCTGACGGCAATCACGCTGCTGACCGGGTCGATCTTCCCGGCCATACTCTGGCACGCATTGAACAACGGGACTTCGGTTCTGCTCGGCTACTACTTCAAAACCAGCCCGATGGAGCTAACGTGGGTCCACATGCTCCTGGCCCTGCTCGCGCTTGGTATCGCTTTCGGGTTGATATGGCTGTTCCGCTCCCCGTACCCGGGACTGAAAAAGAGAAGGATGAAGGATAAAGGATGAAGGATGAAGAAGCTGACAGCTGACGACTGACAGCTGACAACTGACAAAGACGAGAGCAAGTAACTTGTCACTCGTCAGCTGTCAGCTTCTTCATCCTTCATCCTTCATCCTTCATCCTTCGTCCTTTGTCTTTCCTCACTCCTCAATCACGATCGGCACTTGGCGCATGGCGTTGCCATTGAGTGAAATCGCCAGCAGTGAAATCGGGCTGTTGGACGTGATTCGAATCGATCCCTGAAGGCCGCCGGATGCGAGCTGCGGGAACATATTGAACAGGAAGGTCGAAAACTGGCTGCGTGGACCGATGTCAAACGGGAACGAGAATAACGGAACCTGCGAGCCCAGCGGAAAGAAATCAAATCGCCCCAACGCCCGTTTGAGTGTGTCGTTATTCGTTAAGGCAAACGCCAGCACTCTTGCCTGAATCTCTTCAGAGAGGAGCGTTGCACGACGGAACGGGTCAAACGGCGAGATAACGAGCTCGGAGATCAGGTCACCGGAGATCGTGAACCGGCGAATCAGTGCGGTCATGTTGAGCAAGCCCGGCGAGTCGACGAGCAGGAAACCTGTTCGCAACGGCTGGAAGATGAGGTCCCGGAGCGAAAATGTCCCGAAAAGCGGGATCGGTCCAAAAACAGGGAACAGGGAGCGCCGGAAGAATCCGCCGCTGAACAGGAATTCGCCGGGACCGACGCGGTGCAGGAACATGCCGCGGGGATCGAACACGTTAATGACCGTCTGATCCGCGCCGAAGACGCGTCCGTCGAGGAACAGCTGCGTCTGCCAGATCGTCTGGCCGTCGAAGCCCTCCGCAAACTGCGGAATGGAAACGACGCTGTTTTCAGCCCGTGCCGGCGGGGTTGCGATCAAGAGACAGAAAAGCAGAGAAGCGAGTGCTAAAAGCGTTTTTCCTCGCATACTCGAAGTCTCCTTTATTGGCCAATGGCGGGAAGGTCGAGAGCCTTGCTATCAGTATGGCAAAACGGCGTTCGGGAAGCAAAGCAAGCAAAAATGCTGGCCTGACAACTGACAAAAACACCGCCTGTTCCGTTTTTGTCAGTTGTCAGCGGTCAGCCCGACTTTATTCCGGGCTTACTCGCGTGATCTCGTCGGCTTCGAAGTGAGGCCAGGGAATCGGTTGACCTGCCTGATTGACTGCCTCGACACCTACCCCCGGCTCACCGATCTCTCCGATCTCGCTTACTGCGACTCCCGCCTCGCGGATCTTGCTCTGTAGCTCGCCGGCCTTGCTTGGCCGACAGACGATTATCAGACTGCCTGATCCAATGAGGCCGAGCGGATCAAGCCCGAGAAGGCCGCACAAATCGCGAGTTTCGGGGAGGACGGGTATGCGGTCGATCTGCACCCGGATTCGATGTCGACACGCCACGCTGAGCTCTTCCAGGGCCGTCGCCATTCCGCCTTCGGTAACGTCATGCATCGCGACTGCAGATGCCGTCTCAATCGCGAGCCGGCCCTCGGTGACGACGCTGATCCCCGGGTCAAACAGCAGTTTTCGGCACCTTTCGAGTTGATCGTCAGAAACGCCAAGCCGCTTCAATTCCGCTGCGAATTCCCGGGCGAGAATCGATGTGCCCTCCACCGACACCCCCTTTGTCACAAGAAGCCGATCACCTTCCGATGCATTCTCTTTCCTCAAGAGGGCCGTGCGCACGACCGTCCCGGCCAGGGAGCCGGTGACAATCGGCTGGTTGACGGTGGGCGTGATCTCGGTGTGTCCCCCGCAGAGGCTGATTCCCAGGCTTCTGCACGTCTCATGAATGGTCCACAAATGCTCTCCCGCTTGTTCTGCCGAGGAGCCCGGGGGTAGAAGCAGAGTTGCAAGGAACCAGCGAGGAACGGCACCGGCCGCGACCAGGTCGTTGGCGTTTACGACTACCGCGTAGTGACCGAGCTCGTCGGTCGTAAAGGTGATCGGATCTGACTTCAACACGAGCACGTCCTCTTCCCGAGGGATCTGGACCGCTGCCGCATCCTGGCCGACACCCGGACCGATGAGGATGCTTGGGTCGGTTTGATGGATCCCGGACAGCAGCGATCCGAGCAGGTCATTCGGCAGCTTCCCGGGAGGAAGAGGAGCGAGCCGGCGAACTAGTGGCTCGACCTCATGCAGATCCGCCAGACGGTAATCGGGGGAACATCCCTGTGCATCGGCCGGAGCCCCGTTGGTGAGGAGCGCCGTGATAGCTCCCGCCCGTTCGCCTGCCTGGATGTCGTATCGGAAATCGCCGACGACGAGGACTTCCTCCACCGGCACTCCCATCTGCTCAGCCGCCACCCTGATCCCCTCGGGGTCCGGCTTCGGAGCATAACTGTCGTCGCGGCTGAGGATCACGGCGAAATCTTCAGGCCTGACGCCTTCGAAGTTTTCCAGTGAGCGCAGGACCATCGAATATCGGTTGCGGGTGATAATGCCGAACGGGACCTGCCTCGACTTCAGAAAATCCAGCAGCTCTTTGGCGCGCCTGTTCGGCTTCGCCTCTCTGGCGGCGTTCATCTCGAAGTCTTCGAGGATCCGGTTCGCCTCTCGCCGCTCTACGTCCGCAAGACTGCTGATGAATTCGAGGATCGTCTCGTTGTCCGGACAACGGAGAGCGGCGCGAATGGCGGGAAAATCGAGAAGTCCCGGCAAGGTCAGGGTCCCGTCAAAGTCAAACAGTACCGCGCTCAGCTTGTTTTTAGGCATGTAGTCCTTTATTTGGAAATGGTCTTTGGGCGCCAGAAGGTCCCGCGGCCCTCTCACACGAGCTGGAGTCGCTTTACAGAACCGCGCACGTAGCGAACGGGCTTCAGCCCGGAGCGCAGTAAGCGGGCAACCCAGCGTGCCGTTAAGGTTCGTTGGGTTGCCCGCTTACTGCGCTCCGGGCTGAAGCCCGTTCGCTCCGTGCGCGGCTCTGTAGATCGGCGCTGGTCCCGAGATACGTATAAGGATCAGGGCCCTGCCAGGGCCTTGCCGTCGCGCTCCAAAAAAACGTCACTACTTGTCCCGCCCCCTCGTCAGATACTCCAGCACCTCTGCCATCAAACCGTTAATCGCCCCGTATTTCTCCGGTCCTACCTGCAGGATCTTCGACTCAGACTGCACGTACTTGTCCGGCACTAGTTCCGCGCCGCAATTCGACACCATCTGACGGACCGATTCTGCCGTCATTTCCAAGTGGAATTGCAGGCCAACAACCGAGCGTCCGAGCTGAAAAGCCTGGTTCTCACAACCTTCACTCCGCGCAATGCGGACAGCGCCCACCGGGAGATCGAACGTCTCTCCGTGCCAGTGAAAAACCTCCACAGACGCGGGGAATGAGAAGGCGAATGGGTCGGCCGGCGGGATTGCCTCTATCGGAAACCACCCGATTTCCTTGAATCGGTTGCGATAGACCCGGGCGCCCAAAGCGCTGGCAACTAGTTGCGCGCCGAGGCAGACACCCAGCACACGCTTGCCGGCGGCAATGCACTCTCGAATGAATCGCTTTTCCTCGATCAGCCAGGGAAACCCGGTTTCGTCGTTAACGCTCGTCGGCCCCCCAAGCACAACGAGGAAATCCACTTGACCCGTATGCGGCAACTTCGTCGATTCGAAGAAACGCGTTCCGGTCACGGTGCTACCGGCGGCGGTGAGCCAAGGTTTCACGGCGCCGAGAGTCTCAAACGGGACATGCTGCAGGTAATGCGTACGCATGGTTTCTGCCTCTTCTCTATCCTTCGACAACGACAACCCGGGTTTGGGCTACCAGATCGCCCGACCCGCGTTCGCTCCGGTGTCACGAGGATCAGGACAATGCCGGTCAGATTGAGCGCCGGCAAACCGTCAACCAGCCGGAGCGCGTTTCTAATCGTGGCCTTGACGGCGTTAGTTTACTTTGGCGAGAGCATAATCACCCGCTCGCTGTCCCGCAACCAGTTTCCAGCCCTCGTTCAGGTTAAGCGTCCAGCCATCCCCGCTCACACTCGGTCCGCCTGGGGATGAGGGTGCAGGGACTCGGGCATCAGTCATCCGTCCCGCTTGATCTCGGCTGAGGAGAACCCCCTTGGTCACTTCAAGGACGCCCCAGTCGCTGGTCAGCCGGGACGTCAGGTAAACGGTTCCAACCTCGCCCAGGGCCTCGGCTGTCTGCGGGTCGAAGGTGTACCGCATGGAGTCGCCAAGAGGCAGGATCAGGACCGGGCTGTCCAGGAAGCGGGCCCGGTTCCGAGCAACCGCCTGTTGCCGTGCTTGGGCGCGAGTTGCTTCCTCCGCGATGACCCCGCCGCCGTCGTACTGGGCTGCACGTCTATTCGCCTCCGCCGCGAGCTCGCCCGGAACCGTAATCCCCATCGCCTTGGCGAGAATCGCGCCTAAATCCGACTCGCGATTTAGCGCCTTCCGCCACGGGCCCGCCACGTGGTCCAACAGGATGCCCCATGCAGGGCCCGAGGCATACGCAAACGACCGCACGAAATTTGTCCCGCGCTCCTCCTGTTCGAGGCGCACTGCCGCCCGGCCTGGCAGGATCTCCTCCGGCCAACCGCTCAGTCTGTAGCCCGTGTATTCTGCGATTCCCTCGTTCAGTTCAAGCGCCCGCTCCTGATCGGCCGCTTCCTTGAAAAACGATCGGCGATAGGCTCTGAAGACAAGCGCATCCACTACCGCGCTCTGCCGGCGGTTTCCGCTGCGAATCAGCGCCTCGTTGAGCGCCCGCCATTCGAGCCTGAGCCAGGAGCGGCCCTCTTGCGTGTCGAGATGATTGTTCAGAGGGTTGGCCCCCGGCAGCCCCAGCTGATCCTGGATGCGATGAAAACTCTCATGCATGAGCAGCCGCCCGCGGGCGTATCGGTTGGTCGGGAGCGGCCACATAAGCATCGTCCACGTCACACCTGCCCATTTGTAGGCGGTGTTGGCGATCGACTCCTGCTCGGGCAATTTACCCACAAACAAACCTTGATTCTCTGTTAAGCGGCTCTCTGCGTCGGCTTGATTGCCGACGACGAACCGTGTCTGTGGGTCGACGAGCAGCATTGGACCATAAAGCGGACGTCCCCAGAGGCGCGCTCCGTCGGCATCAGACAAGCTCCGCGCTTGATCGAAAGCCTCTCGGGCCTTGGCTAACGGAATCGATGAATCCTGGCCCTGGGCGGGTGAAACATACAGGGCCAGGAGAAACAATCCTAGCCATAAAGACAACCTGCTCCTCGACATAGCAATCGTCCCTCGCTCACTTGCGTCGGTCCCCGGTTTGGCTAGACCGGCAGTCGTAAGAGTATGATTAGGGCATGGACAGGCACGCTGGGATTCGTATAGACCGTATCCCGGTCACATGGACCATTGCGGGATTGCTGTTTGTCCTCGCTACCTTATTCATCTTTCTCGTCGGAATACCCGCGGTACGCTATTTCCTCGTCATCGGCCTGGTCGGCGGCTGCGTCGTCGGGCTTCTCCGGTACGCGCTTCTAAAGAAGAGCTAGACTGACGCAACGCTAGGGCTGCGGCGCGCAACCGAGGGCCTTCCCCTGGTATATGACCGCGGATTCGTTGCTGAACAGACCCGTCTGGCATTGCTGTTCCTCTTGAGCCCGTCCGGCTTCTCTACAAGGGCTTACCGATTTCCCAGTGGTGCCCGAAGGGATCGACCAGGCGCCCAACCCGCCAGCCGTATTCCTGGTCACTGACCGGCGAAACTTGCGTGGCTCCGGCAGCAATCGCCCGTTCGAACAGCGTATCGGGATTCTCCACCGTGAGCACCATTCGGACGGTCGCGCCGCCAAGCGACTCGGGACTGAAATTGAGATGCTCCGGGGATTCGTCGGCGAGCCAGAACTCCGCTCCGTCCACAGCGAGCTGTGCAACAACGTTCCCCGACTCGTCCTGGATGCGGTACAACTCGACGGCGCCGAACGCCGATTTATAGAACTCCACGGCGCGCGCCCCCTTTCTGAGCGACAGCATGGGCGCTATGCCAGTCTTCTGGATCGTATGTTTGAGTGTTTCTTGGCTCATCACAATACCTCCTCTATTCGGGAATGCCTGGCCCTACCTCTCACCGGGACTGCCGGCGGCGGATGGCACGAAGTACGCCTTCCTGGTTTGAAAACTCCAGCAATTCAATCGGGGTGCCGTCATCTACTATCATCGCAACCATGACCCCTGGGGACGGGGAACAGGGCGCCGAGAGAACCTGCTTGCCCTTGAGCGCATCCTCTAGGTTATCAACCTCAAACGCCAGGTGCGGCACTGTTTGTACGAGTTCGGATATCGGACTATCCGGCTCAAAACGCATCCACTCGATCCCATAGGCGCTCTCCGAGAATCCGGAGACATACATCTTGAATTCAGGCAGATAACGTTCGCCTTCCCTCGCTATCCGGGTCGGGATTCCGGTGTGGTGGTACCGCCAGCCCCACTCACTGATGGCAGGCGGCGGTTCGTGATCCTGTCGTCTCACATCCACCCCTCTCGTTGTGTCATCTCTTTTTGTAGACATCGGTGTTCAGGTACTTCAACCCAGAGTCGACCATCAGCGTAACGATCTTGGCCCCCGGTCCGAGCCGCTCTGCTACTTGAATTGCGGCGGTCACATTTGCCCCCGAGGAGGTCCCTGCGAACAAAGCCTCCTCGCGCGCCAGGCACCTTGCCATGTCCTTCGCATCGTTTGTCTTAACGGCGACGATGTCGTCAACGAGAGTCGGTTCCCAGAGTGGAGGAGTGTAGCCGATCCCGATGCCTTCGATCTTATGAGGCCCCGGCTGTTCCCCCCGCAACACGGACGATTCGGCAGGTTCAACGGCAATGATCTTGATACTCGGCTTGTATCGCTTCAGGACGGTGGCGATCCCCCGCAAAGAAGCGGCGGTGCCCACGGAGTGAACGAAAGCGTCGACCTCCCCCTTCGTTTGGGTCCAGATCTCCTCGCCTAGAGGAAAGTATCCGGCGATGCTGTCGTGGTTATTTAGCTGATCTGTCCAATACGTTTGCGGCTCCTGGCTCAACCCGCGGGCGGTCTCAATCATGTCGAGGATCAGTTTCTTCGTCGTAAGGCCCCCCTCGCTTGGAACCAGCGTCAGCTCCGCGCCCAGCGCTGTCATCTGATCCAGCTTCTCGGGGCTGAATGCATCGGAAGTGACGATCCGGATGCGGTAGCCTTTGGCAGCGCAGACCAGGGCAAGCGACGCGCCGGTGCTTCCACCTGTGTACTCGATGACGGTATAACCCGGCTTCAGTCGACCGTCCTCCTCCGCCCGCGAAATTACCGCGTGCGCCATGCGGTCCTTGACGCTGCCGGTCGGGTTCTCCCATTCGAGTTTAACGAAGATGTCCGCGGAGCCCGGTGGCGCGACCTTGCGAAGTCGAACCATCGAAGTGTTTCCTATAGCCTGGAGGATCTCGATCACTTCAACTCTCCTGTCCTGCCTGGTGTGAGCATTGTGCTTTAAACGGCGAAACCGGCTGCGCTAGGGCTCATGTCAGGCCGACTGGTGTTTGCCGGCTGTCCTGACAATGGCGAAAGCGCAAAGGAGCGAGAATAGCGTGCCGACGAGATACGTGCCGATGATAATCACGAGAAGAGACATGGCGACAACCACTCCGCCCGCTTTGCTGAAATAGAAGTACAAGAAGGGCAGCGTCATGGCCGGGTAGAAGAATGCGGCCAGACCGGCGGTCGATTCGCCGAGTCGGAAAGCATGACCGAAAGACAGGGAGGGATTTCGCCTGACTGCTGACCACAACTGAATGGTCAGCACGACGGGGAAAGCGAGGAAGGGAAGAATCCCACGGAAAACACTAACCGAGTGGGGCCGATTGCCAGCGACGAAGAACAGGGCCAATACGACGGCGAGGATGAGTGGATAGATCAGTCTCTCTTTGAACATGTCGACCTCCAACACCCCGGCGGACCGCATCTCGGCCCGATTTCAGGCGGATCGGCTGCTCCGGGTCAGGGCCCAGATCTGCTTCATTTCCGATGACGAAACCACCAGGCTGTAAAGAGAGTCATCGGACCGAATGTTATCAGAGGCCAAACGACGGCCAGGTTGACGTAAAGATATGCGCCCTCGCCCACATGTGGGTGCCAGCTACGCGGTAAGTAGGCGACTCCCAGCACAAAGACGAGAGCCACGGCCAGCCAGACACAGATTAGCGTGTTCCGACCCATGTGTCACCCGGCCCACCAGCGGCCCGCGCTTGTTGCCCATCCTGCCGGGAACAAGCCGCGCCCTGGTGTGCGTTAACGCCTGTTCGCGTCTTCACGGTTTGCGTCTGTCGTCCAGTGAGATCGACGCGGGCCGGTGCAGTTCGTCGAGGGCCGGGATGGTGCCGCGCCTTTCGGCGCAAATGATTGCACCAATCCCTCCGGCGATGACGCCGACGATCGTGCAGAATGTCCAACCGGTCATTCTCGCGACCAACCAGCCGACCAGGCCGCCCAGCAGGATCCCGAGTGCCGCTACTGCAAGCCGTTTGCCCATAGCTCTCCTTGCTGTTCTCGTACCGTCTAATGCTCCGGACGGGCCGCCGGATCAACTTCAACGATTCGGCCTGTTCCTCTTTCGAATCGGAACAAAAACTCCGACTTCTGTTTTGCTGGTTTAGGGCTTACCTGCAAGCCGAGGCCTATCTTCTGACTCAGATCGATACCTCTCGGATCCAGGTCGATGTACTTTGTTTCGGCAGGGGATAGTTCGAGTGGCGTCTGCCGCAGCTTGCTGGACTTCGAGCCCGTTTGTCTCAGCTCGATTTGAGTCAACAAGACGGAGTGATGAAATCCGTTAACCAGCTTAAGCACCAGGTTGCCGGATTCATACTCAAGAACAGGACGTACGGTTTGCGCAAACGGGTCGTTCACGGCAGTGATGAGCTCACCCGGACCCATTCCCTGACTCTGGATGGTAACCGTCGAGGCGAAGAAGGACAGCAGGAAGAAAAAGTAACATAGATACATAAATCCTCCTGGCTTTCCTGCAATTCTCCCTCACTGAGCCCCTGGTATCAATGGCAACCTCGCGCGACAAGCGGTACCACGAGAGTCTGGGGGCAATCTCGGATCTACGTTGGCGAATCCGAGAGAGCTTGCTTTGATTCGTACCGCATCGTTGCAGCTGGCACTCCTGATCGGCGCGCTAAGGGCCGGCCATCGCACCCCGAAAATAGGCCGACACTCGTGGGCGCAGAAGAAAATAGGCAACGATCACGAGCAATAAGGAGTGCATGACCAACTCAGACAGCGGGTGAAATGCGCTGAGAATGAGGTGGTACGCGAGCCATGCGAGCAGAAGCCAGCGCGCCCAGTTGCTGCCGCGGAGCATGAATATTCCGGCAAGGATTGCGAGAAGCCGGAGCAAGAAGACCCAGACAAGCTCATATTCAAAGGGCCGTTTTGTCCAGAGCTCCGGGGCGTGGTATGCCAACCCAACGACACCGGCGGCTATGAAGAGCCAACTGATGACCGTGACAGAAAGCGGACGTTTGTTCATGATTTGAAGGCGTCGATTGTCTTTGGTGACACGAACGAACCGGCCGTCAGCTCATCGCTTCAACAGGCGGACCAATAACAGAGTAGCTTTGGCGGGTCGGTCCTGCAAAGGGCGTGTTGCCCAAATCTAGTCCCGAAGGGACGACTTCCTTGGAACGGTTCTCTCACCCGGGGCTGCGAGGCCGTCGTCCCTCCTTCGGGACTCGATTTGGGCAACACGCCGCCCATGACCTATCAAATGAATGAGCTCCTCAATATAATCATCTATCGGGTCGAGGTCGGGGACTCGGAACTGCCAATCAAGCAACCTGTCGAACATCCCAGATCCACCACCTTTATGAGGCCGGTCTCGCATGCTGGCTCGAGACGGGCATCAGCGGCCCCCGCACGCCATTACCGCCGAACGAACAATAGAGTCAAGCTGCAGGATCGACTGATGTCGGCAACTCATACCAAATCTCAACTTCGTAACCGTCGGGGTCCGTGAAGAAGAGATAGGGCTCTCCGGGACAAAACTCGCCTTTGCTTCGGATCTGACCGCCTGCTGCAATTACTGCTTGAGCAGCAATGTCTATGTCCTCAGGCCGGAGCAGACGGAAACCGAAGTGCAAGATACCGCCCTTTTGACCGGCGTGAGAGTGGTCACGCTGCAGCACGAGCACGTCGCGCGTGCCGGGCGTTTGGAGTTGCACAAAGTCCGGTTGGTTGTAAACGACAGCTGACCCAAATACGGCCGCGTAAAAAGCAGCAGAGCGACTTGGATCCCTGACCGCCAAAGCGCAGTGGGTAAGTCCGTGTGTCTTGATGGTCATATTTCAGCCCTACCCAGATTCTCGCACGCGCGTTCAGCGGGCTCCAGTCAGCGAACAAGCCTCACGCGGGTCTCGGGCAGGTCATCTTGATTGGGTCTCATGCCCGATGTCGTCGCATGGAACGTCCGCGCTGCCCTTTTGGCCTCTTTCCCGGCAGTCGTCCCGTTTCGTCATGTACGCAACCAGGCTTCCGCTTCATCTTTGGAGCGAACGAAGCGAATCATATTGTGTGTTCTATGCTCGTAAGCAAGTTCCCCGAAGCGCGCGCCGAAGGCCTCAGCGTCTGGCAGAACTATCGCAACTCGCAACCTGTAGTTTGAGAACTTTTGAAAAAGCTCACCCGCCAATCCGCTGCGAAGGTCGAAGAATTCTGGCGCTACATCTTTCTCGGTCAGAATGAGACCCTTCGCTCCGAGGCAGGCGCCAAGTGCGTTGGAGATATCAATGAACGATCCGACAAAGATACCTGAATCAGAAGCGATGAGGATTCTGCGTTCTTCGTTCACCGGTTTTTCCTTTGCGATGCCCCCTAACAGTCCGCTGCACCACGTGTTAGGCAGCCCAGGCGAATATTAACCGATGATTAAATAAGCGAGCGCCGCAAAAAGCAGGAAAGAGACGGTCAAGCAACTCCGACAGCCGCAGCCCATACGGTCCCTCCTCGTGATTCAAGTTTAGTCTGAGGATGGGCGAGAAAGAAAATGTTCGTACACCCCGCCGCCTCACGGCCCGAGTCACCGGCCGGCGCTGTTTGCCGGTCCGCTGCAGCGCGCTGTTGGTCGGACATTCCTGCCACCTGACTCACCCCGCAGAACGTTGTGCTTCTCGGAATCACGCCCCGGCTCACCGGCTGTCCCGTTTCGCGCAGCCGCTTCACCCATCCCGCCGAGGCCCTCGGCATTTCCCTCGGGGATCACCGCCAGCCCTCCGCCGCTTCCTTGATCACGCGAGCTCTCTGCTTAAGGAGGGCTTCCATGTAGCGTTTCAAGACGAGAACATTGAACAGCCGCCCCACAATTCCAAATGGTGGGTCGAATGTCAGGCGATCGGTCATTATTGTAGCTTCGCCCGAGGAGGATCGGTCAAAGAAGTGATCATGGACGAACGATTTGAAAGCGCCGCTGACCATCGTATCCTGAAAGTACCGCGGCGACTCGAATGCTGTCACCTTGGAGGTGAATCGTTGGCGTATGCCCAGGTGCCTGGCTTCCCACGTGACGTTTTCGCCGAGTTCGATTAGCCCCGATGTTCGCCCGCCGACCGCTCGTTCCTGGGCAGAAGCCTGTGATTGGACATGAAGCTCCACGTCTCGGGCTAGATCGAAGCAGACCGGCAAAGGTGCTTTGATTTCAGTGGAGACCAGAATCGTTGCCATGGTCCTCGGCAGCACCAAGTTCAGCGGTCGACCCGGCCTTACCGCCAGACGATCAACGTCAGAAGAGCTAGGGCCGATCCGCTGCAACGTGTGTCAGGCATGCCCGTGTGACCTGAGGTACCTTTCGGCTGCTTGTTTCTTTGGTGCCCGGTATCAGGCGGCGAACAGAGCTTCGCGAACGATCTCAGGCGGTTCAATGGGCAGGAAACAGCTGTTTGGGTACAGGTAGTCTTCACCGGATTCGTCAACGACCCGCACCTGACCGTGCTTTTCCGCCTGAGAGTCCTCCAGCACCGGGTAAATCTTGCGAACCTCAAGAGACGCGGGGCAGTCACAGTTGTCTATGCAAATAACGAATCTCTTCGCTTTTTCCATGTCGATCTAATCGAGCAGATGCTTAATCTTGAATTCCCTGTTGCCGATCCCGGCCGCTTCATATCAATGAAGTTCGGCTCTGTGTATCGTACCATCACTCAGCCGCACCCGTCCTGTCCCCTTGAGTTTCCGCCACCGGCCCTTGCCGTAAAGCTTAGTCAAGCGGGATTTCCCGAATTCGCTTCCGGTTCTGAGCTTGGCGCGGCTCGTCGGCTGCAGCGGCCTGTTAGGCGCCAGACTCCCTGCCGGCTCAAAAGAGAGATTAGCCGACCGGCAACGCCGGTCGGATCAAATGTCGCGCCAGGTCCGCTGCGCCGACGCCTCCACCCGGTGGTGGTTGCAAATTCACCGGGAAGGCATTCGAGAGCACCACGACGCCGGTGTGCTTCGATGCATCCAGAACGATTGAAGCAGCTTGTCCGGCGGTCACGCCGTCCTTGGCGACAAACGGATCGGTTCCGGTAACCACATCCCAACCGAGTGCCTGTTCTCCTCCAGCCGCCGGAGCCGGTCGACGGATGCTCAAGAGCAACTGGGCCGGCGCTTCCAGCGGCGACCGGGAATTGGGCAACACCGCACTGAGAAAACTCAACAGGTTCTCCACGGTGGAGCGGAGTGCTCCGGCCGGAGCGAAGATGCCGAGATCAAGCGGCGGAATCGGCGCCAGCTTCGGATCGTGTCCGGCGGCCAGTCGCCGGGTCGCTTCGCCCGTCGGATGAAGGGTCGTGTCCTTCAGTCCCATCGGACCGATGATGCGCCGGTTGAGCAGAGCGTCGTAGGCCGTTCCGGCCTTGTTCGCGAGTGCGAGACCGAGAAGGCCATAGCCAACGTTGGAGTATTCCCACTGGGCGCCCGGGTCCCGCGATAAAGTCAGACCGGCGAGCCACAAGCGCATATCCGAAGCGGTGAAACGCGCCAGGGCCTCGAGGGGTTTAGGG
>Ga0105104_10001501_pt1 | contig 17473 bp, 17 predicted proteins | sample PPLLaktember2015_3_FD_87034 | JGI IMG/M metagenome (GOLD analysis project Ga0105104, IMG submission 87034) | Freshwater sediment microbial communities from Prairie Pothole Lake near Jamestown, North Dakota, USA - PPLs Lake P7 Core (6) Depth... | ecosystem: Environmental > Aquatic > Freshwater >... | reverse complement strand
TTGTCACAGGAACGGAGGAGATACCGGTAGAGCCTGGTAAAGCCATTGTCAATTCATGGATTGCAGAAGATTTGGGTCTTTCATATGGTGCCCGTATCAACCTCACTTACTATTATCCAGAAACAGATAAATCCCTTCTGCAGAAAAGTGCTCAATTCAGCGTTTCTGATATTTATTCCATAAACATGTATCCCTTTTCCTTAAAGCTGATACCTGATTTCCCGGGATTGACTGATGCAGCCAGCTGCAGGGACTGGAATTCAGGTGTTCCGATTGCACTTGATAAAATAAGGCCAAAGGATGAAGAATACTGGGACTTTTTTGGTGCCACGCCCAAACTAATCATATCATACCAGGACGCACTTGATATTTTCGGGAATCGCTTTGGGCAAGCCACAGCACTCGTATTCCCCCTTCAGACAGACACTGACCTGCTTGAGACTGAATTTCGCGCATATTTAAAGGCGCCTGTTCTTGGGATCACGGTTTCACCAATAAAAGATCTTGGTATGGAATCCGCTTCGGGTAGCACAGATTTTGGCGGATTGTTTACCGGAATGAGCATATTCATTATTGCGGCATCACTCCTTTTGTGTTCTCTTTTGTTCTCATTCCTCCAGGATTCCCGTAAAACTGAAACAGCCCTCTTCTTTTCAACCGGGTTTCCAAAAAATACGCTTGCCATTATTAGATTTGCTGAATGCGGCATAGTCTCTCTTGCCGCCTGCTTTGCAGGTATGGTTGCCGGATATCCAATCGCCATGCTTATAATCGCTGGATTGTCTACAATCTGGCAGGGAGCTGTCGGTGAAACTGTGATTTTCTTTCACACCACAACATTTTCACTTTCTACAAGTTTCATCGCTGGTTTTTTTGCGACCATGACGAGTCTCGCAATTGCATTAATCCGTGATTTCAGAAAAAATCCCGCACTTCTTTTTTCACAGTACGGAATATATAACACTGATTTAAAAAGACACAACCTTTTCTCCCGTTTTATCATTTCATCTGCGTTTGTTCTTGCTGGTATTTTGTCAGCGCTTCTTTTCAGCGCAACCGGTTTGCAGGCCGGGGCTTTCTTTGTGTCAGGAATTCTGTTGTTCACAGGCATGATCATGCTTTGTGATTCTATTCTTTTATTTCTCTCCCGATACAAGGCACTGATTCACCGCTCCATTTTTGGAATTGCAATATCAAATCTCTTACGCAGTAAAAAACGCAGCCTCGCCGCAGTGATTCTTTTGGCATCAGGACTGTTTGTGGTGGTTTCAGTCGGTGCAAATAAAACAGAGATTCCTAACAGTTTGAAAATGGATTCCGGTACAGGAGGATACACCCTTTACACCCAACTCTCCATGCCAATTTTTGGCGAATCTTCTGACCAGAGATTCGCAGAACTTTTTGGCCTGCAGGGCACGCCAATGTCAGATACAAGTTTTGCGGCAATAAAAGTGCATGAAGGCGATGATGGAAGCTGTCTTAATCTCAACAAGCCGCAGGAGCCTGCTGTATTGGGAATTGATCCGCAGCTGTTTGCCACACGAGGTTCATTCTCATTCACCGACAGTATAACTCATGATAATACGAAGAATCCATGGCTTCTTCTTGATTATGCCGGTCCTGATGATGTTATTCCCGCAATCGCAGATCAGACTATGATCACATGGAGTCTTGGGAAATCACTTGGTGATCGCATTTCTGTCAGATCCGGGGATGGCACACCCATAGATATTGTCTTTGTAGCCAGTTTATCCAATTCCATTTTTCAGGGCGGTATTCTTGTATCCAGTCGAAGCTTCAGGAAACTTTTTCCCTCTCATAGCGGTATAACCCGTCTTCTGATTGACACACCGGATAATACCAAAGATGAGGATACAACAATTTTTTTCCAGGATCGGCTTAGTGGTTTTGGAGCAGAAGTCATCACAACGAGCCAGCGCCTTGCACTTTTTCACGAGGTTGAAAACACATATCTCCTCATTTTTCTTGCTCTGGGTGGATTGGGAGTTATTCTCGGATCAGCTGGATTTGGGCTTATAATATTAAAAACCATGAATGAACGGGCAGCTGAAATTGCGATGATGCAGGCAATGGGTTTTTCAAAAACTACTACAAGAATCATTCTTTTGTTGGAGCACCTTTTGCTTTTACTGGCCGGGATCCTCTGCGGATTTGTTCCCGCCATTGTAGCGCTCATCCCTTCGGAAATAACATCTGTTAAGGATTTCCCATGGATTCAGGCCGGACTTCTGGTTTTTTTGGTCGGATTATTGTCTTTTTCATTCATGGCAGCGGTTACCTTTGCAGTAACCAGGCGTGATATACTCCCTGTACTCAAGTCCGAATGACAACTACAAAATCCTTACAGCGCCCTCTTCACGTATTGAGAGCTTTATTACAGATCCTTCTCCAAAAAGTTTTTCCATGAGCAGGACATAGTCTCTTGCCTTTTTCTCTGGTACATAGACCTGTATTGTACCCGTAAATCCGCCACCATGCACCCTGCAGGCTCCATCATCACCCAGAAATGCCTCTGTTACGGCCAGTGCAAGCACTATATTTTGTCTTTCAGGAGAACCAGGCAGCATACAGTTCTGCAGAAGTCTCCATGAGGAACTGCCAGATTCTTTCACCAGGCCAAAATATTCCAATTTCATCCTGGCCGAAAGCATATCCACGGTTTTTGCCACACGTTTATTTTCAGCGAAAAAATGAAGGGCGCGCATGAGCGCACGATCAGACAGGGATTTGCGCAACAATGCAATACTTTCCAGGAAATCCCTCTCTGATACTGACCTGAGGGAATCTTTTTTAAAAAACAATGCGGCGTCTTTCATTTCTTTAGGTATGCTTGCGTATTCATTTGTGAGATCAGCATGGCTTCCTCCGCACAGAACAACAAAAAGCGAGTATCCGGTAAAACCTGTTACACCCGCTATTTTTTTCACTGCGGGTTTTACTGCGTCTTTGAAATCAATGAACACAGCGCCGCCGGATGCGCAGGCAATCTGGTCCATAAGCCCGCAAGGTTTCTTGTAAAAATTGTTTTCTGCAAATTGTGAACAGATTGCGATTGTCACCGGATCTATCTTTCCGCTGTTGTACAAATGATTGAAAATACATGCTATAAGCACTTCAGTTGCCGCGCTTGAGCTCAATCCTGATCCTGCGGGAATTATGCTTTCCGCAACAGCAATAAAACCTCCTGTGGCGTACCCGGAATTCCTCAAGGCAACAGCCACACCCCTGATCAAGGCACGTGTTGTTCCGATTTCATCATCATGCGGCTTCAGATCATCAAGCACAACAATAAAAGGCGCGTCATATCCCCTGCTGTGAAGAATCACTTTGTTGTCTTGAGTCTTTGCAACTGCCGCTGTGATGTCAAGGTTAATCGCTGCCGCAAGCACCATTCCATTATTGTGGTCAGTGTGATTGCCTGCAAGCTCTGTTCTTCCAGGCGCTGTAAAAATTGACATATCGGAATCCGGGCAGAGCTCTGACAAATGTGAAACAATTCTTGAAAGACGGGCATCATTCTCGTGTGCTGGAAGCCCTCTCCAGAGTGAAAGACCTGAAAACTCGTGCTGTTTTATCCTGTCATGGCATTCTTTATATTTCATGCAGACTTAAACTCCGTAACTTTAATATCACCATTACCACAGTTAAATATTGCTTTTCTTCCAGTATTTCCACCCACTTTTACTTCCAAATAGCAACTATCAGAATAACAGCATATTTGGGGGCCATGTCAAGAAGGTTTTTTCCAAAGACGATGCTGGGCATTGTCACGCGAAGCATTCTTGAATTGGTCAAATACTGTGCAATTTTTGATGCAAGCACATTTGTCATCTCCCCAAGGAAATCCTTATCAAGCTCCCGTGATTTTTCCTCTGTAAACTCTTCTTCAGGCAAAAATGCCCTGACATACAGCATGATAATTGATACTTCCCGATCAGACGGGTATTCCATTTTTTCATGTATTTTTATGCATCCAAAGTTCTAATGCAACTTATTTTGACTTTATTTTCAAGTCATGTTCAAGAACTGCACCCTCCTGTTCGATATTTAAAAAGGGGATATAGTACAGTGATAATTAGAAGAAATGGCATAGTTTTACAGATAGCAACTATATTGCTTATAGCGCTTGTTTCCTTGTTTTCAACATCCTGTGCAGGCTCCAACCATCTTTATAAAGAGGCATATTCCTCCTATATTTACAAAGACTACACGCATGCCATGGAATTACTTGATTCTATCATCAAGAATGATCGGGGATACACACAGGCATATCTTCTGAAATCCACAATTTATGAACTTCAGGGTGATATGGACAATGCCCTCAATGTTCTCATTGCGGCAAAGCAATCCCCAAATGCAGATGAAAATGTTTCTTTTAATCTTGGAAATATCTATTTCATGCAACAGGAATATGTAAAAGCAGCTGATGAATATTCCCAGGCACTCAAGTTGAATCCAGGATTTTTGAAAGCATTGCTAAACAGAGCCAATTCCTATATGAAGCAGAAAAAATACCGTCTTGCCCTGACTGATTACCAGTCATTCCTTGCATTAACACCAGAAGGCTACGATAATGTCAGGAAACTTGTCATACTTCTTGCACAAGATCTCGCCGCCATAGGCCAATAAGACATTTCATACTTTTTACAATCATTCCTTGACAATTGCCTCATGTCGTCTTAGAGTTTTTTTATCACGATGATGAAGGAGGCCTGTTATCAAACGCAATATTGTATTGAGTGTATGTTTGACACTTCTTATTCTCCCGTCTGTTTTATTTTCTGAAAACGATGTCTTTGCCCAATCTGACATTCTGGATAAGACGGGTAAATACCAGGAGGACAAGTCTATTCTCTTGTCCGCTGAGGACAAAATTACAGATCCAGTCGGTAAGGCTGAACTATACTGGAGGCTTTCCAGGGTCTGGCTGAATATCGCAGAAACGGATTTTTTGGCGAAACGCATCAACACTAATGCAGCTTTAAAACTCTATGAAGAGGGAGAACGCTGGGCTGACAAGGCCATCTCATCAAACAGCAGAAACGCATCGGCCTATTTCTGGAAATCCGCCAATGCCGGCATGTGGGGACAGACAAAGGGCATTTTGGATTCTCTTTTCAAGGCCCAGCCCATGAGCGACAATCTCAGGCTCTGCCTGAAAAATGATCCTTCATTCTTTGACGCTTTTTATGTTCTTGGTGAATTGTATGAAAAACTTCCAGGATGGCCCATATCCTTCGGAAATATAGAGTATGCCGTATCCCTGGGCCGCAAAGCTGCAGATCTCATGGATACAAAACTCCGTTCTGGTGTAATAAAAATCAAGTCGTATGTCGTTTATGTTTCTCTCGCTTCACATCTCTGGATCAGAAACTGGGATCAGGCACGCCGCGTCTCCTCAAAACCGGATCTTTTACGTCAATACAATGAAAAGTCTGATTATGTAGACCGCAACTGCTTTTATGAGGGAACATTGAATCTGAAAAACATGCGCGACAGGGACGAGGCGATGGAGATCATAAATATGGTTATAAGGGAGCTCGAGGCCATTCCCAACCGCAGCACAGCCCAGGAAAAAGATCTGAGAAAAGCCCGCGAGACTCTTGCCGGTTTCAGGTAGACAGGCAAATCTTCCACGGTTCGATTCCCATACTGCTATCAATGTAAATGGCCGGCATTTCGCCGGCCATTTACATCAAGCGAGCGAGGGGAATCGAACCCCCGGCACAAGCTTGGGAAGCTTGGGTATTACCATTATACGACGCTCGCAACAAAATGAACTATAAACAAATATTTTCAATTTGTAAAGAAGTTGACCTTTTCGTTAATCCAGGCCAATAAACAGGCGTCAATATGTCTTAACACGTTCAGGAGCTTTTTCCTCTCCCGCAAGTGTAAGGATTATTGAGGCGCCCTTGTCAGCCCTGTAGGGTATTGAGAGCTTTCCGCCATACCTCACCTGGTCAAGAATGGTCACGCGACGATCTTCGACCTGAATTTCGACCTTGACCTGCACTACCGAACCATAATCAGGTATGGTTGTTGAATACAATCCAAAGACTTCATTTGCTCCTGCCGGAGGCGCTTTTACCATCTCAAGGGCAAGCACAGTATCAGGCCCAACTTTTTTACCAGGCTGTATGCTCTGCGATACTACAATTCCTGGCCCCTCTGAACCTGATTTATTTTTTATTGTAAATACAAAACCGATATTCTGAGATGTTAATTCCTGAATGACACTCAGGTAATCCCGACCTGTATAATTTCCAAGTGTGACTTCACGCAGCTCCATCCCTTTGCTCACTGTTAGTTCCAGATAAACAGTCCTGTCCGAAAGTGGGGCGTCTTTAAGCGGGTATTGGGCTATAATGGTACCCTTTGGTGTTCTGTTTGAAACATAGTTAATTGGTTTTTTGATTTCCAGGAGGTAGTGATTCCCTGATCTGAAAGTCTCACGTATGATCATTTCAACATCCTCTATTTTTTTACCTATGTAGTTGCCCACCTTGTCAATCGCAGCGCCCTTGCTGACCCACAGTTCAACAACACGGCCCACACGAACTTTTTTCAGGCTTTCCGGATCCTGTTTGTAAATTTTATCCCGCTGCTCCTCTGAGCCCGTATATTCAAAATGGAATCTTGTGAAAAGCTTCTTGTTCTGCAGAATGACAATAGCGTCCCTGAAATCCTGTCCCACGAAGTTGGGTATCACTGTTTCATCAAGACTCGCTACCGTCATCATGAAAACAACAATTGCGATAAATGCAGTAAATACAATAAATCCGATGAAAATGTATATAAAATTCTTGAAATTCTTCAAGGATGAGTTGTCATCAGGATTTGGAAGTATCCTTCGTAAAAAATCACCTATCTTGAAAAAAATATTTTTGATAACCTCAAAAACCTGCATTGGTTCCTCCAAAGGTATATTCCAGAATTGTGCTGTTTCCGTTAATGAATGAACGCCAATCAAGCGTCTTTTTGAACTCAAGTTGGAGCATGCTTACTGACAGAATCCCTTCAGTAGTGTTTATCAGAATTCCATGGTCTTTGTCTACACCTAACACTCTTCCAGGCAATTTTTCGTGTAATTTTGCCGTTTCATTGAGTTTTTCCATGCTTGATGGCATGTCATGCCCGAAAACAGCGGCTTTCCTGAAATACAGGCGTTTCCCTTTGTAAAGAGTTGATACTCCAGGCCATAAATCATAGGCCCTGACCATTCTTTCAAGCGTGGATGCGGATTCTTTCCAAGAAATTTGTCCGTCATCCTTCTTTACAAGCCCGCAATATGTAGCTGTTTTTTCATCTTGCGGCGTAGCCTGGTCTTTTCCTGTTTCCATATCTTTCAATACGGAAACAAGTATCTTTGCCCCTTCTTGTGAAAGAGTTTCCAGAAGACTTTCTCCTGTTTCTTTTCCAGAAAGCAGGTATTTCTCCTGTGCGAGTATATCCCCTGAATCCATTGCCAGTGCGAGCTTTTGTACAGTGACGCCCGTTACACTGTCACCAGACAGGATTGCAGCTGTTACAGGTGAAGGACCTCTGTATTTTGGGAGAAGGGACGGGTGCACATTGATTCCGCCGCGCGGAAAACATTCAAGAAAGGTCTTTCTGAATATTTTGCCAAAGGCAACACACACCAGAAGTTCTGGTGATAGTGTACGGATAATGTCATAAAATGACTTACCAAGAACCGCAGGTTGAAAAACCTGGATTCCCCTCTCAAGTGCGGTTTTTTTTACATCAGAAAATAAAACCGACCGTCCTCTGCCCTTCTGTGTATCTGGCGCAGTAAGCACTCCGATAACTTCATGGCAGGCCGCGATCGCAATCAGCGATGGTACAGCGAAATCAGGGGTTCCAGCAAAAAGAACTTTCATGGCAAGCTACATTTTCACTTTCTGTTGAAAAGCCTTGAGAATCTGATTCCGTTTTTTTTCTTCAAGATAATCAATGAAAAGAATGCCGTTCAAATGATCAAGCTCATGCTGAATTACTCTTGCAAGGATTCCTTCTGCATTAAAGGTAAACGGTCGTCCATTTTCATTATATGCCTGAATTGTCACAGATTCAGGACGCTTTACATCACCATATTTCTGGGGCACAGACAGACAACCCTCTTCAAGCAGTATTTCCTCCACTGATGTGCCAGTGATCTCCGGATTGATAAAGACCCGCTTTTTGTCACCCTGCGCATGTGTTATAAACACCCTGTAAAGGCTTCCAACCTGCACAGCTGCCAGTCCGATGCCGTTTCCGCGGTACATTGATTCAAACATGCCGGCGACAAGCGTCTCAATATTGCCGTCAAAATCCTTCACTGCAAGGGATTTCTTCCGGAGACGCTCGTCACCGACTCTGATTATTTTTAAGACAGTCTGTTCTTCTTTCATCTCAAATTTATATTAATAAAAGAAAACACATAAGTCAACGGAAGCCAACTACTCGTTTAATGCGGAATCATCCTCCGGAACAGGGATATCATCATCCTCGTTTAGCAGTTCCTCATTGATTCCATCCCATCTGAACTTCAGTTCCGTTTTGCCTATGCGGATAATCGCGTTATTCTTCAGGTTTTTCTGTATGTACATATTTCCATTGACCCTGGTCTTGTTGAGACTCTGCAGGTCAATCACCGTGAAATGATCCCCGCGAAAAACTATCTGGCAATGTTTTTTGGATACATACTGGTCAGCAAGCCTGATGTCGCATCCTTCGGCACGTCCTATTGTGATTGTCTTAAGGTTTACCGGATAAATCCGTCCTGGATTCTCACCCATAACAACCTCAAGCGTTACATTTTCAGGAACTACAACTTCACCATCATCAATTTCCATACATGCCTCCTTTGAAAGTTTTAATTATTTGCGTTTTTTCTTTGTCTTTGTGCTTGTCCGTTCTTCCAGAAGTGTCTTGCCAGCCCCCTCGTCAAAGACAATTGTTGAGTTTCCGACTGTAATGACATCCCCTGACCTGAGTTTTTTTTCTATAATCTTCTGGTTATTCACTGTAATGGGTTTTCCTGAACTCATTACAGTGTATTCAGTGCCCTTCTTTACAACCGTGACCTCGGTATGGCCAATTGACGGATCACCAGCGATTGTAAGATCAGCATGATCGCTTGCGCTTATTGTCATGGCCTTCTGTCCTTCCAAAATAGTTACAGGGTGCATTTTCTTGGTCTTTCCATCAACTTCAAGCACATCCAAAGACGGCAGTCCCTGTTTGCTCTGGAATTTCATCCGCGAGAGCACCCAGAGCAGAAAGATCGCTATTGGAATCAGAACAAAAATCCAGAACGGGAAGGGATCCTGCGGCAGACCGAAAAGCGTTGCAGAATAGTACTCACGCTTTGCATCATAAGTCCTGTTGTTTTCATTGATCTTTACCTGCACGGATTTACGGTCAGATGGAGTCATGGTTGCGTAATAAGTGATAAAATATTCCGCGAGCACGCGCTCCCTGATGGAGTCATACAACTGCGCCAGCTGTGAAAGATCGTTCACCTGATAGGCTACACCGCCAGTTGATCCAGATATTTTTTTAAGATCCTGGTTGGCTGCGCCTTCTATGATGCCTATTGAAAAAACGGAAATTCCAGCGCGTGATGCATAATCCAGGGTCTTTGCAAGGCCCATTCTCTCCTTGAACTGGGGATGCGGACCCTGCGTGAAAGCCATGTTTTCTCCGTCAGTGAGAAGAATAATCACCTTGCGCCCCTTTGATTCCGCAAGACGCGTGCTGGAGTAATAAAGCGATTCATACAACTCGGTATAGCCTCTTCCCTGTTCGGGTCTCTGTATTTCACCAAGTGATCTTGTGATCTGAGCCTTGTCAGACGTGGGCGTGACTTCATTCACGACCTGGATATTAAACGCAACAAGAGAAAGTCTGTCTTCGGGATTTTTAATCTTTCTCAAGAGCTCTTGTATGGCCTCCTTGGCAAAATAAATGCGACGGGCCCTTTCATTGGATGTCTGGCCACCCGCAATGTTCTCATACATGCTCTCCGAATTGTCCAGGAGAAAAAGGATGCTGATTCCCTCGTTTACATTTGCTCCTTGTTTGAATTGAATAATTTCCCTCTGAACCCCTTCCTTTTGCGGAACTGATTCAAATATGGAAAACTGGTCCCTTGTTAGGTCTGCTCTTGGCGCACCGCTTGCACCCGTGATGCTCACCCAGAGGCTTATGGTCTGATTTGACAAAAGGGTTGTGTTGTCAACCTGGGAAATTATGGCATTCTGCGCCATGACTGGCAGAACAAATACCGCAAGACATGCAATGGCACAAACAAGTATTTTTTTCATGAATGTTTCCTCCGTTATTTCATCTTGAACAGAAACTGCGCATCGCCGACACGGATTACATCCCCGTCAGAAAGCGCGGATTCCGTCACTTTTTTGTCGTTTACAAATGTGCCAGTCGCCGATTTCTTGTCAGTCAGAATTAATTCATTTTTGCGGCGCTTTATGATAAGGTGTTCCGGCGCGATTCCGCGATATCCCTCCAGGCTCATGTCCGCCTCATCATTAAGACCTACGGTAAACTCCCTCTGGTTTAGGAGAACTTCCCTGCCCTTCTGTGAGCCGTTTAGCACGTACAGTTTTGCCTTGGCGAGTCTGTTTTCCACCAGGCCATAGAAAAGCCCGATGAAAACTCCAAGGATGACCATTCCCAAAAGCCTGGCATAAAGGATATTCTGCGCCAAAAGCTTAAGGCTGTATTCAAATGCCAGACCGCCCAATAATCCTCCAAGCAGTCCTCCCAGTACACCATTGATTATCTTTGCCCCTGACCGCGAGCGCACACCCTCAACAATTCCAACAAGAATACCCAGGAGCGCCCATCCAAGTGCCTTGGCAATCGGATTGCCGAAGTTCTGCATGGCCGCATTTGAATAGAAAAACACATTTCCGATGAAAAGTCCCGCAGCCTGTCCCGCGAGAAAGCCCAATATTCCGCCTATTAGTCCAATAATAAGACCAGTCAGCGCTCCGGAGAACAGCTTGGGCCTGGAGTGTGATGTTATACCCTCCACGATACCAAAGCAAATTCCAACGATGAGCCCTATCACGCTACCCAGGGTAATGCTGAGTAGAAACAGTGACGGAAACGAACCCTGGAAAAATACGATTGTCTCTACCAGGGGCCAGGCCAATAGTCCTGCGCACAGTCCGATAATGCAGAAAAACACGATTCTGACAGTCAATGACATTTTGATCCTCCTCTATTGGGAAATAAGTATCTGTTTCTTCTCTGAGTTATAATGAACGGTCAGCCTTGTTGGGTTATCCGTATTAATATAAAAATTGTAATTCACTGAGGTCTCTTTATCCTTCTGTATAGTGAGCATGTACTTTCCAGGATTCAGAAGTATTGTCTTTGCTCCCTTTGTCGTATTGCCGAAGGTTGTAAAGCTTTTCATGAGTTCTCCCAGGTAATCCTCCGTCTTGTTGTCCACGAGTATTGCCAGTTCGTCTGTATTGCACTGCAGAACAAGGCGGCCAGGTATTTTCACCATCTCCACTGTGAGTGAGAGCATGTTCATTTCCAGTTCTACTACAACCGTCAGATCCTTTGTGTAATATCCAGGAACCACGTATCTGAAAGTCTGGCTCCCTCCTGCCGGAAGTTCTCCTTTTGCTTTTGCCCAATCAACCCATGCTCCATAAAGTCTGTAGTAGATCTTGGCTTCACCAGCAACCCAGCGTCCTGTGTCGCTGTCAATAATATTGTGCGTAACTGGTATTTCCTTCACATACGGGATTCCCAGGTTGTACTTGATTATTTTACGTCTCTCAGGAAGATCTGGATCCTGAAGCTGCATTGCAAGCGGTTTTAGCGGAAATGTTAATCCGTACTTGTTGCTTTCAACAATTAGTTCACAGTCATAGTTCCCTACAGGCAGGTACAGTATTCCTGAAGACAAATATTTTTGCGCCGGGTCATTTGATGCCGGAGTAATGAAAGGAATATCCGAGCTTCTGGGAGAAAGCTTGAATTCAAAGGTCTTCTTTTTATCCTCTTCATTTTTCGCCAAAGGATTTCTGCAAACAAGAATTACCCTGCCGAAAATACGGTCATCAGTTTTATAAAAATTCCTTGGAATCGTCACCTGAATTTCAAGTCCGCCGTATTCCCTGCTTGCAATATTCTCAAAATATAGTGCCGTGGCCTGTTGATTCAATAATAAAAACCCAAGGCCTAAAACTGCGAGAATACCAGCAGCAATAAAAAGCTTTGAAAGTGGTGTCCGTTTTTTTATTGGTATTTTTTCAAATGCACCTGTCTTTCCCTGAAGCTTTTCCGGCTGTTCGCGCAAAAATGCCTTGATTGCCGCATGCACATCATCCTGTACTTTATACTTTGCAAGATAGCTCGCAAGAACCTGTATCAACTGTTCCAGGTTATGGTATCTTCGTCCCATCTTGTGGTTCATGGTCTTGGACAGGATCTTCTTGAAAAATCGAGGCAACTTTGGCACATACTTTGCGGGCTTTGTGTAGATTCCCCTGGTGATCCTGTGAATTGTGTCTGCGGAAAACCCGCCAGGGAAGGCCTTTTTGCCGGTTATCATCTGGTAGAACAGTGCGCCAAGAGAGTATATGTCCGAGCGCTTGTCCACGTGCTTGGCGTCCTTGATCTGTTCCGGAGACATGTATGAGGGAGTGCCCATCACGATTCCGGTCTTGGTGAGGTCTTCCTCGGCCTCCTCCTCCACCATGGCAATGCCGAAGTCAAAGAGCTTTACCTCGCCGCTCTTTGCTATAAGCACATTGTCCGGTTTTATGTCCCTGTGTATGACGCCCTTGTTATGGGCGTATGCAAGACCGCGGCTGATTTCCCTCAATATCAATATGGCTGCAAGCGGCGGTATTTTTTTCTTTTTTTCTATAAGATCCTCAAGCGATATGCCGTCAACAAACTCCATGGCAATGTAATATGCCGCACCATGCTTGAAATGGTCATATACGGATACAATGTTTTCATGCCTGAAACCCATCATGACGCGGGCTTCCCTGCGGAAGCGATCCGAGAGGCTCTTCTTGGAACTGATGGAGAGTCGCTTTATGATGATATCCTTTTTCAAAGTGGGGTGCACACCAAGATATACCTTGCCCATGCCTCCCTCGCCTATAACCTTTAAAATCCTGTATTTGTCAATCATCTTTGCATCTGCCATTACTCTTACCTCTTTGCCATTCTCGTCTTTTCCCTTACAGTCATAGACCGGTCAGGGATGTTAATCACGTCTATTGTAAGATCCGCGGGCCTGCCACATGGCAAGATTACCACCTGAAACCTCTGCGGATTGTGTATTTGAAGGTATCTTCCGTCAGCTCTTGTCTGGTACGCATTGGCCACAGGCCTGTGACCGCCAAGATATACAGCTTCATTCCAAGTCTCTGGCGACAGATAGTGCATTATCATCTGCATAACGCTTCCTGGCTGGGCCGCTCCATTGTCAGTCCAGGTAAGTCCGTAAACCACCTCCTGGTTTGACCTGAAGTTTACGACATCATCTGTGCAAAAAAATGTTTCAGGCTCAGAATGCGATATCATAAAATTATCTCCGACAGCGAGTAACGGAAGCTTTTTTTCAAACATCGCATATAACTTTAGAAATATGGGGCCATAAAACATTTTCATGTACTCAAGCACCATGGCTCCCTCATATGCGAACTTCCTGAATGGATAATTGCCGCTTCCATTCTCGTTCAGGATATTTTCATGGTTTCCTTTTAGAAAATGAAAATGGTCAGGAAATGCTCTCTTTACCTCCATGATCATCTCTGCCAGACACATGCTGTCCCGCATCTCGCAGTCCATACTTTCATGTTTTTGGTATTTGAGCTGGAATTCATCGAATGCAAGCTTCCACCTTCGTGCCTGATGCCCTTCAGAATGAAATGCATCACCAACGCAGACCATCTGGAGCTGTTTTGCCGCAAACAGCTCCAGAATTGTCTGTGTTCCAAAAATAGGCGTCATCATGGCCGAATAAAAAAAATCCATCCGCGCGTGCAGATCTGGCACGACTACAGTTGGAATATTTTTGTTCAGTCTGAGTAGCCCGCCCGGTCTTCCCCTCCTGTCCCTTGGCCGGATTACTTCATTTTCATTGTCGAGCACTGAGTTTGCGGAATTGCAAAGGACAGTCATTGACTCGACCTCTGGTGGCAGCGGTTTGAGCAGGATTTCACCCAACCGCGCTTCCAGGTTCGACACGCTTTTTCCATATAGCGGCATCTGCAATAATTTTATCACATCATCTTCCATCACATGCAGGATGGGAGTATTAACAACTTGCGGGAATACGGTGTTCCGGCATTGCCGGAACACCATTATTCACGATCGGTCTACTGACCATCAAGGTCTAATCCTCCAGGACAGTCTTGTTCACTTCTATGAATTCTTCCTCTATCACGGTCGCAGCATCAAAAATTGTCTGCTGCTGCTCTGCAGGAGACATATTGTCATCCGCACATACTGCAATCTTGAAAATCGGAGAAGTGCTTTTAACCGGACCATTGGAAAACTGGATCACATTTCCGACAGAAACGTCGTTCTGCAATGTGGACTTGCCTGATTCGGCATGTTCTGGCGCATTCGTGCGAAAACCAATGCTGGTATATTTCACTGTCCGCACTCCGTCAACAAGGGGTCCGATATTCACAAGTGATCCGGAATAAGTGAGCGCAAGCGCGCCTTTTTCGCTGTCTTTTGGAAGACTTGCCAATTCCTCCATTTTCATGTCGGCGAGAGTATCCGTGAACACCGTGTTTTTCTCTAGCCAGGCCTGGGAAACGATTTCCAGCGCATCTGCACCAGAATCCACCTTCACAGACGCTACGAGGCCCCGGACATGCTCGCGCAGGTCCTGGGGTATCTGATCAAAATATTCGCCCATGGAATCCTCCTCATTTTTTTTACTGTTGTGTTTAACAAACACAACTTTTAATATTACTTTCAGTTCATGAAAGTCCTCAATTAAAATAGAACACCGCTCCAAAAGCAGGGGCATGGCTGTATCCAAGATCAATCTCTGTCCCAAGTTCATTAAAAATTGCAAGCAAACGGTATTCAAGATACAATGACAGATAATCAAGCGGCGTGATTTCAACTCCCAGCATGGCGCCAAGATGGTAATCAGCAGCCAGCTCTTCATCATTCAAAAGCTCTATTCCTGCGAGTGCGCCTGCATAGGGCGACACAAGTCCTTTTACAAAATGGTATTCAACACCGGCTGAAGCGCCAAACCTTGTTGTTGTTTCATCAGTAGTGCTGTTCGACATCATATTTAAAAACACAAGCGCACGCACAGGAATCTCCGGTGTAATCCAGTATTTTGCACCAAGGCCTGATATAACACCATCCGTGAAATTATTAACGGGGGTTGTCAGACTTTCCACAGTTATCATGAGCCCAAAGCTCTCTTTGTGGACACCACTTTTTGTCTCTGCATCAAGCATTACAACTGCCATGATCAGAAACACGATCAGGATAATACGCTTTTTCATCGACACTTCATCCTTTCGATACAAATGTCAGCATCTGCACCAATACAGTACGCTGCTGGATTTTTGAAAAAGTAATTCCAGACCGTTACTCTATCATTTTTTTACCGTCAAATCCACACCCGTGCATAAAAAACTCATGTCTAAATCTAATTCCAGCTGTCTCATTCAACCATATGCTTTTTGGTATGTTTCAGGTTTCAATTGAAAGCATGGGATTTGTTGTGCGTTCGCATTCCAGTCTTGTGGGCGGTCCATGTCCTGGGAATATGACCATGTAATCCGGAAGTGAGAAAATCTTCTTCTGTATGGATCCCTCGAGGATTTTCCTTGCATGGTCGTGCGGGGTTGTGCCTATCAAACCAGCGGTAAGCGTGTCGCCAGTGAACAAATAGTCCTGGCACTTGTATACCACTGAATCACGCGAATGCCCTGGAGTCTCTATGACCTCAAAGCACAAGTTCTCAACCGTGATGATATCCCCATCCTTTATGGTTTTTGTCGTTATATCAAAAATCTTGTCCCGAAATGAATATATGAGAGTGTCATATATCCTTGTAAGTGTCTTCAGGCCATTTATATGGGATTCATGCGCGTGAGTAACCAGTACAGCCCTGATGTAGTAGTGATGATCTTCAATAAGTTTCAAAAACGAAACATCAAACATGCCTGGATCAACAATAACTGCCGCGCCTGTTTTCTCGTCTGCGATGAGATATGAATTAGAAAATCCAACCACGACAAAGTGAGGGTAGATTCTCATTCCTCGATCCTTTCCATATCAAAAAAAGCCTCTTCAGCATTTGAATTCTTGAAACTCACGCTGTCCTGAACTCCATATTCAAAGTGAACCCGCAAAAGATTACAATTTTCAAATCCCAGGCTCTTCTGTTTGGCCATGATAAAGCGCGATGAGTACAAGTCTGAACCATTAAAAAGAGTATTTTTTATATCAGTACCGTTGAAACTTGAACGGAAAATCACTGAATCCATAAAACTGCAGTCGTGGATCAGGGCAGATGCAAATACCGACCACCTGATTTTTGTTCCAGAAAAATCGCATTTTCGAAGACGCGCCCCATCCAAAAAACAGAGGTATAGCATGGAGCCTGTGAACTTGCATCCGGACAATGTTGCATTTGAGAACATGCAGGCGTTGAAATGTTTTTCCGAGAGATCCAGATCTGACAGGTTTAGAAATGAAAAGTTGGCCTCATCAAATGAATTATATTTGACAAGGTGTTTTTTCACTTCCTCTGTATATGATTCCACATCCTCAACATGTGCAAAACAGGTGTCCCTGTGCATTACTGCAAATCTGGCACAACCGTCAACTTTACATGTAACTCCCTTGTACATGCCATAATCCTACTAAAAATTACTTTTTTTGTCCAATATACCCGTTATTGAACAGCACTCGATTTTTGTATATGATATGCACATGAAAATATGCGCCCGATGCGGACATCCCCTTGGAGATTCCTTCGAAATATCAAGGAGTTCCTCATGCCCGGCCTGTCGCGCGGATCTCCGCACCTGCACAAACTGCGATTTCTTCTCGCCTGGCAGCAATATGGACTGCAGGGAAATTGTTCCTGAACTTGTGACAGACAAGGAAAAGGGCAACTTTTGCGATTTTTTCCGCTTTAAGACAGGAGAAAAAAAGCCTGCAGGAACACGCAAGGCAAAAACAGCCCACGATGATTTTTCAAAACTGTTTGGCCGGGAATGATGGATAACAGGTCTGTTCTCTTTTTTGACTCTGGCGTTGGCGGCCTTCCCTACCTCGCTATTGCCAGAACCGCTTTGCCTGCTGAACGTTTTATATATTTGGCAGACAGGCTGCACTACCCGTTAGGCCAGAAAGAACCTGCGGTTATCAGGTCGCAAGTTCTGGAAAGCATTGGTCTTGCTATTGCGAAAATTCA
>Ga0105104_10001499_pt1 | contig 17486 bp, 11 predicted proteins | sample PPLLaktember2015_3_FD_87034 | JGI IMG/M metagenome (GOLD analysis project Ga0105104, IMG submission 87034) | Freshwater sediment microbial communities from Prairie Pothole Lake near Jamestown, North Dakota, USA - PPLs Lake P7 Core (6) Depth... | ecosystem: Environmental > Aquatic > Freshwater >... | reverse complement strand
TACTACCCGGATTTGATCTGCACGCCGCCCTCACAGGAATACATCGAAGATGAATTCCGCAAAGCCAAGGAGATGGGACTCAACTGCCTGCGCGTGCACATCAAAGTTGCCGACCCACGCTACTATGCCGCCGCCGATAAAGTTGGGCTGCTGATTTGGACAGAAGTGCCCAACCACATTTTGTTGAGCGATGAGGCAAAACGCCGTGCTCGTGAGACCATCGCTGGCATGCTGGCGCGTGATTGGAATCATCCTTCGATTGGGATCTGGACCATCATCAATGAAAGCTGGGGCATTGACCTGACCGATCCATCCCAGCGTGCCTGGCTGGCAGAGACATACCACTGGCTAAAGACACTCGACCCCACGCGGCTGGTGGTTGGTAACTCGGCTTGCTGGGGCAATTTTCACGTGGCAACCGACATCGCCGACTTTCATATCTACTACGCCATGCCCGATCATCACCAGCAATGGCGCGAATGGACCGAGAAGTATGCGCGCCGCCCGGGGTGGCTGTTCGCGCACGAATATAAAGGTCATGCAGCGTGGCGCGAATTCGCGCGTGATCCCTGGCATGCAAGCGAAAGACCCTTTGCCGCCGAAATTCAGCAGCGCGGCGATGAACCGCTGCTGGTCTCGGAATTTGGCAACTGGGGCTTGCCGGACGTTACAAAGCTTTATGAAGGAAATGGCGGCCCGGCCCCCTGGTGGTTCGATACCGGGCTGGAATGGGGCGATGGGGTTGTATATCCGCGCGGCATTGAACAACGCTTCAAGGATTACCACCTTGATCGTGTGTTTCCATCTTTGGAAGCCCTCTCAGATTCCAGTCAACGTTTGCAGTTCGATGCGTTGAAATATGAGATCGAACAGATTCGTCAGCATGAGAGCATCCAGGGTTATGTCATCACTGAATTTACGGATGTGCATTGGGAATGCAACGGCTTGCTGGATATGTATCGCAATCCCAAGGTCTACCACGGTCTACTCAAGAATCTCAATGCCGACGATATGCTTATCCCACTTTGGGAACGGCTGGTGTTTTTGGGAAGTGAGACTTGTCAGATGAGGGTGTTGTGCTCCCATTATTCGGCGGTTGAAATAAAAGATGCTGTACTGGAATGGAGAGTTACCAGCGATCAGTTATCAATGATCAGTGGTCAGCGGTCAGTTGGAGACTGCCCGTCTTCCAGCGTGACTGAACTGGGAGCTGTGACTTTTGATGCGCCACAAGTCCACAAGCCGAGCCAGGCACGTCTGGAGCTGCGTTTGGTAAGCAGCGGGGAATTGGCTGCTTCGACGGAACTGGAGTTTTACATATTTCCCGATGCCTCTTCTCAGGCAAATGGCAGGCGTGTTTTTGCCCCGGAATTTCCTTCCTTGCTTGAACGTTTGGGGGGTGAAATTGTAGATGATCTTTCCCGCGCAGATGTGGCTATCGTTACCACACTCGATGACGAATGCCGTGAATTCCTTCTGCATGGTGGCAAGGTTCTATTTCTTGCGGAAGGTGACAACGTACTTCAAACGTACATTCCAGGCATCGACATTCAGCCTCGTAGTGGGACGCCCTGGCAGGGAGACTGGGCAAGCAGTTTTGGCTGGCATCGTTTCGCCAGTGTACCCACCGAGAGCGTGGTCAACTTTGCCTTTGCCAACCTGACCCCTGAACATATTATTCAGGGCTTCGCTCCACGCGATTTCGCGCTGGATGTATATGCCGGCTTGTTTGTGGGCTGGCTGCAGAAACCGATCCCTACCATCGCCCGCAAGCGCGTCGGGCGCGGAGAATTGCTCGTTTCCACATTCCGGTTGGCAAAGAACCTGGAGACGAATCCGCTTGCAAAGTATTTATTTTGTGAATTGCTGGAATTGATTGCGTAAGCCAACCAGCGGGGATTTATCAGGCTTTTCCTGGAGAAATATGGCTCTCACCTATCAAAACCCTCTGCCGATCAAAAACATCGGCGATCCATTTGTCTTACGCGCGCCAGATGGGAAGTATTACTGTTATGCCACTTCCGCGCCGGACGGCTTCAAAGCCTGGTCATCCACAGATCTTGTCCACTGGACAGATAACGGCTATGTCTACAAACGCGCAGAAGGCTCCTGGGGTGAATCTGATTTTTGGGCTCCCGAGGTAGCCTATTACAACGGAAAATATTTTATGCACTACAGCGCCCGCTGGAAGGAGAATCAGAGCCTGCGCATTGGCGTGGCAGTAGCTGACTCTCCCGGCGGTCCCTTTTTAGACGTGTTCAAGCGCCCCATGTTTGACTTTGGTTATGCCGCCATTGACGGGCACGTGCTATTCGACGAAGATGGAAGAAAATATTTTTACTATTCGCGTGATTGCAGCGAAAACATTGTCGATGGACGACATGAAAGCCACCTTTATGTTGCCGAACTTAACGATGATCTGGTTTCGTTTAAAAATGAACCGCTTCTTATCACCAGACCCGAACAGGAATGGGAAACCCGCTCTGACGCGCAATGGCGCTGGAACGAAGGTCCGTTTGTGCTCAAACATCACGGCAAATATTACCTGATGTATTCTGCAAACTTTTATGCCAGCCGCGGTTATTCCATAGGCTATGCCGTCTCGGAGAACCCAACCGGTCCCTTTATCAAAGCCGCGCAGAACCCGGTATTGTTTTCCACAAACGCCGAACTATCGGGGCCTGGGCACAATTCTGTCACAACCTCTCCCGATGGAAAAGAACTTTTTATCGTCTATCACATCCACACCGATCCGGAACATCCCAGCGGTGACCGGCAGGTGTGTATCGATCGCATGAGCTTTCGAGAGGACGGCTCTCTGTACGTGAACGGACCCACCAATACCCCGCAGGATATGCCCTCAATATGAAAGCAGCAATACTAACTCAAGGAGGTAGATCATAAGCTAAAACGTCCAGATAAGCATTTCTCTGTCGTTTGCAATCTACTGCCGTGTTCCATTTATCTCTATTCAGGAGAAAAACTATGTTAACCAGATTCATCAAATTAATAGGTCTTGCCATGCTTGCCCTGCTGGTCAGCAACCCTGCCCTGGCAGCGAGCAATAATTTGCAAAGTACTGGCACTCAGGATACAACCTTGATGAACTGGCAGGCAACTACAAAGAAATATACAAATCCCCTGTCAATTAAAATACCTGATGATGGCTTAGTAGAGAGTTGCGCCGACCCGACGATCATCCGCGGTCAAACGTCGGGAGATCACTATTGGTATATGTATTGCACCACCGATCCATTGAATGATAATGACAAGACGGCTGGTGATTTTAACTTTCACCTCATCCCAATGCTGCGCTCATCGGACTTGGTACATTGGACCTATCAGGGCGACGCGTTCAGCACGAGGCCGGCCTGGGTAGCCAGTACTGCCGGATTGTGGGCGCCCGAAATCAAATTCCTCAACGGGCAATATTATCTCTATTACGCCGCATCCGACACGGCCTTGCCCGGCGGCGGAAGTGCCATTGGCGTCGCGACGAGCAATGGTCCGCTTGGGCCGTGGGTGGATAGCGGTGCCCCCGTGGTCGAGCCACATGGAGCGGACTGCTGTGGTCCCGATTCGCGGCGCTGGGTGTTTGACCCGGATGTGGTTGAAGATAATGGGCAGCTCTACATCTTCTATGGAAGCTACTTTGGCGGGATTTCCGTACGCGAATTAAGCGCAGACGGTTTGCATTCTGACCCTGCAAGCCAGGTTCCGATCACGATTGCAAATCGCTATGAAGGGACAGAACTGGTTCAGCAAGATGGTTACTGGTATCTGTTTGCCTCCGCCACCAACTGTTGCAATGGTCCGCTCACAGGTTATAGCATCTTTGCGGGGCGTTCAGAAAATGTCCTGGGACCTTATGTTGATCGGGAGGGCAACTCCCTGCTGCAAGGTCGTGTCGGTGGTACACCTGTTATCAGCATGAATGGCAATCGCTGGGTAGGGCCCGGACACAATTCTGTTTTTGAAGATCTCGACGGACAATTCTGGACCGTTTACCATGCGGTCGATCAAAATGACCCCTACTTTGCCGGCGCGGTCGGTTTTACGAAGCGCCCGGTATTAATGGACCCGCTCGATTGGGTTGACGGCTGGCCGACCGTGCGCGGCGGCCTGTGGACATCGGACCGTGCCCAGTTCGCGCCCGCGGCGCAACCCGGCATGAAGAGCAAATATCATCTGAAGACTCCACATCCGGATCAGCCGGATGAGCTGATCGCCTCGCTCTCTGATGAATTTAATGGCGTATTGGGCACACAGTGGAGTTGGGTTCGCCAGCCTGCTGCGGATGCCTATTCCGTCAGCAGCGAGACATTCGATTTCGAGACACAAGCGGCAGATTTATATGTGGACAGCAATAATGCCTCTGTCCTGTTGGAGTCCGCGCCGAGGGGTAACTACATCGTAGAAACAAAAGTCAAACTGGATCTTCCGCCGGAAGGCTGCTGTTTCAATTACGTGCAAGCTGGCCTGGTGATTTACGGTAATGATGATAACTTCATCAAGCTCGCGCCGGTCTCGATTTGGGAAACACGCCAGACGGAATATGCCAAGGAGCTCTCGCCTGTGCCTGATGGTTATCCACGCTACGGCAATACCGTGGCTGCTACGCCGGGTGAATGGACCTATCTGCGAATTGTGAAGCAGAGCCATGCAGGCAAGGAATTCTATACCGCCTATACAAGTCTCGACGGAGTGAACTGGGAGCGCGGCGGCACATGGACTCATCAGCTTGGCTCGAACGCGCACATCGGTATGGTCTCCATGGGAGGTTCGGGATTCACTGCGAATTTCGACTACATTCATGTATACTCCCTGGATGACTGAACTGTAAGAGCAAATCACGGACACACCAGGCTGGAAGATGGAGTCCAATGACAGGAGTCATTGGAGACGTTGTTCTTCATCCTGGTGCAGCGGGCACTGAGTGGAAGACGAAGGTAAGCAAACATCCGTTGGTCGAGCAGTGCGAGGGTTCGTCTCGCTCGTATAGAGACCAACAAGTAACCCGCCATTAAAAAGTTTCATGTAATGTGTGGTCCCGACCACCGAGTTGAATCAAAAGGCGGGTATTTGCCTTTGAACGCAAATACCCGCCAAGTCCATATTAGCAGATTGATTAATACTTGTGTGCTTTGGCCGTCTCGACGATGGCTGCGACATTTTCGGGCTTGGCCTGGTCAAAGAACGCACCGTTGCCCATGATGAAGCCGCCATTCCCGTTGGCATTCTTGATCAGGTCCTCCGCATACTCTTTCACCTGTTCAGGTGTACCCATGCTCAACATGGATAAGGGGACATTCCCGAGGACACAGGCGATACCATCCAGAGCCTGCTTGGCTTTCGTCATATCGGTCTGATCGATCATCCAGAGAGTCTTACCTTTGGGGATGTCGCGGATCACCTCCAGGCGCGAGCCGTAGCCGCCCTCGGCCGCCGGCAGCGGGATGCAACCGTTCTCGATCAAGCCGATCATGACCGCACGGAGAGTTGGCCAGTAGAATTTCCGGTACTGTTCATCAGAGAGGAAGCCGTCCGCGCCTTTGTGGAGCGGCATGAAAATGACCGGGTGGCCAGTCTGCTGCGCTGCGCCGACGCCCATCTTGACCATCAGTGGTACCAGCGCTTCCATAGCCTGGATCAGTTTCTCAGGCTGGCGATACATGTCCAGCATGATGCCCTTGGTACCCCGCAGGGTATCGCCGATCACATCGAATGGCGCCTTGGTGAAGCCGCCCAGCAACTGCGGGAAGCCGGCAGCGGCGAGCTCACCCTCGATCGCGCCCGTCGCCATCGCCCACTTCAACGCTTCCGCGCCCGCATCCATCAGGGCTTTGAGCGCCGCCTGGACGGGCGGGATCGCGAACGGGATGAAGTTGTAGGCAAGACCGTACATCTCGAGCATGCCCGGGAAGAACGGCAGCATTTGCAGCGGCTGCAACGCTCCAAAGATACGCGGCATGTACATGTTCAAAAAGTAACCGGTTGGATCCTGGATCAGCGCATCATATTCATCTGCCTTCATATATTCGCCTTCGTTGCACTGGTAGACGTGCTCAGGCGCGACGCCGTGACCGGGCCACGAATAGAGCTTGTAATCCAGAATATCGTACATCTTCCCCGGTCCCGGTGCCGTGGCGCCGATATGAGAATCCGGCTCGAAATCGTGGATGAATTTTTTGAATGCCGTGCCTAGTTTGTCGTAGTCGTACATCGCTTCCTGCGGCGATACTCCGGCATTGTAGAACGGGAAAAAGCTTGGCATGATGATAACCGGCACGCGGTCCGGCTTTTTGAGTTCGATCGCAGCCCTGATGCGCAGTATTCTTTCCTCATAAGCCTTTTTAGCTTCCGGGCTTTGGAATTGCAGGTCATTGCCGGCCCCATCTTTCGGATTCAGCCACCGTTGGTACAGGGCTTCCTGTTTTGCTTCTGAAGAGTTCTTGTCCATTTGTGCCTCCTGTATCCTTTACTTGACACCCACCCATTGCCTGGCGAGGGTCACGCCTGCCATGGCATCCTTGCCATACGCATCGGCGCCCGTATAGTTCCTGACTTCCTCGCTGACAGGACCACCACCGACCATGATCTTGATCCCATCCCGTAAACCGGCCGCCTGAATGGCACCGATGGTGTCCTTCATCGCGTCGAATGCCAGAGTCAGGAAACCGCTCAAGCCGACCACCTGAGGCTGGAACTCCCGAATCGCCTCCACAAACTTTTCGGCAGGGACATCCACGCCCAGGTCTTTCACTTCAAAACCGCTGGCATCCAGCATGAACGTGACGATATTTTTGCCGATGTCGTGAATATCTCCCTTGACGGTGCCGATGAGCACCTTGCCATGGCGCTGGATCTGCTGTCCTTTCGCCATTTCCGGCTTCACAATCGCAGTGATCTCCGTCAACATTTCTCCGGCAAGCAGCAACTCAGGCAAGAAATAAGTGCCCGCCTCATAGCGCTGGCCGACGATCTCCATGGCTGAACGGCAATCATCCAGGATCAGCATGGGATCTGTCTTCTTGGCCAACAGTTCGGAAGCCAGATCCAGAGCCTGTTTCTCCTCCATATCTGCGATCGCATTGACAAGTTCTTTTGACATATCGTTCTCCTTCGTATGGCAGATTAATACGAGTCTGGCCGCATGATCTTCAAACCAGCTCGGTAGGCACGAGCGCAAGTCAAATAACGTTAAACCTGTTCCTGATCACACACAGATAAAGCGAAGTCCTCGAAACGTACCGTGTGACCTGGCGGCACGACCACAAACTCTTCATTCCATGGACCGAAAACCATCTTCCTGATCAATGCGGATGAACCCTGTATTTCTTCAAAGTACAATCCAAACCGCTCGGCCGCTTTATTTGCATAATCACGGTACCGCTCGATCTGAGATTGGCCGGTGTTGATGAAACCAAGCCGTTTGTAATTCTTCAGCACGAGGCGGGTCATCCGCTCCGCTTTGGCTTCGCCGTATTTTTTGACAAGCCGCTGATGCTCTTCAAATGGGCTATCTCCCACTTCAATCCAGCCTTTCGTGAGGTAATAGGTGCCCGGCTCCTGTTTGATCTGTGCCCGGTAGGCGGCACAGGAGCCTAAAAAAATCCCAATGCAATCGTCGGTGCGGGGGATAACAAGGGTAACCCCCGTTGCTTTAAGACCGACCACAGCCATGGAACATAAGCCATAACCGAGCAGGAGCACATCGGCGCGCTGACGGGCCTGCTCGATCTTTCGTTGCAGGGATTCTCTCAGGTCATTGGGGCGAAGGTGAAGGCCGAATTCCAGGGTTTCGTATGGCACGTCATCAGGAAGAAATGGCAACATCTCCTCGATAACCGTCGCGCATGCAATGACCATGTGACGTGCGTCACCTGGAGGCATCTGGAGATGTGATGAGGGAGAGTTGCTCAAAGGATTCTGCGATCCAAATAAACCATCATAGACTACACTTATCTTATATACTTCTATGAAGAAGTAATCAAGTGATGAATGTCATAACTCCCTCATTTTCGATATAAAACTCGCGCCTAATCCCCAGACAGACTGTTTTACTTAAGCTTGTGTTTATAATGCTCGTCGGAAAGTGAACGCAATCGTTCGGCGGCGGCTTCAGGTGTGATGTCGCGCTGGGGCATGGCAAGCATTTCATAACCTACCATAAATTTGCGTATCGTTGCGGAGCGCAATAATGGCGGATAGAAGTGCGCATGCAGTATCCATTCGGGGTAAGCCTGCCCGTCGAAGGGCGCCTGATGAAAACCCATTGAGTAAGGGAATGAAATTTCAAAGAGATTGTCATAACTCGTAGTCACGCGTTTTAATATATCAGCGAGCGCGCTCACCTCGGCCGAGGTCAGTTCGTTCAGGCGGGCGACATTTCGGTGGGCGATCAGAATCGTTTCAAAGGGCCAGACCGCCCAATAAGGGACAAGCGCGGTGAAATGCTCGTTTGAAAACAATAGACGTTCTTTGCGCTTGCGTTCTTCATTCAAGTAATCGGTCAATAACGCCTGCCCGTGTTCAGCGAAGTGAGCCTTCTGTTGTACAAGTTCCTTGGCCGGTTCGTTTGGAATATGTTCTGTTCCCCAAATTTGACTATGCGGGTGCGGATTGGAGGCACCCATCAGCGCGCCTTTGTTCTCGAAGACCTGCACGTATTGAATGAAGTCCCTCGCAGCCAGGTCTGTTATCTGATCCATCCATGTGCGGAGGACATTCTCGACCTCGAGCCGCTCGAGCTCAGGAAGAGTCAGATCGTGGCGCGGCGAGAAGCAAACCACCCGGCAGAGTCCGCGCTCGGAAACGGAAACCAGCAGAGGGTGGTCTGATTCGTGAGCGGGGGGTTCATCAGGCAGAAGGGCAGAGAAATCATTGTCGAAAACAAAGGTGGACGGATAATCCGCATTCTTTATTCCACCCGCTCTTTCATTGCGCGGACAGAGATAACAAGTGGGATCATATTGAGGCAGGCTTTCAGTCGGAGTCTTTTCGACCTGCCCCAGCCAGGGGCGTTTCGCGCGGTGCGGTGAAACCAGCACCCATTCACCCGTCAGAGGATTCAAACGACGATGTGGAAGATCAAAGGTCATAGTTCAGTTCCTGTAGGGACGCAATGCGCTGCGCCTGGGGGGCTTGTACAAAGTTAATCTCATTTCTCTTCGGAGGCGTTCAACCTCCACACCGCCAGGCTGAAGAACAACACAGCATAGCCGGCCAGCGCAGCGGCCGGGAGCAACACGGAATCGAATCCCAGCCCGCGCGCAACAATGTTTTCAAAACCATCCATTGCCCAGGCAACTGGAGTGAGGTGGCCAATTGCCTGAAACGTCTCGCCCGTGACCTCCAGAGGAACCCAGGCACCGCCCAAACCGGAAAAGATAAACATCGGCACAAGGGAAAAGATAATCGCCTGTTCCTCACTGCGCGCCAGGATACCGATCAGAAGACCCAGAGCCGAGATGCATAGGGCTGCACTGAACGCGACCAGCAGAGTCGCAGCGGGAACACGTAAGTAGTCCACTTTTAATGCAACCTGGGCAAATGTGATCAGGGTCAGGAATTGCACAAAGATCAGGAAAAAGATCGCCAGATAGTGGCCAAATGCAATATGGATCCGGCGCGTGGCAGTGGTCAATAGCCTCTGCAGGGTGCGGGACTTACGTTCTGTCACGATGATCTGTGCCGCCGTCAGAAGCCCGGCAATGGCAAATTGAATCATCATGCCGGGAGCCGTGTGCGCCAGCGCCGAGCCCTGGCTGCTCGCCTTTTTAACTGCCAGGCTGGTCGTTTCATTGATGGCAATCGGCGGTTCATCCCAGGCGGAGAGGCTTTGTTCAAAAGCGTAATCAAACGGCATTCGCTCAGCATCGATCTGTTCGATGATGGTTGCCGTGCGGACGGCGCTATCCAGCCGGCCGGCCAGCGTGAGCAGTTCGGTCTCGATGGTGACCCATGCCTGGGTACTCGTATCGGCGATCACGATGAGCCGAGCTTCCTTATTCTTGAGGACAGCTCTGCCGTATCCATCCGGGATGAGGATGGCAGCTGCCAAGTCACCGTCCGCGACCAGCTTCTCGAGGTCTGATGCCGAGAGAAATATATTTTCATCTAGTCGGATCACTTCCGACCTGTCCAACAGATCGTGAAGCTCATCCGTGATCCAATGAGCGTCCTCGGATATGTAACCTACCGGCAGGCGCGAGTCCGACTCTCCGCCGCCGAAGCCACCGAAGGCATAACCGAATAGGAATGTGAACAGGATTGGCATGAGCAGCAGGAACATGAAGGTCTTGAAATCACGTGATAACTGCATCAGGTCTTTGAGGGCAATGTCAATAATACGGATCATGATGTTCTCTAATTCTTGCCTATCTCGGTGGTCGAGTAGCTCCGGGCGTAAGCGAGGAGCATACACTTGCACCTGGCGCACACCGCCTGATTTGCTATGAAATGCTAAAGCATTTCAAAAATCATGGTTCGGTGCCGGGGAGTGCAGGTGCAAGTGTACGGGCTTCGCCCTACTCGACCAAGGGTGTCTTACACATATCTCCTGTTGAACCTGAGCACGCCCACGATGAAGAAGGCTGCACTCCAGACGAGCATCGCCAGGGCTGTGACTAGTACAGTACCGACCGGTTCTCCATTCATGGACTGCATCAGGCCGCGGATTGCCCAGCCTTGCGGCACGAGCAGGGAGACCGTATCGCCCAGTCGCGCGGCCCCAGGCGAACCCATGCCAAAGATACTGATCATGCCTAACATGCCGGTAACCGTCAGCACGCCTCCAAAAAGCACACCGGCTTGCTTGGTATTCTTCACAAATGAGTTGACAAAGATCCCGAATGAAGAAGCGCTGAGGATGATTCCTGCTGCGGCGAGGGCCACAGAGAGGAAATCACCCCATTGGATCTTGAAGATCAAGCGCGCCGCGATCAAAAGCACGAGGACTTGCATACACACGGTCAGGAACACGGACAAAAACTTGCCGGTCAGAATGGTAGCTTGAGGAGTCGGCGTAGTGAAGAGGCGCGGCAGAGTCCGCTCCTCCTCCTCTTTGAGAATGCTCTGAGCTGTGGAGGCGCCGGTAAAGAAGGCATAGAATATCATCATGCCTGCCATGATGGGTCCAACAATGCCCAGCATGGCGTTCTGGCTTTCTTCTGCTGCGCTTGGCTGGTCGCCGGATGGTGCACGCACATCCAGCAACTCTCCTTCGGGATCATCGCTCAATGCAAGAGAAAGATCCAGATATTGCTCCACAACCTGCCCCGTCAGCATATATTGGGACGCATCGGCTTCGTCGGTAAATACGTCCACGGCGATCTTGACACCTGACATTCCCTGAAGAAATCGGTTCATAATTGACTTCATAATGGCAGGCCCAATCGTCAGTGTGGGATCTTGATAAAACTCGATAACGGCTTTGCCTTCTTCGATATCCGCGAACTGTTCGGAGAAATCTGTCGGGATGATGATTGCAACCTGGGACTGCTGGCTATCAACAGCGGCGCGCGCCGCTTGAGGGTCGGCTACGAACGAGATCTCGATCAAGTCTGCCATTTCGTCGCTTTCGAGAATGCTGACGATCAGGTCGCCCATCGTTTCAGCCTTTCGCCCGCCAGGGATGTTCTTCGGGTTGACCTGGAACTTGGGTCCACCTGCATCCATGTTCGCGATACTGATCTTTGTCCGTGGCAGGTTAAAGCCATCACTTTCCGCGATATTACCAAACATCAAATAAAACATGCCGGTCACGAGCAGCGGAATGGCGAACATAAAAATAATGGCAAACGCGCTGCGGAAGGAGCGGGTTAGATCGTTCAGGGCAATATCAAAGGCTTTCATGGTTTCTCAATCCCGCAGGGCGCGGCCGGTGAGGTGCAGGAACACGGCTTCCAGGTTCGGCTCACGGATCTCTACCGAGGTAATTCGGGTGGAGGAGTGTGCGGCGGCCTCGAACAGGCGTGGCAGGACCTGATTACTGTCCTCCACGAGCACACTGATCCGCTCCTCTTCAGAGGAGATGTGCGACACTCCTTTGATGGTGCGCCAGACATCCAAAATTTTGGAAGGCTCTACATTCAGGCTCAGATCAATGCGTGTTTGCTGACCGATCAGTTTCACCAGTTCCTCATGTGTTCCACAAGCCATCATTTTGCCATGATCCATAATGGCGATGTGGTCTGAAAGTTCCTGGGACTCCTCCATGTAGTGAGTCGTATAAAGCACCGTCATGCCCTGATCCTTCAGCGCAACGACGCTATCCAGGATGTTGCGCCGTGACTGCGGATCAATGCCGACCGTAGGCTCATCCATGTAAATGACTTTGGGCTTATGCAGGAGCGCCAGGCCGATGTTGACGCGACGCTTCATCCCGCCGGAATATTTGCCCACCCGTTCACCGGCGCGGTCACGCAGACCGATCACGTCCAGTACCTCATCCACGCGGGACTTGAGGCCTGCTCCGCGCAGCCCATACATTTTCCCCCAGAACGTCAGGTTCTCGCGCGCGCTCAGGTCTTCATAGAGAGCAATTTCCTGCGGCACCACGCCCAGCACCGATTTGACTCCCATCGCGTCCGTGCTGATGGAGTGTCCCATCACACGCGCGTCGCCCGCATCCGGGCGCAGCAGGCAGGACAGCATGGAGATCGTCGTCGTTTTCCCAGCCCCGTTCGGGCCGAGCAGGCTGAAAATTTCACCTTGTCTTACGTCAAAGCTGACGCCCTGCACAGCCTGCGTTTCCCCGAAGGATTTGTGAAGGTCTAACACCTCAATAGCAAGCATATTGTTCATTCACCACTCTCGTTTTGTGCATCGTTGAATCGCTGTAGTACTACACCATTGTATACGGAATTTTATTTTTTGGGTTTTATTCACCGCCGCGTATTTCCACTAAAAATTTCCCCCCGCCACTTGAGTCAACGCAATCATCCTGCAACGCAGTAAAGAGCAGCCGAGTCATACAATAAAGCCGGAAGGGATTAACCATGAAATCGAAGCGGCTTTTTCAAATCCTTGTTTTGCTTGCGCTGCTCTTCACTTCTATTGGAACGAATCAGCCTGTACTGGCGAACACCAGCATAAATCTGCAAGCCCAGCCATTTGTATCCATGATGGTCCTGCCAGCGAGCATCGCTGTTAATGAGACCGTTACCGCGACGGTCAGTTTGAATAACATACCTACCGAGGGTTATACCAGCGCTGAATTTAGCTGCACCTATCCTGCGAATTTGGTGGAGGTGAGGAACATCGTCGTGACGGGTCTCTTTGGACCCGATCCAGCTACGGCGATTTCTGACCCACAGAACGGCAGTTTCATCGTGGGGATGGCAGGCAGTCAGGGCAACAAAGCGACGGCCGGCGGCGTTGCCTTTACCTTTCAGGTCAAAGGTTTGGGCATAGGTCAGGTGGCGCTCGATTGTGCAGCCCGCGTTTCGGATGGCGGTAACCTCCTCACCGGGATCGGGTCTGCCACTGCCGGGCTGATGGTCATGGAAGCAACTGCCACGCCGACGATTGCACCTGCCGCCTGTGACAAGGCCGAATTTATTGCCGATATAAACGTACCGCCCGGAACATTCATGCCTACGGGTGCGCAATTCACAAAAACATGGCGTTTGAAGAATATTGGCTCGTGTGTTTGGACAGCTTCCTATCGAATAGCATTCTTGAGCGGCGAGCAAATGGACGCAGTCTCTTCAGTGCAATTCCCGAGAGATGTCGTACCCGGTCAGACGGTCGATCTCTCGCTCAATATGACAGCACCAACCACGCCCGGCACCTATTGCGGTTACTGGATCTTCCAGAATGACACCGGGAAACCCTTTGGCATCGGACCCCAGGGGAACCAGCCGTGGTTTGTGGATATCCTGGTGTCCGATGCCACGCTCACGCCTACACCGACCGCTACGCAGACGCCCTCCATCACACTCACACCTACGCAATCTCCAGCGCCAACACTCACACAATCCCCTGTGCCATCTCCCACAGGCCCTACACCGACACCACCCGCCGGTACAGTCTATGACTTCGCGGTAAACGTCTGCACAGCCACATGGTCCAGTGACGCAGGTCAACTCCCCTGCCCAGGAACAGAGGGCGATCCCAGAGGCTTTGTATTTAAAGTCAACGATCCTAGGCTGGAGACAGGCGAGATTTATACGCGACCAGGCATTCTTACTTTCCCACAGGATGCCCAAAATGGATCTATTCAAGGGCTCTTCCCACCAATCAAAGTGCAGGATGGGGATCGCTTCCGCTCCATCCTCAGTTGCGAAGGCGGGGCGACCAATTGTTATGTTACCTTCCGCCTTGGCTATCAAATCGGGACCAATCCCATTGAGACTCTCTGGGGATACATTGAGAAATATGATGGTGCATATTATTCAATGGATTATGATTTGAGCAGGCTGGCAGGGCAAGAGGTCCGGTTTGCTCTGATCGTTGACTCCATAGGGTCAAAGGCTGATGACCGCGCCTTATGGGTGGGCCCCATCATTTATCGCCCCGATGCAACAGCGACTCCATCCGTAACGTCAACTCCCCTCGAGTCCCCTACAGCGACCTCTTTGCCTGCTTCAGGGATGCTCACCGGACAGATACACGCCGGAAAACCTGTTACGATCAGTGTATATCGAGACAACGCAATATTGGTCGCCTCCCAACCCGCCAACTCGGATGGCACATTCAGCTTCACGACTCCTGTTGGAACCTATCTCATAGTTGCTAAAGCCGATGGTTTTCTCGGCGCCCAGGGATCTATAACAGTGACTGCCGGAAACACCAGTGCAATGCCTGTCATCAGCCTGCCAGCGGGCGACATTGACAATAACAATCGGATCGATCAATTCGATGCCCTGACGATTGGAATGAACTACAATACCGCGCTTCCAACTATAGCGGATTTAAACAATGACGGCATCATCAATGTGCTGGATCTGGAACTTCTCGCTGGGAATTATCGAAAAGCAGGTCTTGTCCCCTGGAATGATTATTTTTGAGGCGTTACACCTGATTTTAATCAACGCGCCGACATCTAACTGAACTGTAAACCCGCACAGGGGTTCGTGTTTTATAATCCATTGAATGTTCACATACCTGCAAAACCTGATCAGGTTGAGGCGCGGCGATTTCACGCTCTCGCCGCGTCTTGCTGTGTATTACGTGACCATGCAATGTAACCTCAACTGTACCTATTGCGAAGACTTCGGTGCGCGGCGCAATCATCAGGTGACGCCTGCTCTCCCACTTGCAGATGCAAAGCGAGTACTGGAGGTCACCCGTACGGGGGTTGACCGTCTCTGGTTGACGGGCGGCGAGCCGTTAATGTATCCAGAGATTCAGGACCTGCTTGACTACGCGCAAAGCAATCTGAAATTCCGCGAGATCAGCCTCATCACAAATGGGACGCTGCTTTCGCAACACCTCAGCCTGCTCCCGTTTTTGGACAGATTGATCGTCAGCCTCGACTCTGTTGCCTCTCAAACGCTGAACGCGGTCAGCGTGCCGCATGCTTACACGGACGCAGTCCTTGCGAATGTGCGCACAGCCGCGTCCTTGCAAAAGACCCATGACTTCAAGTTGATCCTCAATGCAGTCATCACGCCTGAGACCCTGCCGGGCATGGATAAACTGCTGACATTCTGCGCCGAGAATAACGCCCAAATTTCGTTCTCGCCACAGTCGGTCAATAACCTGCCGCGCTATGAACTTGTGACATCGCCTGAGTATCGCACCTTTATTAAAAAGATCATTGAACTCAAAAAACAGGGCGTGCCGATCCTGGGGAGTTTTTCCTACTTCAACATCCTGCTGGATCAAACGCCTTACGAATGTTACCCGACCCTCATCCCGCGTATTCTGCCCGACGGCTGGCTGGCATATCCATGCCGGCCCATGGAAAAGGTTGGCGGTGAACAAGGCGGACGCGCGGTCAATTTGCGAAACGTGCAAACCTGGGACGAAGCCTGGAGCATCGCAAAGCAAACATACGGTGCAGTTCCCACCTCCTGCGTTTCCTGTTTCCAGCAATGCTATGCAGAACCATCGCTGATGCAGGCGCATCCCTTTGCATACCTGACCGAAAGATTGCGCGGCGCGGATCCAGGCTCCTATGCCCCGGGATAACTATGGCAGACCTGACAGGTTTATCGTGATGAAAGTTAATCGTAGCTTCTATGCCTTAGCATCAACTCAGTTAAACGGAGTTTTATGGAAACCTGTCAGGTCTTAATCATCGGTGGCGGGATGGCAGGTCTGAGCGCGGGATTGCATCTGGCGGAACGTGGACTGCATCCGTTGATATTGGAAGCTGATGAAAAGTTTGTTGGAGGAAGACTGGCGGGCGGGGAAACCATCCAGGTCGGCGGCTACTCATTTCGATTGGAACATGGTGTGCACGGCGTTTGGTCGCAGTATCGAAACCTGCAGGCCATGCTGGCGCGCCAGAATTTGCGCCCGGTCTTTGTCCCTGCGCAGGAGGAGAACTGGATCCATAAGGACGGTGCCTTCATGGGCATGGCGCCTGTCGGCTCTGCGATCCGGCGTTCCTGCCTCCCACCGCCTCTCCATTATTTACAATTGTTCCTGCGCGGAAAGTTTTTGTGGATGCTCGACCTGCGCGATTGGGCAGCGCTGTTCAGTGTCTGGGCAGGATTAATCATGGCGGTGGGCATCGATCCCTTGGCAGAGAATCAGCCGATGGCGGGAATGACGCTTGGCGATATGACGAGAAAATGGTCGCCGGCACTCCGGTCATTTTTTCTCGGGCTGGCCCGCAACGGACTTTCATCCCATCCTGATTCTGTCCCCATTTCGGGGTTTATCGCGTTCCTGCGTTTTTACACGTTACTCCGCCGCGATGCATGGATGTTTTCCTATTTGCCTGAGGACGGCGGGACGAGTATTTGCGAACCGCTTGCAGCCAGGATCAATGAACTCGGAGGCCGAGTCAAGCTTGGGTCGCGCGTGCAGCGGGTAGTCCGGGAGGGCGAGTCATGGCGCGTCACGTGGGAAACGGCCGAGGAAGAAGAATCCGCTTTGGTGAGGGATGTCATCCTGGCAACCGATTCCAATAACGCCAGGAAAATTTTGTGCGCGAGTTTTAGGGAAGAGGTTGACCCATTGTTTTTTCCGCGTGCCCTGTCGAATGCGGTGATCCGTTTGTGGTTTGACATCAAACCGCGCCCAACTGCCGAGGCAGGCATCTTCACTGGCGATTTCACAGTGCATAATTATTTCTGGCTGGACCGTATCTATAATCCGTTTCGCCGCTGGGCGCGCGCGACGAATGGAAGTGCACTGGAAGTGCATGTCTATGGCCCGCCTGAGATGCTGACGCAACCCGATGCCGTCCTGCTGGCCCGGGCAATTCAAGATGTACAACAAGCCTGGCCCGAATTGCGCGATCATCGCATTGGACAGCACTTACAAAGGAACCCTGAAACCCATACCTTGCCCGCGGTCGGTGCAAT
>Ga0105104_10001498_pt1 | contig 17488 bp, 15 predicted proteins | sample PPLLaktember2015_3_FD_87034 | JGI IMG/M metagenome (GOLD analysis project Ga0105104, IMG submission 87034) | Freshwater sediment microbial communities from Prairie Pothole Lake near Jamestown, North Dakota, USA - PPLs Lake P7 Core (6) Depth... | ecosystem: Environmental > Aquatic > Freshwater >... | reverse complement strand
GCGATTGCGCGAGCGAATTCACTTCCCCCCATCCAGGGAGATCGTTTCACGCCTGCGCGACTGGCAGCGGATGTTCTTTGTCTTTGGCGGGGTAATGTCTGGATTATTAGTGGTCATAACAATTGGGCGTGCGCTCTACTATCTGGTTGGAAGAAAACAGATGTGACAGTTTTTCATTAATATGTTGCACCGTCTCGAAGGTTTGCACAGCTCTACGGTGTTTTTCGGGTAAACCCTTTGACATGTGGCGCCACGCCCTATCGGGCAGAGCCACAGTCAGGACAAGCCTTCGGGACGTTGTTTTACTTTAACAGTTCCTCACAGAATTTTCTGGCCTCGGCGATCAAGTCAGCATTCACGGGCAACTTAAATTCCTCAGTTACGCGCAAAGTCAAATGGTCAGCGATCAGCTTCAAATCGGGGGAGAGACGCGGGTCATCCTTGAGCAGGTTCAACAAATCGTACGCGCTCACGCTTGGAGGGCGAATCCCTTGACGGGTTAGATATTCCCGAACTGCGATGCCTGCCGCACGCCGCGCACAGACACGCGCCTGACCTTCGTTTCCGCGTGCGCGCGCTTGTTCTCCCTTTTCGAATTCAGCTTCGATCCGTGTTTGCCAGTCCATGAAAAGGATTATACCTTCGGCGGTATAATCGACAAAATATTTTCGATACGCGTAGCATAACAGTGTAATAAAGATCAGGAGAGAGAAATGAATCCATTATTGGTTCGTATTGACTGTATTAAGTCTTACAATCAGCGCTTGTTCCTTCTTTTTTTGGTCAGACACAGCCCTACCGGTTGAGTAGGGCGTCCTGTCCATTAAAGTGCGGGTCATAGTTGAAACGCTTGAAAGACAAGACAATGGTGAAGAAGCTCTGAGCCAATAGCAGGAGCGAATAAAGCATGACCCACCTCGAGGGACTAATTTCGCGGTGGGTTTGTCATTCCCAAGGAGACGGTTTATGAAAACGGGAAAATATATGCCAAAGTTTGTGATGATTGTGAGCGGGCTTTTCTTAATCGCTTGTTTACTGCCCGGCATGATTCCATTGCCTGGGAGCGGGCCTGCAACTCCCATGCCAACCATGGAGAAGGATAGCGATAAGGTTCTTGAAGTATTAAATGCAAACAACTACGTTCGACTGGAGAGCCTTGCTCAGGAACAATATACTGAAGAGGATTTTTCCAAACCAGGCACACTGACCTTCACCATAAAGCTCACAGATGACAAGCCGACCTACTTCAGTTATGGTTGGTGCACGACGACCGAGGAAATTCTAAGGCAGAACCTTGAACATATAAATGTGAAACTTTATTTCAATGACGACAAGCTTGGCAGTGATGTAATACACCCCCTTACATTTACCAGATCTGATGGTCTTGTTTGTGTTGATTATGGCGTGCTGATGTCAGAATGGCAAACCGGCGAATATAAGTTGGAAGCCGTCGCCGCCTTCGATGAAAAGATCAATGACGGGATTGCCGATTATGCAGCCGGGGATTATGCGTTTGTGTACAATGTAACGGTGGAGAAAAACGGAAATACCTCTGAAACGCCTTCTCCTAGTCCATAAATCTATATTTCAGCAAAGTCCACACAGCTTCAAATGCGTCTTTTAGTTTGATCTTTTTGCCCTGTGAATAATCACGCGGGTTGAAAGAGATCGGCACTTCAAAAATACGATGATGGCTTTTGAGCACTTTGGCTGTGAACTCCGGTTCGAAATCGAATCGTTTGGCGCGGATATTCATTCCCTCAATCACCTCACGGCGGAAAACTTTGTAGCCGGTTTCCATATCGGTGAGGATCGTGTTGTACAGAATATTAGTCATAAAAGTCAACAGTCTGTTGGCGATCAAATGCCAGAACATCGTTACACGGTGAGGTGCGCCGAGGAACCGTGAGCCATAGACCACGTCTGCAAGGCCTTCCTCAATTGGTTGCAGAAGAGTAGGGTAGTCACGCGGATCATATTCGAGATCGGCATCCTGAATCAGTAAGACATCACCTATGGCTGCTTTCAACCCTGTGACAACTGCCGCGCCTTTCCCCTGATTGCGCTCATGTAGAATGACGCGGATCTTCTTTTTGCCATCCAATTTTTGAAGGGCAGCGCGGGTTCCATCTTTGGAACCATCATCTACCACAATAATTTCCTTCGCTAGCTTTGTGGACTGCACTCGTTTGAGAATTTCCCCGATATTTTCAACTTCATTGTAGACTGGAATGACGACGGATAGGTTCATAGTGTCCCAAATTATATACGATAATAGATGAACCGGGCTTGTGCGCCGAAGGGATATGTTCAGGTCACGATTAGAGTTCCTCCTTACGGAGATGCAATCAAGTTAAGGCAGAGATTAAGACAAGAAGCAGTATAATTTGGACGCATCAAATTTAAATTTATTGGAGCATCCCAAGCGGGAAGGTGTTATGAACAACCCCCTCGGAAGACCATCAGCTATCCCGGCGCTATTCTCGCCGCCCCCTATCAACTCAGTCGAAGACACGGGTTTATCCGCCCTTTGGTTGCAGGATCTCGCCTTAAAGATCCTCTATTCACAGGGATATATGGGCGGGTTCAAGATCGCCGAGTTGCTTGCCTTGCCGTTCGCCGGTGTAACAGATGGCATTCTGGAAGCGCTGAAGCGTGAAAAGATGTTGGAAGTGAAATCATCCCAGGGTGGTTTGGGTGAGGGGGCATATACCTATGGCATCACAGGAGCAGGCATTGTCCGCGCCCGCGAAGCGTTGGAACGCAGTCAATATGCGGGTCCCGCGCCGGTTCCTTTTGAGGTCTATAACGAAGCCATCCGCCGCCAGAAGACCGGGCGCATGACCGTTACCTCGCGCATGATGCGTCAGATCCTTTCGCAGATGGTTATTTCCGAATCCACATTTCAGCGACTGGGACCTGCGCTCAATTCAGGTACGTCGATCTTCATGTATGGACCTCCTGGGAATGGGAAGACCAGTGTTGCGCGGGCTTTTGGTAACCTGGTTTTGACCCAGGGGATGTATATTCCGTTTGCCTTGTATCTCGACGGGCAGGTGATCAAGGTTTACGATCAAGTGAGCCACAAACTTGCGCCAGATGCCGAAGTCCCGACCGGCACAGGTAGTACGGGCAACCTGCGTACGAGCCAGCGACGTGATCCGCGCTGGGTGAAAATACGGCGTCCGTTCATCGTGGTTGGCGGCGAGTTGACCCTGGAAGGCCTCGATCTCGTATACGATGAGGTCCATAAGTTTTACGAAGCGCCGTTCCAGGTGAAAGCCAATGGCGGCATCTTGTTAATTGACGACTTTGGACGCCAACAGGTGCGGCCGCGTGACTTGCTCAACCGTTGGATTGTTCCGCTCGAAAACCGCGTAGATTTCCTCACGCTTCATAACGGACGTAAAGTTGAGGTGCCTTTCGACGTTTTGATCGTGTTCTCCACCAACCTCCCGCCAAAAGACCTGGTGGATGAAGCCTTCCTGCGCCGGTTGCGTCACAAGATCGAGATCGGCGATCCCTCTTATGAGGAGTATCGAGAGATTTTCAGACGCGTTGCACAGGATAAGAAGGTGGAATATAGCGATCAGGGACTGGCGTATTTGTTGCAGGAATGGTATATCAAACGTAATCGCAAACTGCGCGCTTCCCACCCGCGCGACCTTTGTGACCAGATTCTTGACATCTCAAGCTACCTTTCTGTGCCTCCAACTATGTCACGTGATATGCTTGATCGCGCGGCCAAGGCTTATTTCGTCGATATTTAATCTGTTTTATACTATGCATTACGGATTACGCATCACTATTTCGTAATGCGTGATCCGTATATTTTTTTATCATGCTACCAACATTCCCCCGACCCGTCATCTTTGCTCACCGCGGCGCATCCGCTCATGCGCCAGAGAATACATTGGCTGCCTTTGAACTGGCATTGGCGCAAAAGGCAGACGCAATTGAACTCGATGTTAAGTTGTCTGCAGATGGACAAGTCGTTGTTATTCATGACCCAACAGTGGATCGAACAACAGGCAGCCATGGCCGTGTGAAAGACCTGTCCCTTGCACAGTTGCGGTCCTTGGATGCAGGCAGTTTTTTTTCAGAGAAATATAAGGGAGAGAAAATTCCCACACTCGAGGAGGTTTTTGAAACTGTGGGAAAACATACTTTTATCAACGTGGAGTTGACCAATTACAATACCCGGCACGATCAACTGGTTGAAACGGTGTGTATGTTGGTCAAGAAATTTAGCTTGCAAAAACGCGTGATGTTTTCATCATTCTTTGCCTCGAACCTTTCAAAGGCGCGCGCCTATCTGCCCGGTGTTCCGCGTGGATTGCTTGCCTTTGGCGGTCTGCTTGGTGCCTGGGCGCGTTCCTTTGGTTTTGCATTTGGCAGATATCATGCCTTGCACCCGAATTTGAAAGATGTAACTTCACAACAAGTCCAGCGGGTGCACCGTTTGAATCGACGCATCCATGTGTGGACGGTTAATGCGGAAGATGATATGCGTCGCTTGTTTCACTGGGGTGTGGATGCAATCTTCACTGATGACCCACAGTTGGCGGTGCAGGTGCGAGGCGAATCAAAATGAGTGTGATTACCTTTCGCGTTGAGCGGAGCGACTCTGAGCCCAGTGAAGGGGAGCGCAGTCGAAACGTTGATATTTTCTGTAAAACTGTCCTTCGATTGCGAGACTTCGACTTGCACTCCATTTCTCCACTCAGGACGAAGCTATATAACGGCGATCAATTGGCGGCTTGGAAAAGAAGTGCGGCTCATCACACAGGAGAGTTATGCAGTTGAGACGTCTCTTCTATTGGCTGGTCTTGCTAGCGTTCATTGCATCCTTTATTAAGCCGACGCCTGCCGCGCGAGCCGAAGCACAGTTCCAAGCCTCGACGGCTCAGGCTGTGCTTGCTGCGATGACGCCAGAGGAACGAGTGGGACAGTTATTTCTGGTTACATTCCAGGGGACCGACACACACGATCAAACACAGATCTACGATTTGATCGCCAACCACCATGTGGGCGGAGTTGTTCTCCTTGCCGGAAATGATAACTTTCTTCCTGGTCCTGACACCATTCCCTCTGCATATCAACTCGTCAGTGCGCTGCAAACGATTGAAGCAGAGACGGCGACCGAATCAGGAACTACAGTCGAGCTGGATGGCAAGGTCTATGTACCATTATTTGTTGGGATTGCACAAGAGGGTGATGGAACCCCTCACGATCAAATTCTAAGCGGGCTGACCCCCTTGCCGAACCCGATGGCGATCGGTGCAACCTGGAATACAGACCTTGCACAACAAGTCGGCGCTGTGTTGGGAAGCGAATTGAGCGCCCTGGGATTCAATCTATATCTTGGGCCGTCGCTCGACGTAGTTGAAGTACCAAACCCCTCTGCGCGGTTTGATCTGGGACCGCGCGTGTTTGGCGGTGATCCGTTTTGGGTGGGGGAGATGGGGCGTGCGTATATTTCAGGATTACACACCGGTAGCAATTCTCGCATGGTGGTGGTTGCCAAACACTTCCCGGGTCGGGGTGATTCAGACCGTGCACCCGAAGAGGAAGTAGCAACCGTCCGCAAATCGCTTGAGCAATTGAAACAGGTGGAACTGCCTCCTTTTTTTGCGGTCACAAATTCCGCAGACGCAACCGGACTTGTGGATGGCTTACTTGTATCGCACATCCGCTATCAAGGGTTTCAAGGAAATATTAGAGCCACAACGCGCCCAGTCAGTTTGGATCCATCTGCACTTTCGGCCATCATTGCGCTGCCCGAATTTCTGACATGGCGTGAGAATGGCGGTTTGATCGTGAGTGACGCGTTAGGCAGCCAGGCAGTGCGCGATTTTTATTCACAAAGTGGAGAAAACTTCTCACCGCGTTTAGTAGCGCGGGATGCCTTCCTGGCAGGCAATGACCTGCTTTATCTTGGCAATATCACTTCTGAAGATCCGAACGAGGATACCTATACGGCCACGCTTGGCATCCTCGATTTTTTTGCGCAGGAATATCGTAAGGACCGGACCCTTGCACAGCTTGTTGATGCGGCAGTGTTAAGAATTCTTGAGCAAAAATTCCGTATGTATGATGTGTTTACACTTTCAGATGTGCTTGCACCAGAAACCGGATTGGCAAATATCGGTTCTTCACAAGAGACTGTGTGTGAAGTTGCGCGCAATGCGGCGACCTTGATCAACCCTGATCTACAGGAATTGAAAACGCGGCTGCCCGCGTCACCAAATCAGGCTGACCGAATCGCTTTTTTAACAGATACTTCCGTGTACAAACAATGTACTACCTGTCTATGGCAGGAAGGTCTCGTCGCGGATGCGCTTCAGAAGGCTACGCTGCGATTCTATGGACCTGGTGGAAGTGGGCAAATATTTACCAGTCGCCTAAATTCTTTTCCGTTGACAGAATTAGAAGCGATGCTAAATGGGGAAAGCACAACGGATATCGAAGGTATTCTGGATCGGGCGAATTGGCTTGTGATCTCGTTGACAGATGTCAGTGATGGACAGATTGCCCTGCTTCAGCGCTTCTTTTCTGAACGCCCGAACCTGATCCGGAATAGAAACGTGATCCTGTTCTCGTTCACAGCACCATACTATCTTGATCCGACGGATATTTCCAAGCTGACAGCTTATTATGCCCTATACAGCAAGCAACCCGCGTTTGTTGAGGTGGCTGCGCGGCTGCTCTTCCAAGAGATCGATTTACGAGGCGCGTCACCTGTTTCCATCCCGGCGGTGGGCTATGTTCTTCGGGATGTCACTTCTCCTGATGAGGACCAAATTATTCCACTTTCAGTGGATAGGGCAGTTGAAGCTACTCCAACGAGCGTGACTTCTACAGCCGAAGCGATACCTACCCAGACCGAGATTCCGCTTGTTCGTATTGGCGATACGATTGCGGTCCGCGCGGGTCCTATCCTCGACCACAATCAACATCTCGTCCCCGATGGGACACCTGTCCGTTTCATAATGACCACGCGAGATGAAAGTGGGGAAATCCCGCAGCAGATAGATGCGGAAACCGTGATGGGGTTGGCACGTGCTTCGTTTCCCATCGATAGACCGGGCAAAGTTGAAATACACGCGGTCAGCGAGCCAGCAGTGAAATCTGGACTTATTCAATTCGATGCGTCCAATGAAGGCGCGGTGGTGACTGTTGTCGTTCCCCAAATCACCATGACGCCAGAACCTGTGACTCCCACGCCGACTCCTGTGCCTGAAAATGACCTCGTTTCGCCGGAAGGCTATCCACGAGTGGGCATCTGGCTTCTTGTTATGCTGGCGGTTGTGGGTGGCGCAGTGTTGATGTTTTGGGCGGTGAGCAGGATTGTTTCGCCGCGCTGGGGCTTGCGCTGGGCGCTGTGTGTTTTTCTGGGTGGGTTGTTGGCATACAACTATCTCGCGCTCGGACTCCCCGGCGCGGCAGATTGGATCGCGTCCTCTGCGGGCGCGTTCGGAGTGTTAGTGTTAACATTTACTGGAGAGGTGATCGGTTCTCTGGGGGCGTGGATCTGGATGAGGGTATTTAGCGGACCAAAGTCGCAAGAAGACTGACCAAAAGCAGAACTGCCGCGCTCCATGCCAGAGTCGCTTCGGGGGTATGCGCGAGATAATCCAGGATAGGCTGCGGGCGTGCGCGTCGTACTGCAATGGGGAGTGTGGGCGTATCACTATATCCCAGCAAGGCTTGACGGAAGTCATTGATCGTGTGGGGTCGTTCATCCGGGTGCAAAGACATTGCCCAGAGTATGGCTCTCTCGGTGCGCGGCGAAAGGGCAGGATTAAAGTGTCGTAACGGGAGCAGGCTTTCGGGCTGAAGGAAGCGCTTGCGCGCATCCGCTGGCGGTTCGTTTGTAAGCAGGTGATAAAGCGTCGCACCAAATGAATAAATGTCGGAGCGGATGTCCGTGTGAATATCACTTCCCCCGTACTGTTCAAGTGGAGTGTAAAGCGCGGTGCCTTGTCCTTGAATGATCGTAATGGTGACTTCCTCTGGCGCCAGGATCTTCACAAGGCCGAAATCCACCAATTTGATCAATCCATGTGGCATGAGTTTCAGGTTGCTCGGTTTGATATCGCGATGAACAATAGGCGGTTCCTGGCTGTGTAAAAATGTGAGGGCATTGGCAACCTGATCTGCCCAGGAAAGCACATCCATTTCTTTGAGAAAAAACTTTTTGCGGCGTGCCTCCAGCAGCAAAGTGCGCAAGTCGTTGCCCGGGACGTAATCCATCACCAAATAATCGCGCGGCCCATTGGAAAAGAAGTCTGAAACTTTTGGCAGATTGGGATGATCGAGACGCGCGAGAATGGTTGCCTCGCGCAGGAACTGATCGCGGGCTTCATCTCGGACGTCTTCTGGGAGAGCGCGTTCGTATTCGACTTCCTTCAACGCGCATTGGCGGCCCTTGAGGCGGGTATCATCGGCAAGATAGATGGAGCCCATTCCACCTTGACCAATCCGTTCACGGATCTTATAACGGCCGCGCAATACCTCCCCATTCTTGAGAGGTGGGAGCAACTATTCTCCTTTTGGGTTACTCATCCATGGCGATATTTCCGGCAAATCTATTTCGGCGTAAGTTCTGCACAGAAACGCGTCTTTATGCTATATTATTATAATATACTCCGTTTAATATTCTTGTGAAATCCAAATACATGAGACTTTCATGAAAAAATCGCCGGAAGAATTCCCTTTGTTAGTTGCCCAGGAGGGACCGCTCAAAGGTCAACGGTGGCAGCTAAGTCAGACGATTGTGTTAGGACGCGAATCTTCTTGTGATGTGGTCATCGCGGACCGTCAGATTTCGCGTTTTCACGCGCGCATCACGCCAACACCCGAGGGGGTGATCCTTGAAGATTTGGGGAGCAAAAATGGTACGCATCATAATGGGGTGCCATTGTCGGCCCCCGTTGTTTTGCAGGACGGCGATCTGGTTTCTGTTGCGATGGCGCAGCAATTCCTGTTCCTGACCTCTGACGCGACCATGCCATTGCTCGATGGCGCTGTTCAGCCGGGTCGTTTGATGATGGATCAAAAATCGCGGCGCGTATGGGTGAATCAACAACAGCTTGTCCCGCCCCTTTCGGCTCAACAATTCAAATTGCTCTGGCTGTTGTACGAGAGTCATGGGCAGGTCGTCAGCCGCCCCGATCTGGTCTCCGTGGTCTGGGGAGATGAACAGGCAGCCGGTGTCTCTGACCAGGCGCTGGACGCGCTGATCCGCCGCCTGCGCGACCGGCTCGCGGCGCTCGATCCCACTCACCAGTACATTGATACCGTGCGCGGACACGGGATACGGCTGGATAACCCTTCCATCTGACCAATTTCATTTTGACCGAATTACCTCTCGCTCACGCGAGAGGTTTTTTGCGTTGGTAGCCCGTAACTTTTTTGGGGCTATGGCGACTATTTAAAGGACGACAGGAATGATGACAGTAACCACGATAACACCGGCTAGGATGTACCCAACAATTGTTTGTCCCAGGCAGGCTGGTTCACGAGTTTATCTGAGTGATATACTTTACATGATGGGATATGGATCTGAACAACTTTTAAAGCGAGGGGCTGGGCAAATTATGTCTGCTTATGATGAACGTCGTGCGCTCGACGGCCTGCAGAAGTTGGATTCGCAAGCCATAGGCGCCATTTACGATCGATATTTCTCAGAAGTCTATCGTTATGTCCGCTATAGGATTAACGACAACACGGCCGCGGAGGATATCGCCAGCGATGTTTTTGTACGTTTGCTTGAAGCCGCGCAGAAGAAACAGGGACCACAGTCCAGCCTCAAAGGGTGGTTGATCGCAACCGCCTCTCATGCAGTGAACGATCACTTGCGCAGGCACTATCGCAGGCCTGTCGAAGCGTTATCCGACTCCTTACCTGATGGCGGACCAAGCATCCTCTCTGAAGTGGATATGCGGGAACAAAACCGCATGGTACAAAACGCGTATGCTCAACTTACCTCCGAACAACAACACGTGCTGGCTTTGCGCTTTGGTCAGGGATACTCTATTGAAGAAACTGCTACTTATTTGAAGAAAAATATTAATGCTGTGAAAGCCCTCCAATTTCGAGCGCTGGCTTCACTCCAGCGGCAGATTATGGAGGTGAATTATGAATAATTTGTATGAAGTTTTAGAAATTTGTTTGCAGGATATTGAACAAGGCGCGGACATCGACACTGTTCTATTCCATTACCCTGAGCTTGCCGATGAACTGCGTCCCATCCTCGAAGCATCTGCGAATGCCAGGAGTATGGCAATTGTTGCCCCGTCTGCTGAAGTAGTGCAGCGCAATCGCGCGAAAGTGCTGCAACTTGCCGCGCAGATGCGCGAGTCGAAAGTCAAATCATCGTCACGCCGAATTTGGTTTGTATCATTACGACGTATTGCGGTCACGCTGGCTGTTGTGGTCACGCTCTTTGTGAGCGGGACAGGTCTCGTACGTGCGGCTTCAACCACTTTGCCAGGCGATAATCTTTATCCTGTTAAACGCACCTGGGAAGATGTATTGTTATTGTTTACGTTCAATTTGCAGCAACGGGAATCACTTGAGATCGAACATGAAAACGAACGACTCCATGAACTCCGCGAAGTCTTTGCAGAAGGCCGTTTCGCAGAAGTGGAATTTGCCGGCCTGGTCACGAGTCAAAACGGGACCGAGTGGGTGGTCGCTGGAATCCCGGTCGTTATCTCAGGCCAGACGGAACTACGCGATGGCCCGATCACGGTTGGCAACGCTGTACGTGTAAAAGGACACACTCAAGGCAACAGTGTTGTATTAGCTGAAGAAATTAAGGTATTGCCGCCCGACGCGAAGCTTCCGGACGAGGTTGAGGTCGAAGAGGAAAACCATGAGGGGCCGAATCAGCAAAATGAAGACAACTCAGGCAAAGGGTCCGAAGATGAAGAGCCGAAGATCGAAGAGACCGAGACTCCTGAGTCAGAATCCGAATCGAAAGATGAGTCCTCAAATAGCGGATCAGATAGTGATAATAGCGTTTCAGATTTAAATGATAATGGTAATGGTAGTGGCAGTAGTAACGAGGATAATAGCGGTAGTGGCAAAAATGATAATGGTGGTAGTGATGACAATGGAGGCGACCATAACAGTGGCAGTAGCCATGATAGCGGTGATGACTCTGGTGGCGGCGGAGACAATAGCGGCTCCGGCAGCGATGGCGGGGGCGGAGGGGATGATTAATAAAGGGAAACTTGCGGAGCAACTCTCCGCAAGTTTTTTGATTCTTACTTGTAAGATGTCCGAAAATAGAGTACATTAAGCTAGCACGTTCGTTCTAATTCTACCTCACCCCATCCCCTCTCCATTCGAGAGGGGTTAGGAGATTTTATATGACCGACTCGAATTTTTATCTTGGACGCGCGTACGATCCCATTCAGCAGGTTTTGACAGAAAAAGAGATTACCTACGATCCCGCTGATCTGACTACTCACGCGGTGGTCACCGGCATGACAGGTTCAGGCAAAACGGGGTTATGCGTCATTTTGCTTGAAGAAGCGGCCCTGAAAGGTATTCCTGCCATCATCATTGACCCAAAAGGTGATCTCACAAATTTGTTGCTGCATTTCCCCGATCTGGCGCCGCAGGATTTTCAACCGTGGATCGATGATGACCTCGCGCGCCGTGCAGGCAAGAGTCTCGACCAGGTCGCGACAGATGCATCCATCTCCTGGCGCGACGGATTGAAGGAATGGGGCGTTCCACAGGAGAAGATACTTGCCCTTCGGAACGCCGCGCAATTTGCAATATTCACACCGGGTTCAGACGCGGGTATCCCTGTGAGTGTGCTGTCTTCACTAGCTGCGCCTGAAATACCCTGGAAGGATAATCGCGAAGTCTTGCGCGAAAAAATCAACAGCACGGTCACAGCCTTGCTCGGGCTGGTTGGTTACACCGATATCGATCCGCTGCGCTCGCGCGAACATATTTTGCTTGCCAACATTTTTGAGTCTGCCTGGAGTCAGGGCCAGGATGTCGAACTCGCTGAACTGATCCTGCAAACGCAAACGCCGCCGTTTGATAAACTCGGCGCGTTCCCTGTTGAAACCTTCTTCCCGGCCAAAGATCGCATGGAACTTGCGATGGTATTGAATAACATCCTTGCTGCGCCCGCGTTCGAAACCTGGCGCGAGGGTCAGTCGCTAAATATTGGTTCGATGCTTTACACAGAAGATGGCCGTCCGCGCCACAATATTTTTTACCTCGCGCACTTATCAGATGCTGAGCGGATGTTCTTCGTCACGCTTTTGCTTTCCGCGGTTGAGACCTGGATGCGCACACAAAGCGGAGCTGGGTCCTTGCGCGCGCTCCTCTACATGGATGAAATTTTTGGCTATCTGCCTCCGCAGCGTAATCCACCTTCCAAGCAGCCACTCCTGCGAATGTTGAAACAGGCGCGCGCGTTCGGGCTGGGTCTGTTGCTTGCCACGCAGAATCCCGTCGATGTGGATTACAAAGCTCTCTCCAACGCTGGCACATGGTTCATCGGCAAATTGCAAACCGAACAGGATAAAAATAGATTGCTCGATGGACTTGAAAGCGCGGCGGGTGGCATCTCCCGCATGGTCTTCGATAAATTGATTTCATCGCTCGGCAAGCGCGTCTTCGTCTTGCATAACATCCATGCCAAGCAAACCGAATTGTTACAAACTCGCTGGACGATGAATTTCCTCGCAGGGCCTCTGACTCGGAATCAGATTCCCGCGCTGAACAAACTTGCCAATGCGGATGCTGCCAGCCCGACTCCGCCGACAGTTGCTCCCGTTAGTTTAACGACTCCAACCCTGCGACCGACGGCACCCTCCGGGCAATCACACACGCCAACTGCTAATATACAATCGTCAAGTACCAAGCCTCCCATCCCGGCCTGGATCCGTGAATATTTCCTGCCACAGAATTACAGCCTGCCCGAAGCCTTCTCCGCTACGCAGCGACACATGCCGACGGAAGTGATGATCGATGGCGTGATCTATCGCCCCACGCTGTTAGCCTCCGCAGAAGTACATATCCTTGATCGTAAGCATGGCGTGGATAGTGAGATCACGCGTACTGTTTTAGTGAAAGCACCTGAGAAGCGTGGTTCTGTCCGCTGGGAAGATTATCCGCTCAATGCTGCTGATGTGCTGGATAGTATTGATACCTCTCCTGCGCCTTCCACGCGTTTCAGTTCGATTGATGCACCCTTGAACGATGTCAAACTGATGACTGCCTTACAAAAGGATTTTACCGATTGGGTGTTCCGTAATTCATCCGTCAAAGCGCGAGCAAACCAGGCGCTAAAAGTTTTTGCAGGCCCCGATGTGAGTCAGGCGGAGTTTATGACGGCTTGTGCCGAAGCTGCCCGCGAGGCGCGGGATGCTGAGATCGCCAAAAAGACCGCGCAATTGGATCGTCAACTTAAAACGCTTGAAGATAAACTCACGCGGGAAGAACGCGAACTGGCTGAAGATCAAGTCGATTATGAACACCGCAAATGGGAAGAGCGCGGCAATCTGGCCGAACTGGGCGCGGGACTGGTAGGTTTCGGACGCAAGAAGAGCCTGAGTTCCCAGCTATCAAAGCGCCGGCTTACTGAAAAGGCCAAAGCAGAAGTTGAAGAGTCGGTTGACGCGATTGCAGAGCATAAACAACAGATCAGGGATCTTGAAAAACGCCGCGAGGAGATCATCGCTGAGATTAATGACAGATGGGGCAGGCTGGTGAATGAAATTACGGAAGTGACGATTGCTCCGAAGAAAACGGACGTCTTCGTCAAATTATTTGGTGTGGCATGGATGCCGTATTACATTATCCAATCTAATACAGAAACATTCGAGTTGCCTGCCTTTGGCGCTGAGTAACACAAACGCACGTTGGCGCGTCTTGTAACTGGATGTGTCAACGTGTTTGTTTTTAATTTCAAAGGAGAAAAATGTTCTGGCTGATCTTCGTCATCGCTATGTGGGGAATAGTCCATTCACTACTGGCCTCTTTGGGTTTTAAGGATTTCCTGCGCCGTACGCTGGGGAATGGATTTATGAAGTTCTATCGTTTATTCTATAACCTGTTGGCTGTGATCAGCATCGCGCCTGTTCTTTATCTCATGGTCTCATTGCCAGATAAAACCCTGTATCAGGTTCCATCGCCATGGAATTATCTTATGCTGGCGGGGCAGGGGATTTCTGTGATTCTGTTGCTTGGCGCAGTATTGCAGACGGACGTACTTTCATTTGTGGGCCTGCGTCAATTGACTGAAGAAGAGAAAACAGGGAGTTTAGTCACCAATGGTTTATACCGTTTTGTTCGCCATCCACTTTACACGTTTAGCTTATTGATCCTTTGGCTTTCTCCAGCAGTGACTGTCAATTCATTTATTGTTTACGCGGCCCTGACGATTTATGTATTGATCGGAATTGTTTTCGAAGAGCGAAAGCTCCTGCGTGAGTTTGGGCAGGAATACGCGGATTACAAATCCATTACACCCATGCTTCTCCCTGACTTGTCGAAGACTGTCGCAAAGCAACGTGCGCCAGCCGGGAAATTGGGTGGGAACAAATAATTTTGGCGGCTCGTCTTAATCTAGTTCATAATACAAAAGACTTACCTGTGCCGCCGTTCGTCTTAATCCGGCGCTCATCTGGATTAACTTTTATGTTTTCTTAGAAGGTATAATTTTCGATCATGGCTACCGTTTCTTATTCTTACCAACGAATTCCCATTTTTCCACAAATTGTTGCTGCTTTCATCAGCGGACTTACTTTGTTCTTCGCGATCCTCATCACGTGGACATTAGGCTATCAACTCCTGTATGCGGGACGCATTTTTCCCGGCGTTTCCGTTGCAGGTGTGGACCTTTCGGGTCTTTCCAGAGATGAGGCGGCTGTGAAGTTGAACCAGACGTTGTCCTATTCCATCACGGGGAAGATCCTTTTCCGGGACGGCGAAAAGGCCTGGGTTGCGAGTCCTGCAGAATTAGGCATGGTATTCGATCCCTCTGCCAGCGCGGTAACAGCTTACAGATTGGGAAGAAGCGGTGGTCTCTTTGGCGCGTTATCCGGCCAGGTACGCGCGGGCGGCAGAGGTGTTAGCGTCCCGCCTGTGATCGTCTTCGATCAACGCGTCGCATACCAGTATCTCAATCAAATTTCTTCACAGATCAATCAACCTGTTGTAGAAGCAACGCTGAGTTTGGAAGGGACGAATGTGGTCGCGAAGCCGGGACAAGTGGGACGTGAGCTAAAGATCGATGCCACGCTCATTTATCTCGAGGCGCAGTTACAGACATTCAGCGACGGCGAAGTGCAACTGGTTGTGCAGGAGCTTCAGCCCCAGATTTTGGATGTGAGCGCACAGGCAGATACTGCCCGTCAAATTCTCAGCCAGCCACTGACGCTTGCGATCCCAAACGCAACTGCAGGCGACCCGGGCCCTTATATTTATAACCCTGAAGTGCTCGCGAATCTGCTTGCGGTGCAGCGCGTCCAAAATGGAGACCAGTCGGGTGTCCAAGTGGCCCTTAACCCAAGAGCATTGCGTGACTTGCTTGTGCCGGTAAAAGACCAGGTGGACCGTCTGCCTTCAGATGCAAAATTCATTTTCAACGATGACACGCGTCAATTGGATTTGATGGAAGATTCAAAAACAGGCCGCGCACTGGATTTGGATGCCAGCATCAAAGCCATCAACGAAGCGATCGGGCGCGGCGAACATACGGCGTCGCTGGTCATCAATGAGGCACAACCGAGAGTCTCTGGGACAGCAACCGGACAGGAACTTGGTATTACGGAATTGATCCATGAGGAGATCTCCTATTTTTATGGCTCGTCTGCCGAAAGGATCCAAAACATCCATGCTGCTGCTGCGAGTTTTCATGGCGTTCTGGTTGCGCCCGGGGAGACGTTCTCGATGGGAGCACACATGGCGGATGTAAGCCTTGATAATGGATTTGCAGAAGCGCTCATTATTTATGGCGGCAAGACGATCAAAGGTGTTGGGGGCGGAGTGTGCCAGGTGAGCACTACACTTTTCCGGGCGGCATTAAACGCAGGTTTTCCAATCGTGGAAAGAACTCCACATGCCTACCGAGTGTCTTATTATGAACAGACCCCCGGCGGGGCACCAGACCCGAGCCTGGCTGGACTGGATGCAACGGTTTACTTCCCATTGGTCGATTTTAAATTTACGAACGATACGCCCCATTGGATTTTGATGGAAACATACCCAAGCAGTACATCATTGACCTGGAAGTTCTATTCGACCTCGGACGGTCGTTCGGTGACTCTTGAAAACTCGGGTCCTACCAATGTAGTCTCTGCGCCGCCGCCTACCTTCGAAGAAAACCCGGAGTTGAGGAAAAATGAGATGAAACAGGTGGATTGGGCTGCGAATGGCGCGGATGTCAATGTGACTCGCACGGTGTGGAAGAATGGTGCAGTTTATTTCCAGGACGCCGTCACAACTCACTACGAACCCTGGCAGGCGATCTGCCAATACGGACCTGATTCGAAAAACCCTGAAAAATTAGCCGACGAGAACAATTTGTGCCGCAATCCCTCTTCATAAATGTCTGTTCTTTCAGCAGTTCAATAGCATCTCCTTTGGGGACTGCTGAAAGAACCTGTGCGTGGTAAAATTTTCTACTGTTACGAAATGGAGAATCCATGATTAGTGAAACACTCATCGAAATCTTGCGCTGTCCAAACTGTGTCCGCACGACAGGTGGCGAACTCAAATTGCATAAAGATACATGGTTCATCTGCAAAGATTGTGGACGCAAGTATCCTATTGTTGACGATATTCCGGTTATGTTGATCGATGAGGGGGACAAGTGGGTCAGTGTGGCTGAAGGCGAATTGCCGGTTCCTCCTCCGGCGAAGTAAAGTGTCATCGTTACAAGAGTTATTAAACGATCTCACCAGCGGAAGCGAAACCCGCGCAGAAAAGGCTGTCCCTGCCCTGATCGATCTGGGCGAAGAATCGATTGCCGCGTTGTTGGATTTGACCCGCTCGTCAGATGTGGACCATCGCTGGTGGGGACTGCGCGTCCTGGCACAGGCGCCTCACTCTCAAGCCGAATGGCTGGTCCCGTTTCTGAACGATCCCGCCCGTGAAGTGCGCCAGTGTGCGGCGCTTGGGCTGGCAATCAAACCTGATGAAAGCGCGACCCAGCCTCTCGTCCAGGCATTGAGCGATGAAGATAGCATGGTCAGCAGTTTGGCGGTCAATGCATTGGTTAAGCTCGGAAGCGCGACAGTTCCATCCCTTATTGAAGTTGTGAAGCGCGGTCCTGACGGTTCGTCTGTCGCTCACCGTGTCGAAGGGAACGCATCACAATCGGCACGCATCCACGCGTTGCGCGCGCTGGCGGAAATCCGCGATCATCGGGCCATACCGGTCATGATGAAAGTGATGGAAGAAGATTCTGCCCTGTTGCAACACTGGGCAAAAGAAGGCCTGGATC
>Ga0105104_10001497_pt1 | contig 17495 bp, 17 predicted proteins | sample PPLLaktember2015_3_FD_87034 | JGI IMG/M metagenome (GOLD analysis project Ga0105104, IMG submission 87034) | Freshwater sediment microbial communities from Prairie Pothole Lake near Jamestown, North Dakota, USA - PPLs Lake P7 Core (6) Depth... | ecosystem: Environmental > Aquatic > Freshwater >... | reverse complement strand
TGATATTAAAATCATAGAGATAAACGGTGCAGTCGAAGTAATGGTGCTTCTAAATATGGTTGATGCCATAATTGATCTGGTTGAAACAGGGTCAAGCTTAAGAGAGCATGATCTGGTAGAAAGGGAAGTACTCCTTGAATCGCAGGCAGTTCTTATCGGCAATAAAAAACCTAAAGACAAAGAGATGATCCAGAAATTAACAAGAAGGATAAAGGGTATATTGATCGCTTTAAAATATTCCCTTCTGGAATATAACTGTCCGGCAAACAGACTTGAAGAAGCAAAAAAAATAACTCCGGGTTATTCTTCGCCGACCATACAGAAAACAGACAGTTCTGACTGGTTTGCCGTTAAGGTAATGGTTGAAAAAAACAAGATCCCTGCGATCATGGATGAGCTTGAAGCCATTGAATGTCAGGCTATTCTGGAAACAGAAGTAATTAATTGCAGGCTGTAATTTTAATTCCAACAAATAAAAAATATTTACAAAGAACAAAGAATGAAAAATAAAAATTATATCAAAAGCATTATCACAATGTCATTATCTGCCGTAGGTTTTGCTGTTGTTCAGTCAATAGTTAAATTCCTGGGTCCGAGCGTTTCTTCATGGACAAAGGCTTTTTACAGGAGCTTTTTCGGATTTATTTTTTTGCTTTTGTGGCTGTTGATTATTAAAATGAAACCGGTTTTTAATAATAAATTTCTTTTGCTTGTAAGAGGCCTGGCAGGAGCAATGGGGCTTGTTTTTTCCTTCTGGGCCATTGATCTGGTTGATCTATCACATGCAACGATTTATCTGTATTCATTTCCTGTTTATGCTACGATCTTTTCATCATTGATTTACAGGAATCCCTTTAAGCTATGGTACATTCTTCCTCTTATGCTGTCGTTTACGGGAGTCATAATAATTGCTTCTCCGGGTAATTATACATTTACTTTCGGCGATATTATCGGGATATCTAGCGGTATTGTCAGCGGCATTGCGGTTTCCACCATCCGCGAGCTTCATAAAACCGATAAGGCTGAAAATATTTATTTTTCTTTCACTTTCATAAGCATAATCTTTTGCGCCATCGGCATCGGCTTAAAGGAAGATCAAACATGGACAATTAATGAGTTAAGAAATATTCCAGTATATGCTGTTTTTATCTTACTTATCTTTACCGGTTTAATTGCAACGGTTTCACAGCTTTTTATGACCTGGTCATACAAGCATCTTGATGTTCATACAGGGTCGATCTTACAGCTTTTAACAATGCCCATAGTGACTTTCATTGCAATTGTTATCTTTAAGGAACCATTTAAGATGAATACAATCTGGGGAGGCATAATGATTTTTGCAGCGGCAGCAATAGTTTCATTTCCTTCTAAAAACAATAAGAACGCCGAAGAAGTTCCGGTAGTTTATAAAGAATGATATTATATTTTTTTAAATAATCAGCCCAGGAATTTAAACACTTTTCCCATGTTTTATTATACACGTATCTAAAAGCATTTACATGATCAGCAGCCTTTAATTTAACCGCTATTCTGAAATTTCATAAATATCCAAAGCTTCTTTAAAATTTTTACCTTTAATAATCTTGCTCAGATATTTATTTATACTATCGTCATAATCCGCGGTTAAAGCGAAAGTCTTCTGCGCCAATAAAAAACGCTGATCCAAAGTCGTGCATCCTTTGTTATTTCTGATAATTTTAAGCTGTTCTGCATAATCACCGGGATTGCAGATCACTGCACAGCCTAAAAAGTTTTTTGCTCCTGCCCTGATCATTGCAGGTCCGCCGATATCAATGTTTCCTCTTGCACTTTCGATGTCGGCACTTCCAGATGAAATTACATCTTTGAAAGGATACAGATTTATGATTACCATGTCAAAAAAAACAGCATTGTCCAGAACTTCCTTTAAATATTTTTTGTGCGTCTCATTATTTCGTTCGCCCAAAATGCCTGCATGTATCTTGGGGTGCAGGGTTTTTACAAGCCCCCCTTCCATTTCGGGGAATTTCGTATAATCTTCCACAGAGACCAAATTTGTTCTGCTTTTTTCTTTCAGGATCTCAGAGAGTTTTTTATAAGTCCCGCCCGTGGAATAAAACTTGATGCCGGCATTGATATTTAAAAGGCCGCTGACCAAAGTTTCAAGCCCGTTTTTATCAAAAACACTTATCAGCACATTTTGAACCTTGATTAGATTTTGAACAGATGTAGTAATTTTTCTTATTGACATGTAAATATCCTTTTTAATTATAATCAAGATGTAATAATAATTAACATTTTTGTCAATTAAAAAATGCCGAATATAGATTGACATTGAACGGTTTTGATCTTATCATTTACGATATTATGAAAATCATCAATTATAAAATTGTCATAATTATGATTGCCGCTATATTTATTTTTTTATCCTGTTAGTATCTTTACTCTTCTCAATTGCAGTCAAATATTAATTCGGTCACTGAATGATTTGATGCTGAAGCATTGACAAAAAAAGATGAAAGATTTTTAAGGAGATTATACGGAGCAATGCTTTTTTTTGGGCGCTTAGTCTATCCGGAAGCTTCAAACATCCTGAAGCATTATTTATACTGCAACGGAGATTATCTGAAAATCAGGTCAGATTATTTTAAAAGAAGCAAATTCATAAAAATCACCCTTGAAAAAAATGACAATGAAATTATCGGTCCGGTTACTTTGAAAATAAGCGATGACCCGGGGATTGCTTATGCTGTGAACGGATTTTATATTAAAAGGGATTCAAATAAGATTGTAATATTTCAGGATATAAGCTTTGAATCAATAAATAAACGGTAAAAAGCATTACACAACATTTAAATTATTTAATAAAACAATAACCGTACCGGACAGGCTTGTCAGAGCCTTTGAAAAAAGCAGCGGCTTTAGGAAGTTTACTGTGTACATAAATTAATTAAATGTAAATTGGGACTTAATCACTTATATGGCTGTCCCTTAAATATTTTTATTGATATAAATTAAAGTTTTATGTTAAATAAAGAACATGAGACGCATTCAGCCTTATTTAACCGATGAACTATATAAACATTTTAAAGATCCGAACAAGATAAGTTCAGGCGAGCCTTTTCGTGTCAATTCATTCAGAGAGCTTGTTGAACATACCGCAAAACTTTCATATAAAAATAAAGATTACCTTCTATTCTACAGAGGACAAACTCGTGACCACAGGAACAAGGCAGGCAATTCGACTTTTTATCCGAGCATCTACCGCGGAGATTATCTCTCTGTTCAGGAATTAAAAAAAAGATTTCACATTTTGAAAGACTCTTCCAAAGCTTTGGCAGGGCTTTTTGAAAAGGAAAAAATTGAAGGATATAAAGAGTTAAAAAGAAGAAGGGCTGTTCAATGGAGTATTTTACAGCACTATGAAGTATGTTCAACTCCTCTGCTTGATTTTACGCAATCATTGAGGGTTGCCTGCTCGTTTGCAACTATTGACAATAAAAATGATTATGCATATATTTTTGCATTCGGATTCCTGTATCTTACTAACAGGATATCAGTCAACTCAGAGCACGATCTTATAAATGTCCGTTTATTGAGCATCTGCCCGCCTACAGCCTTACGTCCTTATTTCCAGGAAGGCTATCTGGCAGGCACTGATGATATTACAGATGATTATGACAGCAAGACCGAGCTTGATTTCAATAACAGATTAATTGCAAAATTCAAAATACCGAACAACAGCACTTTCTGGGGTGAGGGATTCAACAGGATACCTAAAAATTCACTTTATCCCGACAAAGACCCGATTTATAATTTGTGCAAGGCTGTAAAAGAATTTGTTATAAAATGAAATAAAAACAGTTAAAATAACGTTAATAAATGTAAGTAATGCTTGAAAAAATAAATGATCAAAAAATCAGGAGATTTTTATGGATAAATTGTCGGATAAAATAGCCCTTATCACCGGAGGGAGTTCAGGTCTCGGTTTTGAATTGGCTAAACAAATGGTTACACAGCAGTCTACCGTAATAATATGCGGCAGGTCTCAGGAAAAGTTGGATAAAGCAAAAAAGGAAGTGCCCCAGCTGGTAACTATTAAATGCGACATTACTAAACCGGGAGATCGTGAAGCTTTATATAAGGTAATTTCAGAAAAGTATAAAGGTTTTAATTTATTAGTGAATAATGCGGGAATTACAAAACGCTATTTGTTTGAAAAGAGTGAAAAAGCTGAGGATTATATCAGAGAGGTATGGGAGACAAATTACCTGGCTCCGGTTATGCTTGCCATGCTTTTTCTTCCTCTATTAATCAAGAACAAAGGCACTGTCGTAAATGTTACTTCAGCTCTGGCTTATATCCCTTTATCTGTTGAACCTGATTACTGTGCAACTAAAGCGGCTTTACATTCCATGACCCAGAGCATGAGAGTGCGGTTTTCAAAGGTCGGGGTAAAAGTAGTTGAAATATTTTACTCTGCAGTTGATACTCCTTTTCAGGACGGTCATGCCCCGGCTATTGCTATTAAGCCTGATATTGCAGCCAGAGCTGCGCTTAAAGGCTTGTATAAGGGAAAAGAAGAGATCAGGGTAAAAATGGCAGGTATCATGTATTTTATGAGCAGACTGATTCCTAAAAAGGCAGTAAGTATATTAAACGGCAGTATTCCTAAAAATTATGAAGAGATGTTAGGCAATGCCTGAATTGTTATCTTAATAATTATTGCTGTTTTCTTTGGTTTTTTTGTTATAAATTGTCAGCTGTTTAAATGAGGATTTACCAATGAAATTTCATAAATATCATGGACTTGGAAATGATTACATTGTTATTGATCCGAGAGATGCTAAGATTATTTTAAGCAAAGCAATGATTAAGCGGATCTGTCACAGGAATTACGGCATCGGTTCTGACGGTATTTTGTACGGGCCGGTTATTAAAGATAAATTTTTTGAATTACAGATATTCAATCCTGACGGCAGCGAAGCGGAAAAGAGCGGTAATGGCTTAAGGATTTTTTCACGGTATCTGTGGGATATAGGTTTGGTTAAAAGTTCTGAATTTACAATAAAGACCAAAGGCGGCAATGTAACCGCAAAAGTGCTTGATGAAGGCAAAACAGTAAAGATTGAAATGGGCAAAATCTCATTTGATTCAGGAATAATTCCTGTTAAAGGCGAGACCGGAGAAGTCATAAATAAAGAATTGACGGTCAAGGGGAAAACTTTTAAATACTCTGCCGCAGCAATCGGCAATCCTCATTGCATCATTGTAATGAATGATATTTCTCCGGAAATTGCCAGGGAATACGGACCTCTCATTGAAAATGACCCGAGATTTCCGAACAGGACAAATGTTCAATTTGTGAAAGTTCTGGATAAATCTCATATTCAGATCGAGATCTGGGAAAGAGGCGCAGGCTATACTCTGGCATCTGGAAGCAGCAGCATAGCTGCAGCAGGGACTGCATTTAAAACGGGTTTGTGCACAAATAAAATTACTGTAAAAATGCAGGGCGGAGAATTAAAAATAGAATTTGACGATGATTTTAATGCAACCATGACAGGCCACGTATCGGCAGTTTACACAGGGGAATTAAAAAAAGAATTTTTTGAGGGAATTAAATAAATGATTTGATTTTAATTTCAGCACTTTTAAGATTGATTATGTAGAATGTAATGAATTAGAATTTAAATTAATAAAATGATTCATGTTGCTTTTTTGCCAACTTTAAATTATTATTTAAATCATGAAATATACATTGCCAATATTAATTTATCTTGTTCTGTTTTTAGGGGCAGGTTATCTGTTGTTGAAATTTTTTTCCGGCCTCACGGGCGTTGATATGTTCAGTGCTTTTAAATGGGGATTTAAGGCAAAAAGGTTTGAGATAGTCATACCTCTGATGCTTTTTTATCTAATTGCGTTTGTGTTTTTTTTTGCGATCATAACTACCCCTTTCTATATGTCAACCGCTAAGTTCACGCAAAAAGGAGGACTGTCAGGCTATCAGGGTGATGATTATATGTATAAATATTATGATCCTCTGAAGGGTAAATATCTGGAGATAAAGCACTATAATCCGCCTCCTGCAAGCAGGCAGTTTAATGAGACATTTTCAGTGGTCTCTTTTTATAAGCCGCTTTTTTCAGGTCATTATCAGAATGTCTCCGAGCTTAGCATTGCTGTTTCCATAATAAAAATAATTTTTTTCTTAATCGGAGCAATCCCTTTATACCTTATTCTTTTTTTGCTTGCCAAAGAATTTGGCGGGCAAAACAGTTCATCCCGGAAGATAACCCATAAATTAATCAGCGACAATTTTACCGAAATGACAAGGCTGAATATTTTTGCCGTTATCTGCGCTGTAACAATAATTATAGCAATAATTACAATTGCGGGCTTTATTGTTTCAAGGAATATTACCAGGGAGCATAGAAAGATTTACAGCGGTTATTCTGCCGAGTATCAGGCAAAAATAGCGAAGGTTGTATCTCCGGGCAAAAAGGCAGCAGGAAGAATAATCAGGCGGGAAAATATATTAATTAAACATTATACCAGCAGATTTGAGAATGGTGAAAATTTAAATAAAACCACTGTTCAATATACACCTGCAAAAATTTATACAATTGAATTTTTGAATATTTTAAATATGCCGGTTTATTTAAATTTTCAGCTCATAGACGGTAATGAATCAAAACCTTTTATTGGTAAACTTGATGAATTATTCGGCGATAAAAAAAGTACTGTCCCTCTTGAAAAGAAAGATATTGAATTTTTAGTAAACAAGGATTTCAGTATATCTCTGCCCGGGCAGGAGTAATAATTAAAAAAAATGTGATTATTTGACAGTAGATGGATTCATTCAAAAAATAAATCAGGATTTTCCTGATCCCGGAAAGTAACGAAACAGCGGGAGCATTTGCGCCAAAAATATGAAGGTAACGCCGGGGAAAAATGAGTTAAAGAACCGTCCCTTGACTCATTAAGGAGGATAGTATGATAAAAATTGGAATAATCGGTTTTGGAAGCATGGGAAGCATGATCGCCAGTTCCATTCTTGCAAAAAGCTTTATAAAACCGGATGAGTTGATTATTTCAAGCAGAACAAAAAGCAAAATTGACCCAATAAAAGAGAAGTGGAAAGGCATTAAGATATCCGGCAATAAAACAGTTTCACAAAAAGCAAAATATATTTTTATCTGCGTTAAGCCTTTTGAAGTAAAAGATGTGCTTGATGAAATAAAAAGCTTTGTGACTGCAGATAAGCATCTGGTGTCAATTGCCGCAAGTGTTACCTTGAACAATCTTGAATCAAAACTCGACAGACAGATCACAAGGGTAATACCGAGCATTACATCGGAAGTCTTTGAAGGAGTAACACTCATCTGTCACAATAAAAAGGTGAGCCCTGAAAACAGACGGTTCATCGAAGATTTATTTGACTGCATCAGTTCGGTTAAGATCATCAAAGAGGTGAATTTTGAGGCAGCATCCGACCTGACAAGCAGCGCGCCCGGAATGATAGCCGCTATTTTTCAGAATTTACTTAATGCAGGCTTAAGGCACAGTTCGCTGAAGGAAAGCGATGCACTTGAAATGATCACAAAAACATTATACGGAACCGCAAAATTATTGCAGGAAACAAAAATGAATTTCGGCGAAGTGATTGCCAGAGTAGCAACAAAAGGGGGCGTAACAGAACAGGGGAACAGGGTACTGAATGCCTTTCTGCCCGAACTTTTTGACAAGGTTTTCACAAGCACTTTGAATAAGCATGAGGAGAGAAAAGATAAGGTGGATCAGATGTTTAAAGGGTGAAGCTAATTAATGTGTATTTTATCATTCCACCAGCACAAGCCCGAAGTAAACTGCTTTGTCTTTTGCTGACTTCACTGTATCAATCTCATATTCGAATTTTCTCACTGCTGCAAAACATCGATGCCGCATGCTTCCATGGCAGGCCGGGCTTCGTCGGGATTACGGCAGCCGTCTGTGTAAAAGAGCATGTTTCATCGCATGACCTGCATGGGCCAGCGCTAAGCCCGAAAGCTTTGTAATAACCTGATAAAAAAGCTCTCGTTCCAGTTTTACTGTGATTTTTTTAGTATCAAGCCGGGTTGATTGAAAAAGAATTGCAGTATTATACTCGTCAAGCATTTTTCTTGTAGTCTCAGGTGCAGGGGAATATGGCGGGCAGACTAAGGAGGAGTTATAACCGCCGCAGCCGAATTGACATTTAAGTCTTACCCAGACTGCTGTCACAACTTCTTTCGAATCAATAACTATTGCGCTCTTAGCTCCGCTTTTTAAGGCTAATTCTTTAAAATTTTCTTTTTTCATTTTTTAAAATAATTATAGCAAATTAAAGTTATTTTTATTATAATTTTTTTATTATTTGAGTTAATTTTATTTATGAATGAAAATATTTATTACAGTTTGATTTTTAGTGTTCCGGTTATCCTGTTATCTGCTGTTCAGCTGTTCAACCTGAAATACAGGAAAAGACTGTTATCTGTTCTGACATTGGTCTGTTATATTATTTTAATCTTTACTATAGTTTTTATTTATTTAATTCTATATTTTATCGGATTCATATTCAGTTTTTCGGCGGATCTGACCAAGGAAACCGTAGAAAAATTATTTTTTAATGATAATAATGCACAATTTGAATTAACAGGCAGGTTCCCGAAAATAATAAATATATTTTATATTATTCTGATAATTTATTTCTCATTGCTGATTATTATTAATGTTATAAATATAATCAGGTTCAAGAATTATTTAATTTTAATTTCTTTGTTTTTAACGCTGATTCCTTATTTTTTTATTCTGTATTTAATAATTTTTTAAAAATATGGGGGTAATAATATGAGCGCTAATATAATTTCTATTTCTAATTTAAAGGCAACAGCAAAAATGAAACTGGCCGGCAATTGGAAGAATGCAATTATAGTTAATTTGCTTTATCTGGTAATTGCCGGAGCAGCAAAAATATCCTTTTTAGGATATTTTATTTTAATAGGTCCTATGACTTTTGGAGTTTGTAGCTATTTTCTCGGATTGGCTAGAGATAAGAAGCCCAATATTGAGAGCTTATTTGAAGTTTTCAAGAACTTTAAGCTGATAGTAAAATCACTAATCCTGTTTTTTGTTACCACTCTTTTTATTTTACTCTGGACACTGATCTTCATAATACCCGGTATAATAGCATGCCTGAAATATTCTCAGTCGTTTTTTATTTTAAATGATAATCCGAACACCGGACCGCTTCAGGCAATCGAATTAAGTAAAAAAATGATGGAAGGATATAAAGGAAAGCTTTTTTTTCTTTATTTGAGTTTTATCGGGTGGGTTTTTCTTTGTCTGCTCTCCGGCGGTATCGGCTTTATCTGGCTGATCCCTTATGTTCAGACAACATTAGCGCAATTTTATCTGGCACTTAAAAAATCGTCTGCTGCAGGCAGTAAAAAAGTCAACAGTAAAAAAGTTGCCGGCAAAAAAGCAAAAAAGAAATAAGGGGACACTCAAGGGACTGCCCCTTGAGGCTTCGCAACAGCGCTGTCTTTGCGCCCAAAAAAAAAGCTGCCGGAAAATAAATTTGTAAACTTGTAAAAAAAGTAAATAAAACCTTTATTTGTATCATATTTGAAAAAAACAAAAAAACTTTTATCTAATTATAATATTATTTTATATTAAATCAATTTATATTATTATAAAAAAAGGGGCAGCTATAAGGCTGTTCCCTCGTTTTTTTATGGCGATGAGTCTATCCGGAATCGCCCGGTTTTCATAATGAGCCATACAGAAATACAGGAGTTTGTATGAATGTCATAAATGTAAAAGGACTCAATAAAACATTTAAAACGAGAATAAAAAATGACGGAGAACGGAACAGTTTTTTAAATTTCATAAAACCCAGTTATAAAAACATCACTGCAGTGAACAATATAAGTTTTGAAGTTGAAAAAGGGGAGCTTCTTGCTTTTATTGGTCCGAACGGCGCCGGTAAATCCACGACAATTAAAATACTTACAGGGATAATGTATCCGGCTTCAGGCAAAATATCAGTGCTCGGTTTAAATCCTTCAGCAGATAGAAAAAAGCTCTCTTACAGGATAGGCAGTGTTTTCGGGCAGAAATCCCAGCTCTGGTTTCACCTGCCTGCTTATGACAGCTTTAAACTCCTCGGAACTATTTATGAAATCAATGATAAACTTTTTAAAAAAAGAATTGATGAATTGATAGAAATATTTGAGATCAGCGATTATATTAATACTCCTGTAAGAAAGCTTTCTTTAGGAGAAAGGATAAGATGCGAGCTTTGTGCAAGCCTCATACATAAACCGGAAATTCTTTTTCTTGACGAACCGACCATTGGTCTTGATATAGTCGTCAAGCATAAGATCAGGGAATTGATAATAAGGCAAAATAAAGAGGATAAGACAACGGTATTTTTAACAAGTCATGATGTTGATGATATTGAAAAGATATGTAAAAGAACAATAGTTATAAATCACGGGAATATTGTACTTGATGAATCCATAAAAAAAATGAAATACCGGTATCTTAATAAAAAGATAATAAATATCAGGTATAACGATAAAATAAATATTCCCTGCATCGAAGGAATAGCAAAGATAAAAGAAAAGGATTACACTTTAAAACTTGAAGTCGATACTGATAAAATTGCCGTTAACAAAGCTATGGAAAGGCTGTTAAATTGCGGAGACATTGCTGACATTACAATCGAAGAGAAGCCTCTTGAGGAAATAATAAAGGCTATTTATACAATGAAAAAATAATTAATCGGGGACAGAGCTTGAAAAAATTTTTTCTAAAAATCAAAAAATACATCTCCATTTTAATAGTAAGCTTTCAAAGTCAGGCTGCCTACAAAACTGATCTGATTGCCCAGAATATTTTTTTTGCATTGATAGTATTTATTTTTATAAATTTATGGAATAAGATATATTCAACAAGAACAGTTTTTGCCGGATATAAAAAAGAAGATATAATCTGGTATTTTATAATTACGGAAATTATAACATTAACTACTCAGAGATTTTTTTTTCAGATTTCACGGCAGATAAAAGACGGAAGCTTTGCATATATTTTAAATAAGCCTTATAATTATCTTTTGTACATCATGAGTGAAAATGCAGGATCAATGATATATAAATTCGTTTCAAATTCGATAATCGGCATAGTTATAGGCTATATTTTTGTAGGGCCGCTGAATTTGAGCTTTTTGATTAATCTGCCTCAATTGATCCTGTGCATAACTCTTGGAATCCTTATTCATTTTTTTCTGCAGACATTCATTGCTTTAAGCGCAATGTTTTTAGAGGATAATACAGCTTTTTTCTGGATATATTTTAAATGCATAATGATATTCGGTATTTTAATACCCATTGATGTTTTTCCTTCGCGGATTTTTAATCTCATTAAATATCTGCCCTTTGCATTTATTACGTATGCTCCTGCAAAGCTGTTCCTCAATTTTTCATATGACCTGTTTTACGAGACTTTGCTTTTCCAGATCATATATTTTGCTTTTGCACTGATGATCAGTATTTTTATTTTTAAAAAAGGAGTACGCCATGTCAGTATTCAGGGAGGTTAAAAGTCATCTGGTATTATTATGGAAATATTTTAAATTCAACCTTGCAGCTTCAATGGAGTACAGGGCTATGTTCATTACCCAGGTTCTGGGCATGGCATTGAATAATTCGGTTTTTATCATATTCTGGTATATGATATTTAAAAATACTGGATCTATCGGCAATTATGGTTTTAAGGACATAATGTTCATATGGGCGGTTTCGTCTTCCGCGTACGGTATTGCGCACATAATATTCGGAAATTGCGCATATCTTGGAGATCAGATACAAAAAGGTGAATTGGATGTTTATCTGTTGCAGCCTAAAAATCCGCTGTTCAGCATTCTTGCTTCGCGGACAATAATATCCGCATGGGGGGATTTTTTATACGGCTACACAATAATGCTTGTTTTTTTCAGCTTTTCGTTTTTTAATATACTGCTGTTTTCATTTCTTGTTGTTTCCGGAGGAGTTATTTTTGTGACTGTATTTTCGATCTCTGAGTCGCTGACATTTTTTATGGGAAGTTCAAGAAGCATAGCCCAGATGATCAGGGAGTTCCTTATCAGCTTTTCGATTTATCCGGAGTCGATCTTCGGCGATAAAATAAGATGGCTGTTCTATACTTTACTGCCTGCGGGATTTATTTCATTTGTTCCAAAAGAAATTTTCATGAATTCCTGCTATATATTGATTTTGTTATTGCTGGCAGCTGATGTTGTTTTTATATTTTTAAACAGCCTTGTTTTTAATATGGGTCTTAAACGTTATGAGTCCGGTAATCTTATCGGAACAAGGTTGTAGTGGACAACTTGCGGCGCTGTCCCCAAGGTGTCCCTCTGCTTTTTTTGGGCGACATATCTATCCGGAAGGGACCTGTTTTCATGATGTTTTTATGCCTGTATAGTTGATTTTTAATACAAACAAGTTTATTTAACCATAACTTTAAAATAAATTTTATGAATCAGGCAATCTTAAAGAGACAAGATTGCAGGAGATATTATAATTATGAATAGCGGTCGATTGCGGTCATTCTTCTGCGCCATAAAAAAATTCAGGGGATGGTTTTTATGAGCCGTCCCCTGTTAATAGTATAGAGCATAATTAAAAAGCCATATCACCCGGAAAGTGTAGAAAAGTGAGGAAATTTATAATAATGTTAAGTTTTATATAACCCGGAATATGTAGAAAATTCGGATTTAAAAAAACAATTTAATTAACTGTTTTCTTGTTTGATTATTAAATAATTTGGTATATTATATTTAATATATAATTTATACTTGCAGGATTAATATGTATTATAACGTTTCAGATTTATGTTCGGCATATGAACGGGGTGAAAATTTTAAATATCTTTTTTTCTGGAGCGATAAGCCTAAGAATAATAATATTATCGGAGCCAATTGTTTAAGCCAGTGGTGGATTTCACCTTTTGTAATAGAAGTCATTGAGTATAAATCGGCGGAACACTGGATGATGGCGGAAAAAGCAAGACTGTTTAATGATAAATTAACTCTTGAAAAAATACTTAAAGCCGATTCTCCGGCTCTGGTAAAAAAACTCGGAAGAGAGATCGAAAACTTTAACGATGATATCTGGATTAAAAACAGATTTGAAATAGTGGTTAAGGGGAATTATCATAAATTCAGTCAAAATACAGATTTAAAAAATTATTTAATTAATACAAAAAACAGGGTGCTAGCTGAAGCCAGTCCTGTTGACAATATCTGGGGTATCGGTATGTCGGCTGATAATAAGGATGTTGAAAATCCATACTGCTGGAACGGATTGAACCTTCTGGGTTTTGCAATAATGAAGGCAAGGGATAAAATAATTAGTAATCATGATTAATATGCAGAAAAATTTATTCCAGAGATGAAATATTAATTTTAATTTTTTCCTTATCATCCGGATGAATCTTTGCGTCAAAAGAACGGTTTAAAAGTTTTTTCAATTCATCAACCACTGCAATATCCAGTGCTTTTTTAAATGTAAGAGTGTAACTTTCCAATGTTGAAGGAGTTATCTCCCATACTGATTTAACCACAGGCTTGAAGTTTTCTGATTTACCTGTATCGGAAAGTTCAATGAGTTTTACATTACCGTCAATGCCTGAGTTTTGAATTTTCATTTTATCATCATTTGTTATATCGGTATCAGTAGTAAGATAAATAAAATCATCATTTAACAGATCAGTGTCAAGTACAGCAACTTTGGGATTTCCCGGATCTATCTTCACAGGGAATATTGCGCCGGGCTGAAATTGAGGCATCATATGGCGGGGAATGACAGTATCAAAGTCAGTTTCATACGGAGGATTTTTATAATCATCGATTTTAAGTTTTAAGTTTAAATACGGCTGGTCGTTGATTGTCACAACTCCGCCTTTGCTGTTCTCGCCTAATGATAGAACCTTTGCAGTTGCCGAACGCCCTGTTTTTATGATTTTTTCAGCCCTGCTTCCTGATCCTAAAAAGGGATGGGTCATGCCTGAAATTCCCATGGTAAAAGATTCATAAACTGAGAAAATTACAATTAAAATTATTAAAACCGTTGATACGCCCCCTGCTGTATTACCTCCGAATCTTTCCAGAACAGACTGATAAAAAAATATCTGGTATATAATTATCAACAGGATAAATATAACAGGTATAAGAAACAATAAAAGTTTATTTTTTTTAGCCATATTTTCTCCATCAGGCAAGATTTGGTAAATTGTATTGTTATTCTTTATTTAAAACAAGAACTGTTTTTTCCGCCTTATAGTTCGGGATTAAATTAAAATTATTTAATAAAGTGTAAAGTTCGACCTTATTCTTAATTCCCAATTTAGCATAGATATTTGCAATGTGCCGCTTTAATGTATTTTCTGAAATCCCCAGATGGTCTGCAATATTTTTATTTGCATAACCTTCGGCAAGCTCCTGAATGATCTCTGATTCCCTGTCGGTTGTTTTATAGAATTGTTCAAGTTGTTTTAATCCTTTGATTTCATATCCGATGATCAATAATCCCATTATGTCGTCAAATTTATCCTTAATTGTGGAAAATATTGCATCAATTAAAATTTTTTCTTTTTTGCTGCTTAGTAAATTTATTCTGCATGAAAAAGTTTTATATTTTCCTTCCAGCAGTTTATCCATCTCAATATTAATCCTGAAATGTTCAAAAATTATCATTGAAAGGTCATTATTTTCAATTTTTTGCATATTTATTATAGATTTTGTTTTATTGTTGACATAGAAAATATTTTTTTTATTATCCAGAATAATTATGGATTCATTGATATTTTTGATAATATACTGATTAATGTATGCAGGAAGATAAGTAAAAAATTGATACCTCACCATAGCATAAAAAATAAAAAACATCCAGAAAAGTACAAAAAAAGGAGTCAGGTTGGGGTATTTTGTAAGATCGGTGAAAAGATCTGATAAGACCGTCACAATTATGGCACAAACAGCTCCCGCAGCTATAATACCTGATTGTTTTTTTACTCTTTTGAATTTTGAGAATTTTCCCCATATAATAAGTAATATTATGTCAATTAAATTATATAGATTAAAAATAATATGCCCTGATATATGCCAGTAACTTGTAAAAAAATGGTTGTCCATGAATACATTAAAGACTGAATTATACATATAAAAAAGAGGTATAATCCAGATTAAAATATTAAATATCAGCCAATGTTTTATCTTTCTGTAATATTCAGTTAATATCAGGAAAAATCTTAATGTCAGCGGAACATATATTAAACGGACAACATTAGAAATTTTATTAAAAACAAGATGAAGATCAGTGCCTGCTGAAATATTCAGCAATAGATAGCTTAAGCTCCATAAAAAGAAGGCAAGGCACATATACATGAAGTTCCGGTAGGTTGCTGATCTGGGGTCCATAAAAAAAACATAGAGCCCGAAATATAGAAAGGTTATGAATGATATGGATAGTAAAATTACTGATATTATCATATTAAATCGCTATTAATTTAAACCTTTTACTTTTTAATCTGAAATATAAATTAAAACACCTTCGTAAAAATATAACGGTAAATATATTGAAAGTCAAGAGAAAATAAAAACTGTGAATATAAATTATTAATTACTTTCCGGTAACCGGTTTTTAAAAGAACAACAGGAATATTGATTTAATTTTAACTTATTTAACTATTATTGCATAACTTATTTTTTAAAAATATATGCTGCTCCGCTGTTATTCCCGTTTTGATCTTCCAATCTGGCCCCTACAAATAGCATAATCTCCGTTTATTGAAGCAGAGTAGCCGAAATAATCACCAGCTTCGGCATCATTTGCTAATAATTTATATTGTGATGCTCAATCTAACGGCTTTTTTTCTTTTTCTTCTTCAGACGGCTGAATACAATTGAAAATTATAACTGCCAATACTGCAATTACACCTGTTAATAAAATTAAAATATTTTTTTGTTTTTCATAAAATTTCCTTTTATTTACATATTTTTAATTTGTAACCTTGATAATAAAAATATCTGCTTCTCCATAACCGGCAGATGACTCTGCTTTATCAGTGAAATCTCCGTCCCCGTTTAAATCTGCATCACCTCTGGTATATCCCGTAATATAAGCATTGCCTCCTGCGTCAGCTGTAACCGAATGACCGCACTCAATGGCAGATCCAAAGAATCTCTTTGACCATTGATATATGCCTGAAGAATTAAATTTGGTAATAAATATATCATCACTGTCATTACGTCCTGTAAATTCATAATTACCGTCAACTGAGTCGCCGTCTCCGTTTAAATCCGCATTGTATACAACAAGCCCTGTTGCATAAACATTGCCCGCAGGATCTGTTGTTATTCCCCTGCCGAAATCATTGTATTCGCCTCCGAGTCTTTTTGACCATTGATATATGCCTGATGAATTAAATTTAGCAATTATTATATCTGTCCCGTCATATCCTGTCCCTGACTCAGCTCCGCCGTCATCATAGTCGCCGTCGCCGTTTAAATCGGCATCACCAATTATCATGCCTGTCAAATAAAAATTGCCTTCCAAATCAGAAGTTATGCCGCTTGCTTCAGAAGATTCATTGATTAAATTTCCAAGTCTCCTGGACCACTGATATAGACCATCCGGATCAAACTTTACAATAAAAATATCAGCAATTTCGAGCACACTATAAGCTGTTTCGCCTTCATCATTCTGATCACCGTCACCGTTCAAATCCGCATTTCCCGATACGGATCCGGTTACAATTATATTATTGTTCAAGCCTGCAGTAATACCATACCCCCCATCATAAGAAGTGCCTCCGAGCCTCTTGGACCAATGATATTCGCCCGAAGAATTGTACTTAACTACAATTATATCACTTAATCCGTAACCGGCTGCAAGATCTATTGTATCGTCTGTAACATCACCTTTCATGTGTACGCTGCCGTATACAGTTCCTGTTAAATAAACACTATTGTCTGAATCTGTGGTTATACCCCATCCTGAATCGGTTGATGCGCCGCCCAATCTCCATGACCATTGATAAGTACCGCTGTCATCATATTTGGCTATAAAAATGTCTTCCTCAGCAAAACCGCCGGACGACTCTGCGCCTCCGTCTGTTGAATCATTGTCTCCGTTTAAATCCACGCCATACCTTAATTCTCCGGTAATATATAAATTGCTGTCTGAGTCTATTGCTATTTTGCGGCCTTTGTCACTCCCTGTTCCTCCGAATCTTTTTGACCACAGATATGTTCCTGCAGAATTATACTTTACAATAAAAATATCCGCATACTGCATCCAACCGGGCAATTCACCCCCTGTGTTTGAATAAATTCCGTCTCCGTTAAAATCCGCACTATCCATGACATATCCTGTTATATAAACATTTCCTGTGGGATCTGCCTTTATACCATAGCCAAAATCATTTTC
>Ga0105104_10001496_pt1 | contig 17512 bp, 13 predicted proteins | sample PPLLaktember2015_3_FD_87034 | JGI IMG/M metagenome (GOLD analysis project Ga0105104, IMG submission 87034) | Freshwater sediment microbial communities from Prairie Pothole Lake near Jamestown, North Dakota, USA - PPLs Lake P7 Core (6) Depth... | ecosystem: Environmental > Aquatic > Freshwater >... | reverse complement strand
CGACGGATCCTGGGTAGACTTCGACCCACTGAACAGCAAACGAAGCGGCCACTACCCCGCTCTTGATACCACCGCCAGCTACTATACCGGCGCGCTGTACAACGACAGAAACGATGACTACTCCTGGGACGGAGTATGGGATGGTGAAACGTCACGCGATTCGTTGGGTTGGTGCGCGGAATTTCGCATTCCGTTTACGCAATTGCGTTTTCAAAAGCAGGACACGATGGTTTGGGGAATCAACTTTTGGCGCTGGGTAACACGACGGCACGAGACAACGTATCTCACGTTTGCTCCCAGAAACGAGAGTGGTTTTGTTTCGCGGTTTCCGAAACTGATGGGACTAAAAGATGTGCCGACGCCGAAATACATTGAACTTTTACCGTATGGACGCGCGAAAGGACGCTTCCGCAACGTGGATGAAAACGATCCCTTCAACAACGATGCGGAGGCGGAAGGCTCGGCAGGTTTGGACATTAAAGCCGGACTGGGTGCGAATCTGGTTCTGAACGGCACGGTCAATCCGGACTTCGGACAAGTGGAAGTGGATCCGGCAGTGGTAAACCTGACGGACGTGGAAACGTATTTCGACGAGAAGCGCCCGTTCTTTATCGAGGGATCCACGAATTTCGATTTCGGATCGGGCGGCTCTTCCACTTATAACGCATTTCACTGGTCGGATCCAACCTTTTTTTATAGCCGCCGCATCGGCCGGGTACCGCAAGGCTATTTGCCCTATGCGGACTACTCGGACACACCGGAAGGCACGCACATTTTGGGAGCGGCCAAGGTCACGGGTAGCGTCGGCAGCGATTGGTATATCGGAAGCCTTCATGCGCTGACCATGCGTGAATATGCCGATATAGCCATCGGCGGTGAAGAATCCGATGTGGAAGTGGAGCCTGCAACATATTATACAGTGAATCGCGCGCAGAAGTACATCAACGACGGATTTCGGGGCATCGGAGGCATTCTAACAGCCACGAACCGCATCTTTAAAGAAGAAGAACTGAAGAATCAGATGAATTCCGGCGCATATACCGGCGGTGTGGACGGCTGGACGTTTTTAGATCGGAACCGGAAATATGTGCTGTCCGCTTACGCCGGATTTTCCCATATGCAGGGAACGAAAGAGCACATGGTCGCCATGCAGAGATCACCGTGGCATTATTTCCAGCGGCCTGATGCGTCTCACGTGGATGTGGATTCGCAGGCTACGTCGCTGACGGGATTCTGCGGCCGGGTTGTTTTCAATAAAGAGCGCGGCAATTGGATGCTGCATTCCGCGGCGGGTGCGATCACTCCCAAATTCAATTCCAACGATGTCGGCTACAATTCGCGCGGCGACATTATCAACGGACACGTGGACGGCGGCTATCGCTGGACCAGACCGACTTCGTGGACTCGATACGCCAGTGTTCGCCTGGCAACCGCGGGCAATTGGGATTTTGACGGCAATAATACGCAGATGATGCTGCGCGGTCTGGCTCAAGTGGATATGCCGAGTCTCAACGGATTCAACGTGAAGTATTATCTCTATCCGTTGAAAACCGTAAATACGACGCGCACACGAGGCGGCCCGCTGACCAAGAATCGTCCCTATTGGCTGGCTTCTTCGCAATTCTACACCGACACGCGCAAACCCGTAGAGTTTTCCACCTACGTGGATCTTACCTACACGAATAGAGACGATTGGAGCACGAATCCGCAGTTTACCGTTCGGTTCAAGCCCGCCTCGAATCTGAATATCAGCGTTACCCCTTCGATGTCCTTCAATCACGAAGAAACGCAATGGGTGGGAGCTTTCCCCGATCCCGAAGCCGCAAACACATACGGCAAATGGTACGTGTTTGCGAACATGAAATACACGGAACTGGCCGCCTCGGTTCGTATGAACTGGACGTTTACGCCAAGGCTGTCGCTCCAGCTTTACACTCAGCCTTTCTTTTCATCGGGCGATTATCAGGAATTCAAGTGGCTCGCAAAGTCCAACAGCTACGATTTCCGACGCTTCCCGGACAGCGATGTTCTGTATGAAGATGGAGTCTATGCGATTGATCCGGACGGCGGCGGCCCCGCGCAGCAGTTTGCTTTTTACGATCCCGATTTCAGCTTTCGTTCGCTGCGCGCCAATGTTGTCTTGCGCTGGGAATACCTCACCGGTTCCAGCCTCTACTTCGTCTGGACTCATGGACGTCAGGATTACGAAATGAACGGTGAGTTCGATCTGGATCATTCCATGGATCGCTTGATTGACGCGGATCCCGACGACATTTTTATGATCAAAGCCACTTACTGGCTGAGTATGTAGCCCCGGTTTTTCGCGGTTTCGCCGATTTTTAAAACGCAGCCCTAACGTACACATGAAACGTCTCGCCCTGTTTGTCATCCTGGTATGTTGGTCGCCCGCGGCGGTTCTTGCCGCTTCGGTCCTTCCGGATTCCGGACGGGTTATCGCCACGCGAATCAACACACCGCCGAAAATTGACGGCATCCCGGACGAAGCGATCTGGGGGTTGGGCGTGATTGTCTCGCATTTCACGCAAAAAAATCCGGATGAACTGACGCCGCCGACGCAGAAAACCGAAGTCGTCGTGCTCTATGACGACGACGCATTATATGTCTGTGCCCGGCTGCATGATACTGCACCAGATTCAATCCATGCCCGACTGGTGCGGCGGGACGTGGACGTGGAAACCGACGTATTCACTGTCAATCTCGATCCCTACCACGACCATCGCAGCGGCAATTATTTCGCCGTCAACGCCGCAGGAACCTGTTTGGACGGAGTGCGTTACAATGACACATGGGGAGACGGTTCGTGGGACGGCGTCTGGGAAGGCGCAGCGGCACGGTTCAACGGAGGTTGGACCGCGGAATTCCGGATTCCGTTCTCGCAACTTCGATTTGCTGACGCGAATCCGATGATCTGGGGTGTGAATTTCAAACGCTATATCGCGCGCCGCAACGAAGAGGATTTATTGAATTTTGCGCCGCGCAAGGAGAGCGGATTTGTTTCGAGGTTCTGGCATCTCGAAGGACTGGAAAATCTCAAACGGCCGCACTATTTTGAAGTGCTGCCGTATGTCCGCGGCAAGGCGGCCTATTCCAAAGCCGAGGATGGCGATCCGTTCCATGACGGTTCGGAATACACTCCGGCGGCGGGCGCGGACTTCAAGCTGGGTCTTGGTCCCAATCTGGTGTTGAACGCAACCGTGAATCCGGATTTCGGGCAGGTGGAAGTGGATCCGGCTGTGGTCAATCTCTCGGACGTGGAAACCTATTTTCAGGAGAAAAGGCCTTTCTTTCTGGAAGGAGCCACAACGTTCGAGTTCGGATATGGCGGGGCAACAAATTACTGGAGTTCCAATTGGCCGGCGCCGACCCATTTTTACAGCCGCCGGATCGGACGAACGCCGCAAGGCGATTTGCCGGATAACGATTTTGCGAAGGAACCGGAGGGCGCGCACATTTTAGGCGCGGGGAAGATCACGGGCAAGCTTAAGGGTGATTGGAATATCGGCAGCCTGCATGCTGTAACCATGCGCGAGCATGCGAAAATTCAATATGAAGGCCGTGAATCGGAAGTCGAGGTGGAACCGTTTACCTATTATTCGGTGACGCGTGCGCAGAAAGAGATTCGCAACGGATTTCGCGGCCTCGGCGGAATCTTCACCACCGCGCACCGCTTTTTCGATGAGCAGGAACTCAAAGATCAGATTAATTCCGATGCCTTCATGGGAGGTGCGGACGGGTGGTCTTTTCTGGATTCCAATCGCACCTATGTGTTGACCGGATGGCTGGGCGCAAGTCATGTTCGCGGCAATAGCGAACGCATGATAGAATTGCAACGCTCCTCCCGCCACTATTTCCAGCGGCCGGATGCGTCACACGTTGAGGTGGATAGCAATGCAGCCTCTCTTTCCGGTTGGGCGGGACGACTCATGCTCAACAAGGAAAAAGGGCCGTGGATGCTGAACACCGCCGTCGGAGTCATCAGTCCCGGGTTTGAAAACAACGATCTGGGTTATATGTCCCGCGCGGACGTAGTGAACACACACTTCGGCGGCGGCTACCGCTGGACCGATCCGACCAAGTGGACCCGCTATGCCGATCTATCGGCCATGTCGTGGACCAACTATGATTTCATGGGAAATAATACGGCATTAGGTCTCTGGTACGGCACTTACCTGCAATTTCTCAATTATTGGTCGTTGAATCTTGCGGGCGATTTGATTCCGCAAACAATCAACAACACGCGAACGCGCGGCGGACCACTCACTTTGAACCGGGCAGGTTGGGAAGCGTCGGTCAGTGTGAACACTGACAGCCGCAAACCGGTCGTGCTCGGAGCGGGAACCAGTCGTTTTATTGTGGCCTCGGATCACTGGACCCACAGCGTTTGGTCATCCGTGGAGTGGAAACCGGCCGATAATTTCAGTCTGTCGCTTTCTCCCGGTCTCGACCTCTCGCGGCTGTGGGTGCAGTGGGTGGATGTGTTCGATGATCCCACGGCAGTGAACACGTACGGAAAACGCTACGTGTTTTCGGCCATGAACGAAACCGATCTCTATGCGTCCTTCCGCATCAATTACACGTTGACTCCGAAGCTGAGTCTGCAGCTCTACGCGCAGCCGTATTTTTCCTCGGCGGACTACAGTGACTTTCGTGAACTTTCCAAGCCGCGAAGCTTTGATTTTTACACCTATCCGGGATCGGACGTCCAGTTTGATGAATCCTCGAACCAATATACGATTGATCCGGACGGCGACGGCCCGGCGGAAACATTTACCTTCGACAATCCCGATTTTGATTACCGCTCCCTGCGCGGCAATATTATTTTACGTTGGGAATATCGTCCGGGTTCGACGTTTTATTTTGTGTGGACGCACGGTCGGTCGGATGACGAAGATCGCGGCCGCTTTGATTGGAATCGCTCGTGCGACCGTCTGTTCCGCGCCGATTCAGACAATATTTTTTTGATTAAGGCAACCTTCTGGTTGAATGTGTAGCGGTTGTCAGTGCCGGATGAAAGGATGGTTGGGTGAGTCGCTGGAAAGAATGGTTTGCGTTTTTATTTGTCGGCGTTCTCGCGTGGGGAACGTCTTTTATGTGGATCAAGGTCGCGCTGTTAGAGGTGGGACCTCTTACGCTTGTCTTATGGCGGTTTTTATTCGGGGCATTGTCCGCCTGGCTAATCGTCTGGGCAATGCGGATTCCGATAGACAGAAACCGTAAAAAACTTGCCGCCACGCTCCTGTTGGGACTGGTGAATTCCGCGCTGCCGATTACCTTAATTACGTGGGCTGAACTCTATATTGATTCCGGACTGACGAGCCTCCTCAACAGCACCATGCCGCTATGGACAATTATCATCGCGCATCAATTTCTCCATGATGATCGCTTCACACGCGCCAAAGCGATCGGCCTGCTGGTCGGCTTTTCCGGAGCGGTTATTCTTCTCATTCGCGACATGCACCCGCAGGGTTGGTCCGGCAGTTTTTGGGGTCAATTAGCCGTGCTGCTGGCGGCCTTCTGCTACGGCTGTTCGAATGTCTTCGCCCGCCGTGTGCTCAAGGGACAGCATCCCTTGCAAACTACGGCGGTCTCGCTTACCTCGGCGGTCCTTGCGCTGGCCATTGTCGCTCCGATAATCGAATCGCCCTTAGCCGTTCCACGTTTGCCGATGACATGGCTGGCCTGTGCTTGGATGGGTGTGATCGGATTGGGATTGGCCTACTACGCTTACTATTATCTACTCAACACGTGGGGCTCCACGCGCACGTCTCTGGTGACCTACTTGCTGCCGCTCACGGCGGTCACACTTGGTGTTGTTTTACTCGGGGAGAAACCAAGCTGGCACGTTTTTGCAGGGGGCGCGCTGGTTATAATCGGAATTGTTCTGGTGAACTTATCGCCGAGACCGAAACTCAAGATCTGAAACTTGAGAGAGAAAAGACAAAACCCCGGACGCTGCGGGGTTTTTACTTGGAGAGGCATACCAACCGGAATAAACCGGCGGCATTGAACACCTGTAAAAAATAGCCGATTCACGGTGTGTTAGGTATGCGCGGTTTCCTTCGCAAAACCGGTAAAAACTCATAGAATCGGAAAAGCCTCTTGACTCTGCCTTGTTTCCCATGTATACTATTCAAGAAAGAAAATATTTTTCGCTTTTGAGTCATTTTTCACGACAACTCAATCGGAAAGGAGCTTTCACACCGGAACGACTACACCTTGGAGCGGGCAAAACCGCCCCTTTTAGTTTGAGCAAGGTGTAAATTTTTTACGGGAGGTATCTCTCATGATTCTCCGCACAATCTTTGTCTGCTTGGCGTTGCTGGTCTTAACAACCTTGTGCCTTGGCGAGCAACATTGCGTCAATCTCCTTTGCGCCTTTGAGGGTGAACGCCCCTGTGACATGGGACAGTATTATACTGTCTCCATGTGGACCAACGAAGCCGCGTGCCACTCGGCCGGCACGATCTATTACAGTTCCGATCCGCCGGGAGCCCTTTATGACTTTCCGGCCGAAAGTTTCTTCGACATCTTTTTCGAAGTCCAAACCTTCCGTTCACACGTGTTGCCCGGTGAATTCATGCCGGGCGATTGTTTTTTTCTGGTAGCTAATGTTCTTTTCGAAAACCCCGATCTTCCCGATTTAACTTGTCGGGACAATGTGTGTGTGGGAGCGGACGGACGGTTGTATCTGGCCGGCGCCTGCCCGCCCGCCGACATTCGCCTTCCCTCCATCATGAATATCGGAGACGTGTTCTGCTTTAAAGTCTGCCATGACGTGTATTGGATTCCCCTCGGATGCACGTTGCCCGGTCCGCCGGTTTTCCGTATTTTGGAAGGCTGCCTGATGCAGCATCCCAATTGCTATGATCCCGAATGCCTTGTCCCGGATCCGAATTGCTATGTCTGGGACAAAATCTTCTGCAACGGAATCTGGTATTTGCGGTTTGAATACTCCTGCGGTTACCGGCAGCCGGTATGCTATTGCGTGATCTTCGAAGATCAATTGCCGGTGGAACTGCTTTCTTTTACAGCAACTCCGGGCCATCGTATAGTCACACTCTATTGGAGTACGGCCACCGAAAACAACAACAGCAAGTTCGAAATCGAACGGCGGATTTCCGGAGATGCGACCTTTGCCTATGTGGGCGAGACTCCCGGTGCCGGAGCCAGCGCCGTTCGGCATGACTACTCGCATATAGACCGCAATCTGCTGAACGGTGTGACGTATGAATACCGGCTGGTCGCGGTGGATGCCAACGGAAACCGGGACGTTCAGGAACCCGTTATCACCGCCACGCCGCTCGCTCCGACTACCGTCGTCACCGAATACGCGTTGCTGCAGAACTATCCGAATCCCTTTAACAGCGGAACGGTCATTCAGTTCAAGCTGCCCGAAACCAGCAACACCCGGTTAACCGTATTCGATGTCACGGGCCGCGAGATTGCCGTATTGGCGGCTGGACTAATACCGCAGGGCGAACATGCGGTTTTCTTCAACGGAAACGATCTGCCCTCCGGGTTGTACATCTACAAATTAGAGGCGGGCAGCTATTCCACGGTGATGAAGATGATGCTGCTGAAATAGCGCGCGTTTCATTCATCTGATTCCAAATCAACAACGCCCCGCTTCCGGCGGGGCGTTTTGTACGGAAAAATCCGCTGATTCTTACGATTCCACGGGATTCTTAAACATCCGTTTCCAGCCAAGTACGGAACTCATCGCGCCTAAGATCATCAGAGTGATTCCCAGCATGGCCAGATATCCAATTGTTCTACCCACGATAATGACTCCCGCCGCCGATACAATAACCGTTAAGATGCGATATAGCCAGTACATAAGTCCTCCTGTGTTGTTTTCAAACCTTAGAAATATACGCACATCCCTATGTAATATCAAGAAAAACAGGATTGCGACCTTATAATTTATGTTATTGCTTTTACGGTCTGATATTCCTACATTTCAGATGTTACTTTACATGACAAACCAAGGAAGGACCTGATGGACTATTTTTTGACCGAAGACCAAATGGCTCTGCGGGATCTGGTGCGCCAGATTGCCGTTGAGAAAGTTAAGCCTGTAGCCGCCCAGCACGACCGGGACGGGACGTTCCCCTGGGACTTGGTTAAAATATTTGCCGAAGCCGGACTATTCAGCGCGTGCGTGCCTGAAAATTACGGCGGGATGGGTTTGGGAATCATGGAACTCACGATCATCACCGAGGAGTTATCCAAAGCTTGCGGCGGCATTGCCCTCTCGGTTGCCGCATCATCTTTGGGCATGTTCCCTATGCTGATCGGTGGAACAGAGGAGCTCAAACAGCACTATCTGCCGACGCTTGCAGCGGGCAAAAAACTCGCGGCCTTCTGCCTCACCGAACCCGGAGCGGGCAGTGATGCCGGTGCCATGAAGACGCGCGCTGAAAAGAAGGGCGACGAATACATTCTGAACGGCACTAAAGTTTTTATCACCAACGGTTCCGTGGCTGACGTGTTTACGGTAATCGCCGTAACGGATCCTTCCCGCGGCGCACGCGGAACAGCGGCCTTCGTAGTTGAAAAGAGCTTCCCCGGTTTTAAAGTCGGTAAAGAAGAAGACAAGATGGGAATCCGCGCATCCTCGACAGCGGAGATCATCTTTGAAGATTGCCGCGTGCCTGCCAAGAATTTGCTCGGACGCGAAGGCGAAGGCTTTATGATTGCCATGAAGACTTTAGATAAATCCCGGCCCGGCGTAGCCGCGCAGGCGTTGGGCATTGCGCAGGGAGCGTTCGATTTGGCATTGGACTATGCGAAAACCCGCGTGCAGTTCGGCCATCCCATCATCAGTCTGCAAGCCGTTCAATTCATGCTGGCGGACATGGCCACGGCCATTGAGTCCGCGCGCGCGCTGCTCTATCTGGCCGCCCGCAACGTGGATGCCGGAGAGAAAAATATTGGAAAAGTCTCGGCGATGTGCAAGCTGCTGGCTTCGGATGTGGCCATGAAAGTCACGACAGATGCGGTGCAGATTTTCGGCGGCTACGGCTACATGCGCGACTATCCCATCGAGAAATATATGCGTGATGCCAAAATCACGCAGATCTACGAGGGGACCAATCAGATTCAGCGAATGGTCATTGCCCGCAGTCTGACGCGCGACTGAATTATACCGTGCCCGTAATCCGCTATCGAAAACCGCGCACTCCGTACGAAAAAGCCCTACGCTGGGTGCGCATCATACTCGGCTTCAGCGTGTTGGCATTAGGAGCGCTGCTGCTCGTGTTGCCCGGACCGGGCATTCCGTTTGTCATTGGCGGAATGGCGATCTTAGCCACCGAGTACGCGTGGGCGCGGCGGTATCTAAAAAGGTTCAAGGAAGAAGGCGAAAAGTTAGGCTCGATCTTCTTCGGAAAGAAAAAACCGCCCCAAGAACAGACCTCGCGGCAAGATAAAAAGAATGAAGCGCAAAAATAGCTTTATTGCCTCCTGTAAGTTTGCGGGCGATCCGAAGGGATCGCCCGTTTCACATATTGCGGGGGTTGCGGACGGCTTCTGCGTTTATTAACTTGGTACATTCGCTATCGCAAATTTCCATTTATAGATAACCTTGATCCCAACTCCGGCAGAAAACATCGGCAACAGTCCGGTCTCCGACGAGCAATTGATGAAAGCCGCCGGGCTGGGCGATGCGCGCGCGTTCGATGAAATTGTCCTCCGCCATCAGCAAGCCGCGTGGAATGTTGCCGTGCGGTTTTTGGAGAACTCCGAAGCGGCGAGCGATGTTGTGCAGGATGCCTTCTTGCGAATTTGGGATGCCGCTTCCCGCTATCAACCGACCGCACAATTCCGGACCTACCTTTTCCGCATCGTCTGCCGCCTCTGCATTGACTGCACCCGCCGCAAAAAACCTCTTCCGGTTGAAAACTTGCCGGATTTGCCTGATCCCACCCCGTCGGCAATGGAAAACCTCCTCTTGCAGGAGCGGGCTATTGCTGTGCGGCAGGCTCTCCTACAGCTTCCGGATTCCCAGCGCATGGCCATCATCATGCGCTACTATGAACAATGCGGCTATACGGAGATTGCGGAAGCTCTGAATATAACCGAAAAGGCTGCGGAAAGGCTCTTGTCCCGCGGCCGCAAACGTTTGGAAACGTTGCTGATAAAGTGGCTGCGCGAATGATCGGCTGAAGGTCGGGGGTTTGGGTAATTTGATTCGTTTGATCATCGAAGGAGATAAAAGTGGACTGCGGAAGAATTCAGGAAAAACTCACGGCTTATGCGGACGGTCAACTGAACCCGAAAGAACGGGAGACGGTTGAAGAACACTTGCGCGTGTGTCCGGCTTGTCGTGAATCCGCTCTGCAAGCCCAACGCTTGTCTAATCTGCTTGTGTCTGTTCCGGCACTGCCTGTCCCGACGGATCTTACCGCACAGATTCAAGCAGCCGTCCGCAACAGATCGGCCCGTTCCAAGATACACCGCATGCCAGCTATTATGGTCTGGTGGCGGGAAGCCTCGGTTCCATTAAGAGCGGCCGCTTCGTTCATTTTAGTGGTTACGTTTGCTTTGGGCACGCTGATGAGTCTGAAAATCACGCAGGCAACTTCGCGGCCGTTGGAACCTGTCGTAGACTACGGCCTGAACAGCTTTGCCGGAGCGCCTGACGGTTCACTCGAGCAAGCCTATCTTGATCTGCTGACCACTTCCAATGGAGGGGAGCAGTAATCATGTGGCAAAAAATCAAACCGGTCTTGATTGCGCTCTCCGTTGTTCTGAATATCGCGTTCGTATCCGTGTGGGCGGCGCGCGTCCTTCCGCGGCAATTGGCGCATGAAGTAAAAGATACAACTCCGCGCAATTGTGAAGATTGCACGATCCATCGGGAATTAGGTACGAGCGAATCCCAAAGGCAGCAAATGGAACCGCGACAGGAAGCGTACCGCAAAAATACACAAATTCTCTGCCTGCGAGCACAAGAGTTGCGCGGCGAACTGATTGACCTCATCGCCGTTCCTGCGACTGACAATATTGCTCTGGCCGCCAAGCAGGACAGTATTCTCGACATTCAACGGAAAATGCAGACTCTGGTGGTCGAGCACCTGATGTTTGAAAAACAAATTCTCAATCCCGAACAGCAGCGGAAATTGTTTTCCATGATGCGCCAGCGCTGCGGCTGCGGGGATGGAGTCTGTATCAACCCCAATATGAAAAATTCAACCATTCCACGATAATTCCGGAGACGACTGCATGAAGAAGCGTTCATTGATCATCATCGCTGCTGCTATTACGATTGCATTGGCTGCCTTTGCCGCTTACGCCATTACCAATCAAGCGAGCACGACTACAAAAGCTTGCGCATCGAACTGCGCGAACTTCACCGATGCCAACAAGGACGGCGTCTGCGATGTGGCGGCGAAATGTCATAAAGACGGCAAGTGCGATCCCTCGAAGTGCCCTCCGGGCAAATGTGATCCTGCGAAGTGCGGAACGAAGTGCGATCCGTCCAAGTGCCCCGGCCATCAGGGTGCGCAAACCAAGTGCGATCCGTCCAAGTGCACAGGCCATCAGGGTGCAATGGGATCCGGCGGTTCCTGCCCCGGCCACAAGTAAGCGATTCGGCTAAATGATTCCGGGAGGGTCAGCGACCCTCCTCGGCGGAAATGAAAGGCAAGGGGTTTAAACCCCTTGCCTTCTCTCTACTTTTTCGCCGTGCGGGGTGTCCCTACCCCGCACGATCTTTTTCTGTCATTCCGGACACCGCTTGTCGGGCGTCCGGAATCTCTCTTTTCCGCCGAGGCAGATCCCCCGATCTGCCCGGAATCTGAACGAACCATTTGATTAGGCGGCGGGTTCCATCCCGCCGTGTCGTATTCACATTCTTTCGCCAAACGGGAGGCATTGTCACCGTTCTGGTCGTAGCGATGGGTCACTGATATTGTAACATTAGGAGACAGTATTCGCACGCTGTTACGTTTAGATTTTATGGACTTAACGCCGTAACAAGTGCGTAAAAATTGTTACACTTTGTGCGGCAAAAGGGCGAAAGCCCTTTTTTGTTTGGGTTTGGAAAAGGGTGTTGCTTTTGGAGGGTGCCAGCCACTATATTAAACATAGTCCAAGTTTGTTCGCAATCTTGCCTGAAGGAAATCAATCATGAAGACAATATTTGTGATCTCTTTGTTCTTGACCGCAGTAGCGTCATCATTTGCCCAAGCACCGGATACGCTGTGGACAAAAATGGTTGGACGGACATATTCCCTCATGGGAGTGCACTGTGTGCAGCAGACTTCCGATGGTGGTTATATCGCATCCGGCTATATTGGAGAGGGTCAATGGAGCACCAACTTGACACTGATTAGGCTCAGCTCACTTGGTGACGTTGAATGGACGCGCAGCTACCCCACGAACGAAAACGACTATGTTTCGCTTGTTTCGTCCGTCAAACAGACCACGGATCGCGGGTTCATTGCATGCGTGTCCATATGCATTTACAATCCTGCTCAAGAATGGTACCTGCTACTCGTAAGAACAGACAGTCTCGGGGGCGTTTTGTGGCAGCGCACTTATCCGGGAGCTGTCTGGGATTCTGATTGGTCAGTGTGCGAAGTATCAGATGGCGGGTTCGTCGTCGCTGGAAAGGGTACCCCTGCGATCCGCAAACTGAATTGCAACGGTGATCCCGTCTGGAGTCGGAATCTCGAAGGTTCAATTAAGGAGATGCAGCCGACCACAGACGGAGGCTATGTCGTCGCGGGCACAAACAACGGTTTCTTTCTCACCAAGCTCGATAGCGTAGGACAAGCCACATGGACGCGCGCCTACGGCGGACAAGGAGAGCAGTGCTTTTCAGTTGCTCAGACACTCGATGGCGGTTACATCTTAGGCGGCAGCACCTATACCTATGGGGGTCTGTACATTGACTTCTGGTTGGTCAAGACCGACCAAGCGGGAAACATGACATGGGCTCGCGCCTATGGCGGAGACCGTTATGAGCAGGCCTGGTCTGTTCGGCAAACTTACGACGGGGGTTATGTAGCGACCGGTTGGTCGAACTCATTCGGCACCGGTGCAGATGATGTCTACACAATTAAGGTCGATAATTCCGGTAATCTAATATGGTCATGGATTCTTGGCGGCAACAGGCACGACGTCGGTTGCTCAGTCGAGCAGACGAGGGATGGTGGATACATTGTGGCTGGATACGCCGAATCCTTCGGAGCCGACTGGCGTAACGCTTACTTTATAAGATTCGCGCCCGATAGCCGGGCGAAAGCTTTCGTGCAAGTGATCGATGCCGGTCCTCCTGTTTGGGGTTACAGACTCGTTCATGTACAGGGAACCATGAACAGCCTTGCATTCACGAACTTCTGTCCTGGAACAATCGGCAGTCTGTCCGGCTCTGCTGCAACGAGATGGGCCATGCTACCGAACGGCGACAGCAACAATGGTGATTCAATCATCTTTATCGCCTCAACACCACTCACATCAGGAACAATAGACACCTTTTGGCTCTCGCACCCGAACTGCGCAGCGCAAGTAACATGGGCGGTGGGTGACAGCAACGGCACGATAGACGGCCCACTGCCTGTCGAGCTTCTGAGCTTGAGTGCAGGAGTGTTACCAGAGGGAATCGAGCTTCAGTGGAACACGGCCTCCGAGACCAATAACGACTTCTTCGAGATCATGCGCGGCAATTCGGAAACGGGCGAGTTCAGCCGCATCGCAACGCTGGCGTCGCAGGGGAACTCGGCAACGGAGCACAGGTACGAATATCTGGATCGCGACGTGACGGCGGGACAAACCTATTGGTATTATCTGGCCGACGTGGATATGTCCGGCACGCGAACTGAACACCGGGAGATGATGCGGAGCGCGACGATGACCAGTGCGGCGGAGCTTCCTTCGGATTATTCGCTGTCCGCCTATCCGAATCCGTTCAATCCGAGCACGACGATTTCGTTCTCGATTACGGAAGCAGGAAATGTGCGGATGGATGTGTACGATGTATCCGGAAGATGGATTCGCACACTCACGGATGAAAACCGCGAGGCGGGCAGCTATGCCGTAACCTTCAATGCGAACGACTTGCCGAGTGGTATCTACTTCGTGCGCATGGAAGCAAACGCGTTTCATGCCACGCGTAAAGTAGTACTGATGAAATAAAGATCGCGGGCGGGTGACACACCCGCCTCGGCACACTTGCGTGTCATTCCGTTCGTCTTCGAACGGAATCCCTCTCGCCGATAATGAGAGGGATTCTGTTCCCCGAAGACGGGAAACAGAATGACAGTGAGAAGAGCCCCCCTTTCATCCCACCGCGAGCAGGGGAAATCAGAAAAGATTCCGGACACCCACGAAGCCTGCCCTCGAACGAAGTGAAGGGACGCGATGTGCGGAATGACAGATGGAAAGAACTCGTTAACAAGAGAGGTTCGTCATGAAGATTACGGGAATTCTTCTGCTTCTTGCCGGTGGAATCAGCGCGATCTGGGGCTTTTCATACACATCCAATCACAAGATGGGGGAAGTTGCCGACGCGTTTGGCATGGCCAGCGATACCTATAAAACGGCCATCGTTCTTGGTCCACTCGGGTTGGCGGTTGCTCTCGTGGGTTTAATTCTGCTGATTGTCTCTTTAAAGACGCGGTCGCAATAGTCCTGATGTCTGGGGCGGGCGGTTTGCAGTGACGAAGAAGATGCTGCTGATCAGATAAAAGCTGAAATCTGAAAGCGGAAAGCTGAAGTATCCCCCGCAAGCGGAGGGAAAGAAATAGCGGGCACGATATATCGTGCCCCTACAGCCAATCAAATTACGGCAGGGTTTAGAAACCCTCCTCGGCGGAAATGAAAGGCAAGGGGTTTTAAACCCCTTGCCTTCTCTCTACTCGCCGTTGTCGCTCTCCCGAGCGGCAATGATGAATTGCTCCCTGTCATCCCAAAAGAGAGGCGACTCTGGAGAGTCGCCACCGGGATGGATTATTACTCTGGCGCGTCGCCACAGCAAAAATCTCTTTATTCATCATTCATCATTCAGCGTTCATCATTTCCGCGTCATCCTTCATCCTTTCAGAGCACCGTCTCCTCTTCCGGAATAGCCTTGGTGAGGTAATCAATCAGGTCAATCTTGGTGATGATGTCCATCGGATTTGTGCCGTCGGTGACCAGCACGGCCTCGTGCGGCGAACGGGTGAAGATCAGAGATACGTCATCCAGCGGAGTTTCTTCCGTAACCTGCGGCACGTCGTTGTGAATGATCGTTTCGATTCCCGAGCCGGGAAATCCCGCGCCGGAGAGCATGAACCGAAGCAAGTCCGCTTCCTGAATCACACCTAACACGCGGCCCGCTTCGATCACGGGCAATTGCGAAATGCCGTACGCTTTCATGCGCGCGATGACCTCATCCACCGTTTCACTTTTTTCCGCGGCGATGAGTTCGCGCGTTTCGCGCTGCGCAAGCAAATCGCGCACGCAGCCTAAGGGAGATTCGCTGTCGAGAAATTGATTATCCCGCATCCATTCGTCATTGTACATTTTGGAAAGATAACGGCTGCCGCTGTCGGGCAGCATGGCCACAATCACGGAATCCTTTCGCGCGCGGCAAGCGGTTTCTATGGCACCGAACACCGCCGCACCCGATGAACCTCCCACGAACAATCCTTCCTCCCGCGCGAGCCTGCGGCCCATGTTAAAGCTGGCCGCATCGCTCACCTGAATGATATCGTCCACCAGTGAAAAATCCATGTTGCCGACCAGCATATCCTCGCCGATGCCTTCCACTTTGTAGACAAACGCCTCACCCAATCGTCCGGTCTTCCAATAGTGATAGAACACGCTGCCGAAGGGATCCACGCCAATGCAGCGAATCTTCGGATTGCGCTCCTTTAAATAGCGCGCGACTCCCGAAAACGTGCCGCCCGTGCCGAGTCCGGCTATGTAGTGCGTAATCTGTCCTTCGGTCTGTTCCCACAATTCGCGGCCTGTGCTTTGATAGTGAGCTTCGGTGTTGGCGGGATTGTGATATTGATTGACGTAAAAGCTGCCGGGGATTTCGCGATGGATGCGCTTGGCGGTTTCATAGTAGCTCTGCGCGCTGTCGGGTGGAACGTTGGTGGGAGTGACCACGACTTTCGCGCCGAACGCTTTCAAGCCGTTGACTTTTTCCTGACTCATTTTATCGGGCATGGTGAAAATACACTTGTAGCCCTTAACGGCTGCAACCATCGCGATAGCCGCTCCGGTATTGCCGGAGGTGTTCTCTACAATGGTACCGCCCGGCTGGAGTTCTCCCGTACGCAGAGCCTTATCCAGAATACGGACGGCAATGCGATCTTTAATCGAGCCGCCGGGATTGAGATATTCGGCCTTCACCCATATTTCCGAATCGAGTCCGTTGGCCACGCGGTTCAAGCGGATCAGCGGCGTGTTGCCGATAGCATCGAGGACCGAATTCAGCCGTCGTTTTTCGCGCGATGGTTTCATAGGTCGTGATCCTTCAACATTCTATCTAATTCAATCTCATCCGTGCAAAGTTCTTACCAGACATGCATTCTTAAAGTCGAACCAATAAAAAACCCTTCACAGCAGGGTGAAGGGGGTTAGCGTTTGCAGCCTAAGCTCAGTTCAAACAAATGCGTGCGCTATCCTTCACCCTCCGGGGTGACGGTACAACACACGCAACAAAGATTTCTGGACAGATTCTGCATGGCTTTAATATATACTAAGAAGAGCCGTTTGTCAAGAGGGGCAGGAAAATTGAAGAAAATGAGAAGCCTTAGACTTATAAGCAGTGATTAGCAACCTCGCGGGGATCGTCACGATCCGTCAGGCAAAGCTTTTAATGGCCGCATCCGTAGTCGGATGGATTTCGAAAACTTTGTCCAGCTTACTCATGATGAAAACACCTTCCATGGACTTATTGATGGCGGACAACCGCATTTTCACATGGGCAAGCTGCAGCTTTTCACGCGCAGACAATAACATGCTGATGCCGGTGCTGTTGATCCAGTCTACACCTTCACAATCCAGCACAATTTTTTGTACTTTATTCTCAATCGCGTTCTTTACAGCCTCTGTGAATTTTGCGGAATAGGGTTCACCAATAAGCTTTCCCTTCAATGCAAGAATCAGTACCTCTTCTTCGCGGCGGATCGCAACATCCATCATGATCGGTTCCCTCACGTAAATTGTCGGATTCTGTGGTGGATTGTAAAGGCTCAATATATGCGGCTTAACCATGAAAGTCAATACAAACTATCGCGAAATATCATGTTAAAAATGGTGCGTTCCCCGTAGGACATATAATATACGAGCGGACTGATACGGTCCGTTCGTTGTGTTTTATTTGAGTAGACCCCCCTTGCGAGCCTATCCCAAAATAATTCTTGACAGGGAGGAGCGGGTTTTCGTATGTTAGGAACATCGCACAAGGAGAGACGATGTCCCGTAAACCAGGGGTATTATCGATGCCTTTTGGCAGAAGGCCGAGCCGTTGATTCCGCCGCCGCAACGCGAT
>Ga0105104_10001495_pt1 | contig 17512 bp, 15 predicted proteins | sample PPLLaktember2015_3_FD_87034 | JGI IMG/M metagenome (GOLD analysis project Ga0105104, IMG submission 87034) | Freshwater sediment microbial communities from Prairie Pothole Lake near Jamestown, North Dakota, USA - PPLs Lake P7 Core (6) Depth... | ecosystem: Environmental > Aquatic > Freshwater >... | reverse complement strand
TTGGTTGCTCCCGCTGCCGCGTATTCCGCGAATCCAAAGGTTGCCGTCAAGAGAACTACTGCTGCCGCCGCTGCGATGGTTCCTAATGTCTTTTTCATGATCTGTTACCTCCTTGAGGGTAGTGTTTGTTTCTTTTGCCTTTATACTAATGAAATTTGCATGCCAAAATTGTAAATAGTCATAATATTATTGTAACATCATGATATTAAATGTGGTTTAGAGATAGTGGCGTTGCAGGGCTATGATTTCAAAAGCCCATTTTTCCACTTTCTTTCAATGAAATGTTCAAGCGAATGAACGAAATGTGGAATGATTGGGCCAAAGAGCAGACCGGATATGACCATCAAAATAGAAACTGACTGGTCATGGAAATTTATGAAGTGCAGGGAGTGTTTTCATATTCGTCCCCCTCAATTACATGATCAATATTAATTTTCAAGACAGTATTTCTCGATTTCACCAGCCACTTTTTTGGCAAAGGCTACCGCTTCAACAACCGTTTTCGGGCCGGTTACTATATCGCCTGCTGCAAATACACCCCTTGACGAGGTATATCCATTTTCATCAGCGTCAACAAGACCGCGGTGTGTTTTCGAAACGCTGCTGTCAGCAGTCACCGCTCCCTGCGGCCCCTGACCGATTGCGACAAGAATCGAATCAGCGGGAACCTTACGGACACGGGTGAAATCCTCCTCATAAACCTTTCCCTGCTCCGTTTCTTCAACATCGACGGCAATACATTTTACACCGTCCTCCTCGAGCTTAATGGTTTGCTGAAGATGAATGAAATTGACGCCTTCGTCAACCGCTTCCGCGATTTCACGTCGATTGCCGGTCATTTCCTCTTCCGGCAGGCTGTTGATGATCGTAACCGTACCGCCCGGTTCAATATTGCGTATCGCCATACGTGCCGCATCCAGCGCAACATTACCTGCGCCCACAACCACAACGTCTTTGCCAAGCTGGTACGCTTCGGGGCTTTTGAGGTAGTCTATGGCATAATAAACATTGCCAATGGTTTCACCCAGAAGCCCCAGTTTGTTGGGCTTGGCCGTGCCGACAGCAATAAAGACGGCCTTGTAACCGTCTATGAACATATCGTCCAGGGTGATGGAGGAACCGATAAAAGTGTTTGGTTTAAACTGGACGCCCAGTTTGTACAAGATGGGTTCATAGTGGTTAACGATGTTCCTGGGAAGCCTGAATTCGGGAATGCCGTATCTCAAGACGCCGCCAATTTTATCACGAGCCTCCATTAGCGTGACACTGAAACCCTTCAGAGAAAGAAGGATACTCATGGTGATCCCCGCGGGTCCCGAACCGATAACAGCAATGCGGATATTGTTCTTTTCTATCAAGGGAGGTGTGTAGTCACTGAGAAATTTTCCGGACAATAATTGTTCAATTTTGAAAAACTCCACCGGTTCGGATTTTTTACCCTGCACACAGTGACCGTAACAATTGCGTTCGTGGGGGCAGACAATGGAGCAGACGGCGGAAAGCGGATTGTTGGCAAACAGTGTTTCCGCGGCTTCCCGCAGCCTGTCTTCTTCGACAAGTTTTATGATATCCGGTACCGGCGTGGATACGGGACAGTTTTTCCTGCACTGGGGAACCTTGCACTTTAAACAACGTGACGCTATTTGATGAATCAAGATAATGGCATCCTTCAATTCGTAATGATTGATCATTAATCTAAAGTTGGCATGGTTTCAAGCACGATTTCCGCTACTTCACCACTTGAATCGCAAGCAATCAAATCTCAGATCAACTTCACCCCATGGCTTACCAAACCTCATGAACACTCGTTCCGGAACTTAACCCCCTGCCGATGAATTCCGGCAATATGGCTCACCTGGGCAAGGAGATTCGTTATGTAGGCTGTGCGCTCCTGAAAGATGCCTCCCTTAATGTCGTATTCATGATGAGCCATGTTCCGCGTCGCTTTTTCGACATCACCATTGGCTTCGTTCAGATAAGTTTTAATCAATTCTCGATACCTAAATGTCTCTTCAAGGGAACACCTGAGGAATTCCTTCGCGTCATTGCCGGTCAGCACCAGTCCGTGTCCAAGGCAGATCATTTCAGGTTCGAGAGAAATCATCAGATTCAGCGAATCGATGTAATCTTGATAGGACGAAAGAAACTCCACCTGTATGATGTCTCCCGCCTCACCCTGAATCACGCCGCACGACTCACCAGGAAACAGGGCTTCAATCTCCGGAAAGTAAAATGCCAGCGAGTCTCTGGTATGCCCCGGTGTTTCATACACGCGGCATGTCAGCCCGCCCAGATCAAATTCATCTCCCTGTTTCAGATGGAAACTGATCTCAAATGGATGCATCGTCAGATCTTCGCCTGTAGCATTCTGTCCGGAAAGCTCCACGTGATTGCCGCTGAGCCGGTTCATCATCTCCAGAACAGAAGACTTTCGCAGAAGCCCTGCAAGCCTTTCATGAGCTCCGACCTTAAGGCCGGGAATATGCCGCCTCAAATAAGATGCTGAACCAATATGATCGTAATGCGAATGTGTTAAAAAAAGGTAATGGAGAAGCCTTACATCACCTATGGTTTCTTTGATGGAAGCCAGGTACCGCGGCCCCAGGAGATTCACCCCGGCATCGATCATCATATTCTTCTCGTCACCCCGAATGACATATGCGGGATACCAGGCGTTCGGAATCGCGTTGATCTGCTCATGTATTTTACCTTCTGCCAGTCGTTTCATATGATTCCTTTCGTCCGCTGATCACTGCAACAATACACAACTGAACACGCTTTTCCCATGAATTTTCTCTCAATGACTAGCATATTTTATTAACGTTAAAAGATATCGTGATCGAAACTGTTCGGTTGCCAGTATCTGTTTGGCGGGAGGAAGCTTAAGGATAACACCCAACAGAGCCGCCATTGCCCGATGGCTTAACAGAACCTGATTATCAAACACGAGATTCTGCAGTTTTCCTCTCTCGATGGCCATGAGCACAATTCTGTGAGCTGAATTGACCGGTGTGATGACCCTCTCTTCTCGGGATTTCAGCTTGAGGGCATCGACACCGCATCCTTTCAGGCAGATTCCGCAGCCGAGACACTGATCTTCATTCAGCTTTGCTTTCTTTTTCCTCGGCTTATGCAGATCGCGAGCCTTGACAAGCGTCATAGCCTCCACCGGGCAAAGCAAAACGCATTTTCCGCACCCGCTGCATTTTTCCTCAATGATCTCCGGGATAAAATTGGTGGTGTGAACAGGATTAAAAAACCCAAATTTCCTTGCCGCGATCAACGCCTCACAGCAGCATCCGCAGCAGTTACAGATGAAACTCACCCTCTCCCGGACATTTTCGCCAAACTGGACCAGATTGCAATCCTGAGCTCTGTTCAACAAATCCAAAGCCTCCGCAGCATCAACTTTTCTGGCAATGCCGTGGCGGATTAAAGAATCGGCTGGACCGTTGAACGTCATGCAGATATCCATCGGTGCACTGCAGTTTTTCCCGATATGTTCCATCTTGTGCCTGCAGTAGCATATGCCGACCCCTATTGGTGAGGCGGTCTTGATCACTTCTGACGCCTTTTCGTAGTCCAGAACATGGAGCGCATTTTCTCCGGACAGTACGCGTTCGTTTACAAAAACCCTTCCCAGTTGAGTCTCCCCGTTAAGAAACAGATCTTTGATGAAATCCTCTTCTACATTGATGTACTGGTAGAGAAGTTCGGACAGGACTTTCTGATTGATGTCATTTCTGTATCTCATCAGGGAAAATTCAAAAAATCCCGCCATGGGCGGAGGCAGGACATAGGTGGTACCACCCTCGCTCTCATAATCGAGAAGAATCCCGCGATCGGCAAGATCGTTTAGAATACCCCTGGCAGCCAAAAGATTCATCTTCCAGATTGCTGCTGCTTTTTTATCGGTAAAAGGCTTAATGGGCAGAAGAGAAACAAGTTTCGCTTCCCTTTCGGAGAAAAGAACTTTCAGGACTTTAAACAACAGTTCGGCGGGTGGCGCCCCCAGGGGAAACCTGTTTAATCTCTGAACCAGACCATTATAGCTGTTCGCTTTAACAGTGTTGTGATGTGCCATTGTATTCTCATTCTGAGATTCAGAAATTCGTTAATTAATTTTAACATATTTTAATTAATATTAATATATTTAAATGATTTTAATATCAGATAACGAATAAGTATCCGCTTGAAATAAGTCAGCATGCCGCGCGCCCGGAACTCAAGGTGAGCCTCATTCCTTTGTCCTTCTTCTACGCCGGGCAATAAATCAACGCTTCAGACAAAAACCTGTCCGGTTACTTCCCCCGGCCGCTGTCGGGTTTGATGAAAAGGTAATAAAGCTGACCTTCGCGATACGTTTTACCGGCCAGCTCTCCGGCCTGATCGCCAACCCCCATATAAACATCGCAACGGCCGGCTGCCCGGATAGCGCCGCCGGTATCCTGATCCAACGCAAAGCCTATGGGCCTGTCCAGATCGACCGCGGCAAAGGCAAACATCGCCCTCGGGTAAATTGCCTTATCCGTTGCAATCGTCCTGAATGGCGTTACCGGCTCATTCAGAGACCCTCTGGGCTCTCCTTTTTCCTCTTTGAAAAAAACAAACCGGGGGTTGTCATTAACGTACCTATCAACCTCATCAGGATGAATCTTAAAATAATCGATCATCACCTTGAGATTGATATTCTTTTCGGTAAACTTACCGTCGGCAATCAGTTGATGCCGGATGCTCTTGTACTCCCAGCCGTTATGAGCGGCGTAGCCGATTGTCTCGATCTGTCCGCCTGGCATGCGGATTTTGGCGGACCCCTGAACGTGCACAATATAAACTTCAAACGGATCGCCAAGCCATACAAGCTCATGTCCGGCAAGCATGCCGGTTTTGTCTATATCCAGCCTGCTCGGATACTGCTGCACGGTACCGTCCGGACCCTTGCGGCCCAGAATCGCTCCGTCAGGGCCTTTTACCAGATCGGCAGGAGCCTTATATAAAGGATACCGGTAACGGTCCGTCCGCACGGGAGAACCGTCAAAAATTGGCGTGTAATATCCTGTATACAATACGGTGCCCTGATCATCGCAGCCGACCGAAATATACGTGTCAAACTGTTCCCTTAAAACCCGGTTCATCTGTTCGGGAGACAATTTCATATTCACAAGTTTCTCCAGCTCCCGCAGGCTTCTTAACGCATGCTCATGAGTAATTTCGCCGTAGGGATAAAACTTTCTGCTGGATGGTTTTTCCATATAACTCAGACTTCTGGCGATGGCCTGCTTCAAACCGTCGAGATCGGAACACGCCTTTGTATAGTCGGGGATCTGCTGCGGATCGGTAATCTTCCTCAAAGCAAGTTCACCGGGCGGCAAAGCACGGCTGTAATCTTTACCAGGCTCCGCATAGGGCGTGACAACAACAGAGCTCCGCGTCTGGCAACCTGAAATTACCAGAAATGCGGTAATGAACAACAAACAGGGAATTAGGTTTTTAATTTTCATTATCCAAGCATAGGTCAAAATAGATGTGTCTGTCAAAGAAAATTTATCGGAAAAATGTTAATTCATTGATAAGCAAAAAAACCGGTCTCCTACTTGATGCGCTGCTTTTTGATGTTAAATTGCGGACACAGTTCCGATGATCCCGGTTCATACTCCCGGCACACCAAGGGTCTTGTCTCGTATATGGAGCATCGCCATCTGCCATCATCGCCGAATAGAAAAGGACATTCCAGCGGAACGCTGCCTGTATCCGCGGAAATCAGCCTGTCACCCGACCAGACAAGATGCCGGTGCTCAATAACACTCAGGATATCCTGCCTGCTTTCGGCATTCCAGCGTTTAAAATCAATTTCCTGAGCGTAGGCTGTCAAATCCACAAAACAACATTTGCCGCACTGCAAACAGGAAAGCGCCTCCCCCATCACTTTCTATCTTCTCCCATTGTGAACATTCAAAAATGTTGTAACACGCTTCGTAGTATTCATCATTACCGGATATAAACGTCGCTTGAAACAATCCCGAAAAAGAATACCCATGTCTTCCATTTTTACCAGCATACCTTGCCTGTTATTTAGAACATTATGTCCAATCAATGCACGGCCAAGATCAAGATTCTCGACGCAGTTCGATCAGGATATTGACAACCGATATGCTAATCAGGTTCAGTGTGGTCGCCGCATACCAGAAGTTGGATTCGTTGGGGCTAAGCAGCGTTATCCAACCGGACCAAAGGACAAAACAGATTATTGAAAAGGAAATCAGCGTATCGATAGCCAGAAAGAATCCCGGCCTTTTAAAAAGTCTTCCTGCCTGGGCAATGGTGCAGTACTCGATGGGCGCCTCGCGGCCGGCCATATGAAATGTCACTCGAACAAGATTCATAACCAGATCCGCCATAGCCCAGACGATGACCAGCCATGCAAAGACGGTAAGGGGACCGGCCGCCTCGCCGGCGCGCATTGCGAGCAGACCGAAAATCAGTTTGAATACACAAAAGGGAACACCAATGGTCAGAGCCTGAAAGGCAGGCTTCAAAAAGAAACTGTCTTCATTTTGTTTTGACGGATTTCGACTCTGATCTTTCATAATAGGGTCCGGCCATTTGTTCTTAAACATCATGACAGGTCATCCGGGGCCGCCAGAACCTCCCCGTCAACCCTGGCCCGCAATCTGACAGGCCGATGAACAGACTGCTCCCGGGTTGATGGAGCCCAAAAGAAATCAGTGAATTTGTCTGCCCCCAACACCTGTCCCGTTTACGGATACACCCCTTGCAGTGTTTGAGGCCGGTGACGGCTGCTGGACCTGGGCATGGTCGACCATATCGAGCAGGACATTGATGCTCTCATTCACGAATGGCGCATTTTCTTCCCGGGCTTTTTGCCTGAGTTCGGAAGGTGTTTTTTTCTCTTTTCCGCCGTTTTCTTCCTTCATGGTCTTTCGGAACTCAGCAATCTGTACAATACCCTTCCTGGCTGAAGCTTCTTTATTGTCTTTGATGATTTTATTAAACTTCGCATCTTTCTCCACCCGGGCCTGTGACTTTGCCGCCAGTGCTGCGATCAAAACCCCGTCAACAGGATTCCAGGCTGGAACATCTTTGCCCCGCAAACCGATGAAAGGCGGAATTGTCTGAGCCGGGAGCGGATAATCCAGTGATGATTCACCCACATCTTCAAGAGAAGACCAGACGGGCAGAACCACATCGGCTGCAACACCCGTCTTCTGTGTCGATTGGCCTCCGGGCAGGAAGTATAAGCCTGTCGTGACTTTCATTCCACCCAGTTCCCATGGCAGCGGTATCAGGGCCTGCACAGATCCCTTGCCATAGGTATGATCCGCCCCGACAATCACGGCACGACGGTAGTCTTTCAGGGCACCGGTAACGATCTCGCTCGCCGATGCGCTCATGCGGTTTGTCAGAACAACAAGTGGCCCCATATAGAGCAGCCGCTGACTCTCAAGGGGCAATCGGACAACTTTGCGTTTTTCTCCGAAACTCCACATGGACGGGGAACCATTGGAAAGGATGGTTACCTCCCCGCGGCCGTCCCGGACCGCTGCGATTCCACCCTTGCCGATAAAAAGGCCGGCAAGGCGAACCGCCTCATCCAGCAGCCCACCCCCGTTCCGCGAAAGGTTCAGCACAATACCATCCACCCGCTGAAGCCTGGCCTCGGCAAGAAGTCTTTTCACGTCTTCATAGCTTGACTTTCCGCCTTTTTCACCGCCGTAAAAAGAAGGCAGATCGATTATACCGAACCGGTATTGCCGACCTCCCGATTTTCTGCTTTCATAGGTAATTTTCGCCTCCTGTTCCTTCATATCAATCTTGTCTCTCACGATGGAGACATCAAATCGATCCTTGTTCTGTCCGGGACGCAGGATCGTCAGGGTCACCCGGGTTCCTTTTTTCCCGCGGATCATGCTGACGACGTCGCGCAGATCCATATCGATAACATTTACAGGCTTATCTCCTTCCTGGGCCACGGCGATAATTCTGTCCTTCGGTTTCAGCATGCCGGTTTTCTCGGCCCCCCCGCCGGGAACCAGTTCTTCGATGATGGTAAAACCTGTGTCGCTGCTTAACATAGCACCTATTCCCTCAAGGGAAAGCTTCATCTGGATCTGCAGGTCCTCGAGGTTTTTGGGGGACAGGTAACTCGTATGCGGATCCAGGGCACCGGCAAAAGCCTCGGCGGCGGTGGTGATCAGCTGAGCTGGATTCTGTTCCACCACCCGCTTTGTCTGCAATTCGTATCGATGGATCTGCTGCTTTTTGGCCTCTGCCATATCAATGCCGGAAAGCAGGGAGTTTTCGATCTGGAACTGCACAATTTTTTTCAGGAGCGCCTGCTTTGCCGCCGCCGTCTTCGGGAAGGGGCGTTTTTCCACATCGATCGTCAGCTCCATCCTGTCATCAAGCTTGAAGTCCAGACCCAGAATCTTTTTGACCATGGCTTCGTTCTCACGCGCCCGTGCAACCAGCAGGGTATACACCGGTTGAAGCGAAGCGCAGTTGCCCTTTTCAGCGCTTACGAACAACTCCAGGAGCAGCGGCTTAATTGTTTGCATATCGGACTCGTAAAGCAGCGTTTTGGATGGATCAAGACGTTTAACCATCTGTTCAACGGCCTGCGCTTTGATTTGCGGCGTCATGCTTTTCATCGCGTAATGGTTGTCGTGGAAAGCCTCCATGAGCATGGGCAGACGGTTGCAGGTAAGGTCTTTCGCCGCGAGATTCAATGGCCAGAATATGACAAACAGAATGATCAGCGGCAGCAAAGCACAAAATCTGCGCTTCGGCGTCCGATTCACTCCGCAGCCGATTTGATTATTGTGGTTAATATTTCTAAATATGTTTTTTAATCTTGTGTTGTGCATTTTTACACTCCCTGTTCTTCCCGACTCACCGGGAGAGGCGGTTTGTCGTTCCTCTCTTTATGAAAAATCACATTTTTGTGACGTTAATCGGCGCGGAGACATCTGTCAAGAGAAAATGAAAAGCCATTATTTCATTGACAGGCAACCATATCATTTATATTATGACTACAAATTGTTAATAGAATTGTTCATCCATAGAACAAATTGCTTTTTGCAATTTCTGGCAATCAAAGGAGGATATATGATTTCAAGGATTCTTGTTCCGTCGGACGGTTCAAAAACATCTCAAAAAGCAGCTGTTTACGCGGTGAATCTCGCCAAACAGCTGAAAGCTTCCATCATTGTCCTGAGCGTTATTGATAAAAGGATGTTTATGGCTCAGGCCGTTCCCGCGGCGAAGGCACCGAGACATAATCCGGAGACCTTTGAGGACTATCTGACCGAAGCCGCCCGGGAATATGTCGGAGAAATCAAAAAGCTGTGCGATAAACATGGTGTGTCGTGCCGCATTTCCATCAAGATGGGATACCCTGTGGAGGAGATTACAAAGGAAGCTAAACGGTTAAAGGCTAATCTGATTGTCATGGGTTCCCGCGGACGGAGCGCGTTTTCTGCAACTATGCTGGGGAGCGTTTCCTACGGCGTCCTGCACAACGAAAAGAGCATTCCCGTTCTCATTGTGCATGAGTAACGGCAATGACAAAAGATCAATAATCCACTGTACCATCCGGTTCCTGCTTTTCAGGCAACCTCCATGGGGAAGGATCTTCATGAGCAAAGAATATTTCAAGGAGAAATTTTGTGGCTGGAGCTGACTTACCATGGTTAAAAGAATATCGCGTCTTCGGTATACCTGAAACATTCAAACCTTATCCCGATCAACCCGTGTATGAAATCCTGTATAAGACTGCCCGTAAGTACAAGAATCAAGGGCTTATTCAGATGGATTACATGATAACCTATCCAGAAGTAAAGGACCATGTTGATCGCCTTGCCACGGCTTTACATAATACAGGATTAAAAAAAGGCGACAGAGTTGCCACTCTTTTACCGACTTCCATCCAGTTTGTTATAGCAGATTACGCGATTTCAAGGGCCGGACTTGTGCATATTCCCGGCAGTTCCCTGGAACCGGCTGATCAACTTCAGCATAAATTCAAAGAAGGCTTACCGAATGCTTTGATTTGCCTTGATGAATATCTGGATGTTATCCAGGATACACTCAAGAAAGTTCAGATCAAAAATATCATTGTTTCGAAATTAGCCGATTATTCGCTTCACAAACCACAAAACTATGAACCGATTAAAATAAAAGAAGCGGTATGGTGGGCGGAACTGATTTCAAATACCTCTCCCAATCCTCCGGATGTGACGTTTGATGTTGAGAAAGATCTCGAACTGATTCTGTTCACCGGCGGTACAACCGGTCTCCCCAAGGGATGTATGCTGACGCACAGGAATGTATATGCCAACGCCATACAGAATGGGAATGCACTCGGGCGTTCACACTTGCTGGCCGAAGGCGTCCTTACCGTATTAATGGGACTGCCCTTCTTCCATTCATACGGTCACAGCACGATGCATTGCATGACCAATGAGGGCTACAACCAGATCCTGATTCCCGATGCCAGGGATACGGAAAGCATGGTAAGAATGATCAGGGAGTATCATCCTTTTATACAGATTGGCGTCCCGACTCAGTTCCTTAAATTAACACAGGGAGAATTAAAGGATGTCAACATTCTGGGCATTTCCGGTTCAGCTCCTCTTTCCAGGAATGTTCAGGAGGAATTTGAAAAGAAAAGCGGCGGGAGCGGCATCATGGAAGGATACGGTCTTTCTGAAATGTCGCCGACGACACATCTCAATACTTCATTTCTTCTGCGTATCTTAGGCGGCAGAATTCCTGTCAGAATAAACAGCCTGTTTATTCAACTACCCGGTGTCGCTGCCGGCATCAACGCCTTATTTCGGGCTTTGGGCAGTAAAAATGTTGGTTATTTATTAGGCAAGGCCATGGGCTTTTTGTCCAGGTTAACGGTCGATACCAATAAAAAAACAAAGAAAAAAGTTGAAAAAAGAGGAACGATCGGCATTCCGATGCCTGATACGGAAATCAAAATAGTTGATATTGACACGGGTGCGGTTCTCTCATGGGAAGAAATATGCGGCGGCAAGACAGGTGAAATGTATCTGCGCGGTCCGCAGCGGATGCTGGGCTACTGGCCTGAGGCCGGGAGCGGTCTGGATAAAGAAGGATATGTTCGTACAGGCGATGTTGTAAAGGTTGATGAAAACGGATATTTCTATATCGTTGACAGAACCAAGGATATGATCATTGTTTCCGGATTCAAGGTATATTCCAGAGAGATTGAAGACATCCTGCAAAATTATCCCTGTGTGGAAAGAGCTGCGGCAATAGGGATTCCCGACCCTGAAAGACAGGGCAGTGAGTTGGTTTGCATATTTATCGAGCCGCAGAGCGGACATGAAACGGACATCACTGAAGAAAAGATTATTAATTATCTGAAAACCTCCGTGGCCAAATATGCCGTACCGAAGGTCGTACGCATAGTTGATGCTATCCCCCTTACCGAAGTGCAGAAGATCAACAAGAAATTGTTGCGTCAAATGGCTGAACAGGAATTTAAGTAAAAATATTTACACTAAAAATGTGATGGTCTTTTATGCTAACTCAGCTATTTGCCCGCAGTGTATTAACTCTCAGCGGTTGGACGGTCAAAAATAATATGCCGCCAGATATTAAGCAATGCGTCATGATTGCTGCCCCCCATACCAGTAATTGGGATTTTTTTTACACTCGTCTCGCTTTTTTGCAAATGGACATTCCTGTCAAAATGACCATTAAGCGCAGTTATATGCGATTTCCTTATGGCCCGTTTGCTCGTGCGCTCGGTTGTATTGGCATTGATCGTCGTCCTAAAAAAGAAGGACAGGAACGGCCCAGCATGGTACAGGTGATGGCTGATTTATTTAAAGAACACGATAATTTGGTCATGCTGGTGACACCTGAAGGCACGCGTTCTTTGTCTACCAAATGGAAAACAGGCTTTTATCATGTTGCTGTTTTAGCCAATGTACCTGTTGCATTAGGTTATTTGGATTATAAAAAGAAAGAAGCCGGTGTGGGTAAAATGGTTTATCCCAGTGGCAATATGAAAAAAGACGTGCAAAATATTATGGCCTTTTATAAAAACATTGTGCCGCACACGCCAGAATATTTTAGCATTGATTTAGATTACGATTCTTAGCTCACCTGATAAATCCGATTTCCCTGGCGTATGAAAACTGACGCTGCCAGGGGATTCCCGGATGGACTTTCTCAAAAATATCCGGCCCTGTCATCTTCAGGGATTCTGCATCCACTTCCACGGGATGATCGCCTCCGACAAAACCATAATCCTTGCCAATGATGGGATTCTTTCCCGGCAGGCAGTCACATTCTGCGGTGATGTTCAGCAGGGCGTTGATGACAATCGTCTTTCTCTGGATCTTCTTCCAGACGGCGGCCGCCGTCTCAACCAACTTTTCCTGAAAAACCTTTATATCTGAATCCCAGAAGATCTGAAGGGCCGATTCCGGGCACATGGCAATACACTGAGCGCATCCGATGCACTTTTTCAGATCATAATCAGGATGATCGGGTTCAGTGATACTGGCTGCTTTTGTCGGGCAGATCTCAACACAGACGCCGCATCGGGTGCATTTCTTCTTATTCAGCACCGGATGAAAATCGGAATGCATCCGCTGCTTCTGGGCCCGGGACGCAAACCCCATCGAGATATTCTTGATTGCGCCGCCGAACAAAGAAACCATGTGCCCTTTGAAATGGGAAAAAATGACAAACCCCTGCGCCCTGTCAAAGACAGATCCAACCTGGACTGTTTTAAAATGCTTGAAGCCTGCAGGAATCGAGACAACATCCCGTCCATCCATGCCATCGGCGATGATAACCGGACATCCGAGAAAATCGGCCGTGTAACCATGATCGGAGGCCGTTTTCAGGGAATCAGCAGCGGTGTGCCTGCTTCCGGAATAAAGTACGGTTGTATCAAATACAAAAGGTTTTGCTCCGTTCGCGACCAGCCAGCCGGCGATTTCTTTTGCGTAATCGGGAGGCAGATAGCCTTTATTGCCTCGCTCGCCCCAGTGGAGTTTGATTCCGACGCTGTCACCGGAATCAAACGGAGGCTGGAATTGCCTCAAAAGGTTTTGCAGAGATTCGGTATAGGGTTTTTTCTTACTCGCAACGGATTCAAAAAAGACAGTCATTGCCAAGCAGTATCCTATCAATCAAATTTATTCATTGAGGCGCATTATAAATCTTTTATCCATTGATTGCATTAGAGAAATAAAACCCCTAACAGGCATAAAATCTGAGGCATCGCCTCAAGCAAAACATCGATTTTATTTTCCCGACCGCCAGGCCACCAATTTAACAATCCAGTCCGATGGCATGCGCGTTAAAAAACCATTACTGGCACGATGCCAGAAGTACAAGGATTTTGCCATCATGCCCGGCACAACAAGAAACTTCCCGCTTTTCACTCCGCGAACAATCGCCCTGGCTACCTTTTCAGGTGTCAATAAACCAGCGAATGATTTTACTACCCGCGCTTCATGAGGAAGCGCTGCAGCTTCTTTTTCTATAAACGGTGTTTTCACTTCCGGAGGACAGACAAGCGTAACGTGAATATTGTATCGCTTCAGTTCACTGCGCAGGCATTCGGTAAAACCCACAAGAGCGTATTTTGTCGTACAGTACGAACTGTAGCCGAACATGCCGACAAGTCCCGCCATGGAAGAAATGTTGACAATATGGCCGCTGCCTTTTTGCTTCATATAGGGCAGTATGGCGCTGACGGTGTTTCTTGTGCCGTAGACGTTGATTTTCATGCATTCGTCAAATTGGCCATAGGAAAGGTTTTCAAAGCAGCCTGCGGAACTGACGCCGGCGCTGTTAATTAATAGATCAGGTATGCCGAACTTTTCGACGGCGGTTTTGATTTTTTGCTGCACATCATGATGATCTGCAACATCCATGGAGATGGATTGAACGCTCTGAGAAGTTTTGTTTATACCGGCTTCAATTGTCCGGCATGCCTTGCCCAGCGATGCCTGTCCCCTGGCGAAAAGGACAAGACTGCTTCCCTGCCCGGCGAGAAGATTTGCCGTGGCCAGACCGATGCCGCTTGATCCCCCGGTAATAAAAGCGAGTTTACTGGAAAAGTAAGCCATAACCCTTCACCTCATTTCCGTAATTTTTGATCAATATATTCCTTGATCCTTTCCATTCCTTCAGCATAAGATACCTGTGGTGTGTAGCCCAGTTCATTTTTAATCCGGTCATTGGGGATTCGGTTATCCGAGCCGACCAGATTCAGAGCCTCACGGGTAATGAGCGGACGTTTCTGAATGCTGAATAGTTTATAGACCCCCTCCATCAGATATGCTCCGATTGCAGCCAGCGGTGCGGGAAGGCTCTTCGGTTTCCCCACTCCAATGATGTCGGCAATGTCCGTAAAATATTCTCTCCATGTAACATCCAATCCGTCGCAGGCATTATACACTCTGCCGATGGCCCTTTCGGTTGACCCGGCCAGAATAAGAACATCGGCCACATTATCAACATAAGCGAGCCCCGCATTCATTTCCCCTCCGGAGATAAGACCGGGAGAGCCGCTTTGCAGGACATCAATAACGTCATGGAGCCACGGGCCGGAGCCTGGTCCATAGACATTTGCCGGACGAACTACGGAAAGCTTCATGCTCTTATTCTTAAAGAATTCCCAGGCAAGCTTTTCCTGAGCCTGCTTGGTTCTACTGTAGGGACCCAATGTTTTCCCGAAGGGAGTGTCTTCGGGACAGGTTTGAGAGTGAATATAGTCACCGTAAACGGCTATGCTTGAGGCAAGAACCACGCGGGCCTGGTTTTTCACTGCCTGCTCGAAAATCAGGCGGCTGCCTTCAACAGTAACTCCCCAGTATTTCTTTTCATCCCCCCAATCTGTAACAATCGCGACCAGATGAATGATCGTTTTCGCTCCAGTAGCGGCCTTCTCTACAGAATGAGGATCGGATATACTGCCCCGGACAACTTCGACTTTGTCTGTCCATTCAGATGGAATCGCTTCCTCAGGAAGGGCCAGCACTTTCACATCGATTCCTTTTTGCAATAGTTTATGAACAACTCTTCTTCCGATAAATCCGGTTGCGCCGGTCACCAGAACCGGCTGCGCGATTTCATTTCCTGTTTCCATTCATCACCCCCTCAATCTTTATGTTCATCATCCAATCAATCACCTTACAGCAAGCCAGGGAATTAACGCTCGCCCCGCAGCATCGGGATTAAAGGATTATCTCCTTTATCCCGCCCTCCATCAATATGGCTTTGCATCTTTCCAAAACAGCCTTATCCTCAAAAGAAGTCATTTCTTTGCTCTTTTTATATGGATCTTCCACCCCGATTTTGTCGCTTTTTTCATGCCATAACGGATTATACGCAAGAAGAGAGGCTTCGGTAATATTCTGGCTTTTCAGAAACGACACGATTCCTCTGACATTTGTTTCCGTGCTGGTAATATTAGGAATCAGCGGTAGTCGCGGAAGAAGCATTTTATTGTCTTTTTTTGCTTTTTTGGAAATCCACCTGAAATTATCGAGGATCTTTTCGTTGGGCCGGCCGCAATATTTTTTATGGGCAATACTGTCGATTATTTTGATATCAAAATAGATTATATCGAGATATGGATAGAGCATGTCTATAAACATATTCAGATCAAAATACCCGCAGGTTTCCAGAAGCGTGTGAACGTCCTGCTGTTTGAGTGACTTTAAAAGCTGGGAGGTGAATTCCATGTATAGTGTGGGCTCACCTCCGGACAGGGTCGTGCCCCCGCCTGATGTGTCGAAAAATGGTTTGTCCGGCAGAATCTTTTCAATAATATCGCTCACCGTCATAGCTTTTCCCACCCTGTCCAAAGCTCCGGACGGACAGGAGTCAACGCATAAATAGCAAAGCGTGCATTTGCTTCTGTCAATGTAAAAACGGTTGTCCTGCCCAAGCGCTTTTTCAGGACAAACATCCCGGCAGACGCCGCAATCAATGCACAATTTGGCATCAAAGGATATTTCTGCAGCGGCTTTTTTGCTTTCCGGGTTGTGACACCACACGCAGGAAAGGGGACATCCTTTATAGAACACAACGGATCGTATACCCGGCCCGTCATCAAGGCTGTTGCCTTTGATTTCCAGAATGAATGGGGTTTTTGTTTCGTCTTTGGTCATAAATAAATATTCTTTTTAGTCTCTATAGACATTCGTTTTCAAAGGATAACGCGGAGGCAGGGAGGAGGCACCGCAGGCGTATTAATAATACGTCGAGGAAGCCGACACCCCTGTGAGGGGGCACGCGATGCTGCCAACAAAGTTAGCCAACGACCGGAGGCGCATCCCGCAGGGGAGCGCAAAATAAATAACCAGTCTTGCCATACCGGTAATTGCCACTTGCAAAGTGGCAATTACAAGCGGATGGCTTTCATATGCCGAACTCCGCCCTTTCTATCAATTCCATCTGCATGTCCCTGTTGAGCGTCACAAAGTAGGCATTATATCCGGATATGCGGACCAGAAGATTCTGATAGTTTTCAGGATGCTCCATGGCGTCTCTGAGTGTTTTTGACGATACGACATTCAACTGCATCTGCATTCCGCCGAGGTCGCTGTAGGTCTTCACATATGAATAGATGTTTTCCACGATTCTCTGGTGCGGCTCATTCGCACCCGGCACGACCTTTACGTTGAAGGCAATATTGTTGTTCAAGTTTTTCGGGTCCAGTCTGGCAACATCGCGGATGTTGTCTAAAATGCTTTTGGAGGCATGCGGTTCAGGAGTCAGTCCCGGTGTAAAGGCTTTGCCCGCGAGCCTTCCCGAAGGAAGAGCTCCGGTAAGAGTGCCGAAAGCGACGTGATTGGACATGGACCAGAATCCTGCCGTATATTTGCCACCACGGTAATTCGTGTGTTCCCAGAAGCAGTCGTGAGCAAGCTTAGCCACTCTGTTGGCTGTCGCCAGAGCTTCCTGGTCGCCGGAGCCGAACAGCTGGGCCTTGTTTTTTATTAAGGCAAGCAGGGCAGGATCATTTTTAAAGTTGGTGTTGACGGCACTTCGCAGTTCCTTGAAAGAGACTTTCTTTTCTTCAAACACAAATTTTTTAATGGCCATCAGCGAATCAGTGATATCGGCAAGACCGATGCACGCAGTCCCCGATGAATTGTAAAGAGCGCCGCCTTTGGTAACATCCTTGCCGCTTTTAAGCGAACCTTCTATCAGGGCGGAAATAAAAGGAGTCGGGCGTATTGCCTGATGAGCCTCTCCCAGAAAATTATTGTATTCACATGTCTGATCAGCCAGAAAGCGAAGCTGTGTCGCAAACGCGTTGAAGAACGATTCATAGTCATTAAAGTCACCGGCATCGATATCACCGGTTTTGGGTCCTAAATGCCATCGCATCAATGGATGCCATCCGTTATTGAGAGCCATCTCCAGAGCTGCCACCATGTTGAACATCATGCAATTGGTGTGACCAATGTGGCGGCCGGAAAGC
>Ga0105104_10001494_pt1 | contig 17520 bp, 10 predicted proteins | sample PPLLaktember2015_3_FD_87034 | JGI IMG/M metagenome (GOLD analysis project Ga0105104, IMG submission 87034) | Freshwater sediment microbial communities from Prairie Pothole Lake near Jamestown, North Dakota, USA - PPLs Lake P7 Core (6) Depth... | ecosystem: Environmental > Aquatic > Freshwater >... | reverse complement strand
CGACCGCGCAAGCCGGGATCGGCCATACCCGCTGGGCGACCCACGGCAAGCCGTCCGTGGAGAACGCCCACCCGCACTCTGACTGCGGCGGTCGGATCTTCGTCATCCACAACGGCATCATCGAGAACTACCAGGCGCTCAAGCAGGAGTTGACCAATGCCGGACACGTCTTCCTTTCGGAGACCGACAGCGAGGTGCTCGCTCATCTGATCGAAGAAGCCTGTCGCGAACGGCCACGTTTGGAAGATGCCGTCGCTGAGGCCCTGACCAAGGTCCGAGGGACCTTTGGGATAGCGGTGCTCTCCTCGAACCACCCCTCTTCGATCATCGTCGCCCGGCGCAGCAGCCCCATGATTCTGGGCATCGGCGACTCCGGCATGTTCGCCGCCTCCGACGTCTCCGCGCTCGTTGCTCATACCAAACAGGTCATCTACCTTCACGACGATGATCTCGCCGTACTCAGCCCCGGCGCCTATCGGATCATGAATCTTGATTCTCCGCGGGAGGTCAGCCGCCAGCAGCAGATTGTCGACTGGGACGTCGCGGCGGCCGAGAAGCAAGGTTTCCAGCATTTCATGCTGAAGGAGATCCAGGAGGAGCCGGAGGCCGTTCGCAACGCGAAGCGAGGCCGGGTGGTTCCCGCGGAAGGGATCTCGGTCCTGGGCGGATTGGAGAGCGTCCGCGAGCGGCTGTTGAAGATGGAGCAACTGGTGATTGTCTCCTGCGGGACTTCTTTCTACGCGGCGCTGCTAGGGCGCTACATCCTGGAAGCGTGCACCGACATTCGCGTCGAAGTGGATCTCGCGTCTGAATTCCGCTACCGCCGCCTGAATCTCCGGCCGAATACCGTGGTCCTCGCGATCAGCCAGTCGGGTGAGACTGCGGACACGCTGGCCGCCGTCCGCGAAGCGAAACGTAAAGGTGCACTCGTCCTCGGCCTGGTTAACGTGGTGGGCAGCAACATCGCCCGTGAAACAGACGCGGGGATCTACAACCATGCGGGACCGGAAATTGGTGTCGCTTCGACCAAAGCCTTCGTCTCACAGCTCACGATTCTCTACCTGTTCACCCTCTATCTCGCCCGACATCAGCACATGTCGGTCACGGACGGGCAACGGTTCATCCGGGAACTGGAGTCGATTCCCGACAAAATCGAGCGGATTCTCCGGAAATCCGGCGAGATCCAGGAAGCGGCCCGGCACTACGCGCGCTTCCGCAACTTCATGTATATCGGGCGCAAGTTCAACTACCCGATCGCTCTCGAAGGCGCCCTGAAGTTGAAAGAGATTTCGTACCTCCATGCGGAAGCCTATGCGGCCGGCGAGATGAAACACGGACCGATTGCGCTTATCAGCCCGGACTTCCCCTCGCTTTGTCTCGCGACGCAAGACAGCACGTACGACAAGATGATGGCAAACATCCAGGAGATCAAAGCCCGCTGCGGCCCGACGGTTGCGGTCGGGACCGAAGGTGATGCCGGTCTTCGTGCGTTGTGCGATCATTTCATCGGCGTGCCCGCCTGTTCGGAGTTGTTCGCCCCGCTCCTGACGGTTATTCCCCTGCAGCTGTTCGCTTACTATGTGGCTCTGGAAAACGGCTGCGAGATCGACCAGCCCCGCAACCTGGCGAAATCGGTGACGGTGGAGTAACTGGGGCCAACGAATCACACGGATAACACGGATCAGGACGGTCTCTGCTGATCAGTCAGCCGGTTTGCAGCAGAGACCGTCCTGATCCGTGTTATCCGTGTGATTCGTTGGCCCCAGTTACTCCCCATCGCCAAAAAACCCCTTTCCGGCGTATACTCCTTCGTTCACATGAAAGTCATCGCCAATCCCGAGGCGGGGCGGGGCCGTGGCTCTCGGCAGGTGGCTCAACTGCGCAGGTGGATGGAAGAGCACAGAGTCGAGCATGAGCTTCTCATCACCGAGCGGCCCGGTCACGCGACCGAGCTGGCCGGCCGGGCGGCGGCGTCAGGAGCCAGGCGACTGATCGTGGCGGGCGGTGACGGGACCATCTCCGAGGTCGCGAACGCGCTGGTTGTGACAGAAGTGGAGATGGGCATCGTGGCCATCGGGACAGGCAACGATGTCGCGCGTACTCTCAATCTGCCGTACAATGACGTTGCCAAGGCGGCTGATATCGCCACCGGGGGCCGGGTGCGAAGCATCGATTTAGGCCGCGAGGGCGGGCGGTTCTTCGTTTCCAGCGTGGGGCTCGGGTTTGCGAGCGACGTGGTGGAGCAATCCAATCGGCCGGGCTGGCTGACTGGGTCGGCAGCGTTTTTCGTTGCTGTCCATCGGGCGCTTCGCAAGTTGCGCAGCATTCGCATCGTCCTCGAGCTGGACGGAGCAGCCAGGGAGCTTGACTGCGTATCGGTCCTGGTCCAAAACACCGCGTACACCGGAGGAGGGCTTCGGATCGCTCCGGAGGCCACAGTGGATGACGGCCTGCTCGATGTTGCGGTAATCGGACCTATCGGGAAGCTGAACCTGGTCGCCAACTTTCCGAAGCTTTACCGAGGGACTCATTCGAACCATCCGCAATTCGCGCTCTACCGAGCGCGGAAAGTTCGGGTGCAGACGGCGGTTCCGCTGCCGAAGATGTTGGACGGCGATATTTGCGGGTCTTCGCCACTTGAGGCCGAGATCGTCCCGCAGGCCCTGAAGGTTGTAGTCGATCATGAATAGGATATCCAGCCTTTTAGAAGGCAAAACGATTTTCATAACCGGCGCTACCGGATTTCTTGGCCAGCCGCTCGTGGAGAAGATCCTCTGGTCTGCGCCGGAAGTAAAGCGCATTTACGTTTTGATACGGCCCAAACGTTCCGGCGGAAGGCAGCTGTCCAGCGAACAGCGACTCGAAAAGGAGCTGTTCCAGTCGAGCGTCTTTGAGCGAATGCGGGCCGTCTACGGCGACCGGCTCAAGGAGCTGTTGCGCGAGAAGCTCATTGCGGTTCCCGGTGACATCTCCTCCGAGAGTCTTGGCATCCCGGCCGAACTGCTGGAGGCCATACAGGACGAGGTTGACATCGTCATCAACAGCGCCGCCGTCGTGTCCTTTGATTCCCCGCTCGATTCGGCCCTCGAGCTGAACGTCCTCGGAGCTCATCGGGTCGCCAAGTTCGCAAACGGCTGCCGCAAAGCTGTACATATCCATGTGTCGACGGCCTACGTGAGCGGCACCCGGCGGGGCGAGATCCCAGAAACGCCTTACCACAAGCTGCCGTCCGACCCCTCGACAGCCGCCTTCCCGCCGTGCGGCTTTACTGACGTCGACCTGGATATCGAGGAAGTGCGGCGGTTGATTGCGCAGATTCATGAGGAGTCCAAGAGCGCAGAGGTCGACCGAAAGCTGACCGAATTGCTCGTCAAACGCCGCAAGAGCGGCAACGGCAAGCGTCAACCCCGACGGCGCGAGCAGCGCGAGGGCTTGCGACGCAGGTGGCTGGAAACCCGGCTGACCGAGGAAGGGATGCGGTTGTCCAGGCAGCGCGGCTGGAATGACACCTACACTTACACAAAAGCCATGGGCGAACAGATGGTGGCCCGCGAGCGCGGGGATCGCCCGACCGTCATTGTTCGTCCCTCAATCATTGAAAGCAGTCTTTCGGAGCCCAGCCCGGGATGGTTGGACGGGCTGCGGATGGCCGATCCGCTGATCGTCGCGATCGGCAAGGGCCGTTTGAGATCGCTTCCTCTCGACCCCGGCGTCGTGCTCGACCTGGTCCCGGTCGACAAGGTGGTCAACCTCATGCTGGCGTCACTGCTGGAAGCCGAGCAACAGAAGGGCCTGAGGATCTACCAGATCGCCACCGGCAGCTTGAATCCGGTCACCCTGGGTCAGCTCTATCAGCTGATCTTCCGCTACTTCAGCCAGAATCCGATGCTCGACAAGGCCGGGCAGCCGATCCACGTCAAGCGCATTCGATTTCCGCGGCGCAGCACGTTCCGCCTCCAACACCGGCTCAAGGATGTCCCGCTTGATACGGCGGAACGAACGCTCGAAAAGCTGTCGATCTTCTCCGCGACTCAACGGTACCGGAGGAAGATATCGGCCGCCCGTGCGGCCAATCAGAAGCTCTATTACTACGGTGAGATTTACGAGCCTTACCTGAACCTCTACTGCCGCTTCCAGATTGACAATAGCCTTCGGCTGCTGGGTCGGCTGGATCAATCCGAAAGAGAGTCTTTCGATTTCGACGTGACGCAACTCAACTGGCGCCACTACGTTCAGAATGTCCACATTCCAGGGGTTAAGAAATACATCCTGAAGATGGAAGGCGCCGGTACGCTGGAAATCGAGGACCAGGCGATTGCCGAATCCGCCGAAGGCGGAAACATCTACCAGCTGCTCGTTCGGAGCGCTGAGAAGTTCGGCAACAAGACGGCCATGCAGATCAAGCGGGACGGGCGCTGGGAGAAGTTTTCGTTCAAGGAACTTCTCGAAAAGGCGGATTCGACCGCCGCCCGGCTGGCGCGGCTCGGCCTGAAAAAAGGCGATCGGCTCGTCCTCTACTCCGAGAACCAGCCGGAATGGGGAATCAGTTATTTCGCGGCTGCCTCCCTGGGGCTCGTCGTGGTTCCCCTCGATTCCCAAACCTGGTCACGAGAAGTGTGGTCGGTCACACGCTTCACCGAGGCGAAGGCCATTCTCGCGTCGGAATCGTGTTTTCGCGCGTTTACTCCGCAGCTGTTGGAAGAAGAGCGCCCCATCACGCAGCCACTCATGTTGCTCAACGTGAACTGCGGGTGTCTCCCGTTCCCGGACGTCGGTCAGACGCCGGCTGCTGCAAACCTCCCGGACCTCGAGGCGGATTCGACAGGGAAAGGGCCTGCGATCCAAGTCGCCCCGGATGATCCGGCGTCCATCATCTTCACGACCGGCACCGCCGTCGATCCGAAAGGGGCGGTCCACACCCATCGTAATTTCCTCAACAATCAGTTCGCGGTCAAACGCTACCTGCCGCTAACCCCCGACGACAGCCTGCTTTCCGTTCTGCCGCTTTACCATGCGCTCGAGTTTAGTTGCGGTTTTCTGGCCCCCATCAATGCGGGCTCGACAATCACGTACCTCCGATCCCTAAAGCCCAAGATTATCCTCGAGACGATGCGCGAGACGGGAACCACCACGATGCTCGGCGTCCCGACACTGTACGCGCTCATCCGGGAGGATATCGAGCGGCGCGTACTGGGTACGTCCAAATCGTTGCTGAAGTCCAACGTGATGGAGACATCAAAGCAGATCAGTCACTCGATCGAGCGGACCCTGGGGAAGAACATAGGCCGCCGCCTCTTTGCCAAAGTCCACGATGAATTCGGCGGAAGGCTCCGGCTGCCCGTCAGCGGCGGCTCCGCCCTCGGCTGCGATCTCTACGACGACTTCAAGGCATTGGGGCTCACCATCTACGAGGGTTACGGACTTACGGAGACAGCTCCCGTCTTAACGGTGAACCCCTGGAACCGGAGTCGACGCGGGTCGGCGGGAAAGGCTGTCCCGGGGGTCGAACTGCGTATTTTTCGGCCCGATCGCCAGGGTATCGGTGAAATCGTGGCCCGGACGCCCAGTTTGATGAAGGAGTACTTCCGGAATCCGCACGCCACCGCAGAAGTGATCAAGGAAGGTTGGTTTCATACCGGGGATCTCGGCTGGGTGGATGAAGACGGTTACATCTATATAACCGGGCGAATCAAAGATGTGATCGTGACGGGTGCCGGCAAGAACGTCTATCCGTGCGATCTGGAAGCGATTTACAAGAGGATTCCGGAGATCTCAGAGATCTGCGTGTTCGGAATCAGGAACGGGCTGACCGAGGACGTCCACGCGGTTGTGCTACCGAACTCGACCGCGCTGGGAGATCTGCCCGCCGCGGAAACGAAGAAGGCCGTCCAGCGTGAGATTCAGAAACTGGGTCGCGAGTTGCCCAGCTATCAGCGCTTTCAGCACGTACACTTAAGGACCGAGCCCCTGCCATGCAGAGCGGACGGTGCGATTGATCGCGACCAGCTCAAGGCTGAGGTCATTGAACAGTTCGAAGGGAATCGGCTCCGCGGCGCCGCCGGCGGGTCCGTCCCACAAGGCGCCTCCGCCCAGGAAACGCTGATTACCGAGCTCGCGCGCCTGTCCCGCACTCCGGCCAAGGACATCACGGTTGAAAGCAACCTCTATACGGAGCTCGGTCTGGACTCTCTGATGGCCATCGAGCTCCTGCTCTTCCTGGAAAACCGTTTTGGCATATCGGTGCCTGACGAGAAGGCATCAAGCTTCCAGACGGTCAAGGACGTGCTCGACGTGATCAGGGCAGGACCGATTGCGGGGGCCTCGCCAGCACTGCCGGCAGCCTCGAAGGGCGGCTACGGCTCGGCCCGGCCATACTCGGAGCGCTCTTCCTTGAACCGAATGCTGCTGGCGCTGTCCTTCGGCAGCATGAAGATGCTGTACCAGAACTACTTCGACCTGGAGCTGGCCAATCCTGAAAGGCTGCCTCACGGCATCTCGTACATCATTGCTGCCAATCACGCCAGTCATTTGGACTCGGGCGCCATCATCTCTGCCCTCGGGACGGCGCTCGGACTCCGGGAAGCCCGGAAGTTGCACGTGCTGGGTGCCCGCGATTACTTCTTTGACTCTCCGGTGAAGAGCTGGTTTTTCAGTACGTTTTTGAACGTGGTCCCGATCGAGCGCGAAGAAACTTCACTCTCCGGACTCAGGATGGTTCAGTCTATCCTCTCACAAGGAGAGCCTATCCTGATCTTTCCCGAAGGGACGCGTTCGCGGACAGGCCAGTTGCAGGGCTTTAAGCCTGGCCTCGGCCTCCTCGCCCGGGAACTGAACGTGCCCATTGTGCCTGCTTACATAGGCGGGACCCGCGAAGCGCTGCCGGTGGGGAGACTCCTGCCGCGGCCGAATAAGGTGAAGGTGCTTTTCGGGTCGCCGATATCGATGGAGAAGTACCGGGCGAACGGACCCGCCCAGAGCCGGGATGATAATTACCGCGCGATAGTCGCCGAAGTCCGCGATGCAATCGAAGAACTGAGGGAAAGGTTGGAGGGGCACTGAAAATCAGAAGTCAGACGTCAGGAGTCAGAAGTCAGAATGCGGCCCTATGTGTCCCTATTCTGACTTCTGACTCCTGACTTCTGACTTCTTCCAAGGCCATGAATAGCGATTGCATCCATCTCACGACTCGTGGTGAAAAGCTGAGGTTTCATTACGGCCATCGGCTGAGATGGGAGGAGGTCCCGGAAGGATCGCGGGTTGTTTATGCCCCTGACCCTCTGCCGCCAGTTCAGGATCTGAGGGAAGCGGTCGCCCTCGCCATCGACAATCCGCTCGGCTGTGACCCGCTCTCGGCCCAGCTCGAGCCTGATATGAAGGTCACGATCGCGTTCGATGACCTGTCCGTCCCCATCCCTCCTATACCCGAACCGGATCCCAGGCAGGTGGTCATCGAACTGCTGCTGGCGAAGCTCGCCGAAAAAGGAGTGACGGACACCCACCTGATTGCCGCCACCGGCCTTCACCGCCGTATGACGCCTCAGGAGCTTCGGCGGATGCTTGGGGCGCGGATATTCGATTCCTGCTATCCCGACACCCTCTATTGCCACGACGCCGAAGACAGCGACGGCAACCAGTTCCTCGGGAAGACGGACTGTGATGAAGTCGTTGAGCTCAACCGGAGAGCCGTTACCTCCGACCTCCTCATTTACGTCAGCATCGTTTTTTCGAGCATGGAGGGGGGCCACAAATCGATTCATACGCGGCTCGCCACCTACCGGACGGCCCGGTTTCATCATAACGTCGAATGCTTGTTGGGTTCCGCGTCGTACATGGATCCGGCCCGCTCACGAATCCACGCGGTGTTTCAGAGAATGGGCCAGGTCACTGCTCGCAACCTGAACATCTTTCACATTGAGATGACGCTGAATACGGCCGCCTTTCCAGCAGGTTACTCCTTCTTGAGCACCCGCGAGGATCGGCAAACCGTACAGGACTGGGTTCGCTTCCACACCACGCGGACGCTTCTGCCCGTCATGCCCGCGCCCCTGGTCCGTTTCCTGACACGACGCTTTTCCTCGGGCTACGGCGTGACCAGTGTGCAGGCGGGAAGCGAAGACGCGGTGCACCGCGTGACTCTGAAGAACGTTCATCGCCAACAGATCGTATCAGTCAAAGGACAGACCGACATCCTGGTCGCCGGGATTCCCAATCTCGGGCCTTATTGCGTTGATTCGATCATGAATCCCATCCTGGTGGTCAACCTGGCGGCCGGCTACTTGTTCAACCTGAGCCTGGGTAAGCCGCTGGTGCGTCGGGGCGGGGTTTTGATCATCATGCACCCGCTCAAGCGCCAATTTGATGAGTCGACGCACCCTTCTTATCCGGAGTTTTTCGACCGGGTTCTGGCCGATGCGCGGGACCCCTACCTGATTCAGGACCACGAGCCGGAATTTGCGTCAAATGAGCAGTACATCGAGCAGTATCGTCACGGATATGCCTTTCACGGCGTCCATCCCTTTCATGCCTGGTACTGGGCCATTCAGGGGATGGAGTATCTGAGCCGGATAATCGTCGTAGGCGCCCAGGATAAGCATGTCGCTGAACGCATCGGCTGGGACACGGCCTCCAGCCTGCGAGAGGCGATAGAAAAAGCCAAAACGAGCCTCAACAAGCCCACCCCCACCGTTTCCGTCTTCCACTGGCCGCCGCTGTTTCTGACGAAGGTGAGCTGACAGCAGCTGACGGCTCACGGCTGACAGCTGACAAAGACAGATACCAAGCACCCTTCTTGTTTTTGTCAGCTGTCAGCCGTTAGCCGTCAGCTGCTGTTATGTGGAGCTCCCACCCAGCGCCTGCCTCAGTACGTCGGGCGCAATGTTCCCGCCGCTCAGCACCAGGACGGTGTTCTTGCGAGGGATCTTCCCTTCAATGACCGCAGCCAGCGGAACGGCGCCGGAAGGTTCCACCACCAACCGCTCCTCCTCATGCAGATGACAGACGGCTTGGAGAATCGCGGCTTCACAGACGGTGACGACATCGTCGACGTATTCGAGTATCAAAGGAAAGGTGACTGTCCCCGGACGCGTCACCATCAGCCCGTCAGCCACGGTCCGAGCCTGATCGATGCTGCGGTAATCGCGGGCCTGGAAGGAAAGGTAGGTTGCGTTGGAGCCTTTGGGCTGCACTCCCCAAACGCGGATACTCGGTTTCAAAAGCTTCGCGGCCGCCGCTATGCCGCTGACCATACCGCCACCGCTGACCGGGGAAACAAGGTTTTCGACGGCGGGACACTGTTCGAGGATCTCCGCAGCAATCGTGGTACTGCCAAGCACGGCAAAGGGATGGTCATATGGAGCTATCTCCGTCCGGCCCTCGGTCCTGACGATTTCGTTGACGGTGTCGGCGCGGGCTTCGAACCGATCCTCGCACAAGACAACTTCTCCGCCGTACCGCTTAGTCCGGGCCATTTTGACCGGATTGGACGATTTCATCATGACTATTTTCGTCGACAGGCCGAGGCGACTTGCCGCATAAGCTGTTGCCAGAGCGAAATTTCCGGAGCTGGAGGTGACAATCCCCCGGCGGGCCTCTTCGGCCGGCAGCCTCAAAATTTGAGAAAAGGCCGTTCGGACTTTGAAAGAGCCTGTCACCTGGAGGTTTTCAGCCTTGAAAAAGACCTGCGGATCGAAGCCGGACGATAGAACCGGCGTAAGTCGAAGATAAGGCTCAAGCAGCGTGCGCGTTTCTGCAATAGCCTCTTTGTCGAATTGAAACTTTGCCCCGAACGCGTCCATCATAATGATGGACATATTACCGGACATTGGGGGGATGAGGAGGAGTTCTTATGTCGATCAAAAATTTGTTCCTGGCGAGTCTGTTGTTGATCACGCCTGTGGCCTGCAGCCGATCCGAAGCACCGAAAGAAGAAGAGAAGCCTCAGGTGGCAATGGCAGAACCGCCGGCGACGCAGCCTGAGCAGCAACCGCCTGCGAGCCAGACGCCGCCGCCGCAATACGAGGAGACGCCGGCTCCGGTCGAGACGGTCCCCGCGCCGGTCGAGCGGCCCCGGGCTAAACAGCAACCGACGCGGCGTACGCCGAAGCCGGCTGATGAAACCTATACGCCTCCGCCCGCAGCCCAGGAGGAGACAAGAACCGAGCCGAGCCCTGAACGAGAGCCGATCGTTCCGCCCTCGCCTTCCCGGCGTGGAGGTACAGGAGCAACGGCCAATGACTCCCTGGATTCCGGTCGGGCTGCGACGCCGCCGCCGCCGCCGAAGCCGACTACGGCCGTTTTACCGGAAGGTACCGTGCTTGACGTACGTCTGGACGACACGCTCAGCTCGGCGACGAACCAGGTAGGCGACGCTTTCGAAGCCATCCTCGACCGCGACCTGATCGTCGACGGTCAGATGCTGGCGCCTAAGGGCAGCCGCGTGACCGGCAAAGTGACGGATGTCGCCGGCTCAGGCAAAGTCAAAGGCTTGGCTCACATGACGCTCGCCTTGAGCGCGATCAGAGTCGGGGAAGACCGCTACCCGGTCAGTACCGGCACGGTTAGCGTCCAGGCCGAAAACACCAAAGGGCGTGACGCCAAGACCATCGGCGCCGGCGCTGCGATCGGAGCCGCCATCGGGGCTATCGCCGGCGGCGGGAAGGGCGCTGCGATCGGTGGAGCTATCGGAGGCGGGGCAGGGACCGCCGGAGTCCTGGTGACCAAGGGCAAAGAGGTCGAGTTCCAGCCCGAGCACAAATTCAGCTTCCGTCTGGAAAAAGACGTGGAGATGAAGATTCGGTAGATCAATCGAAAGCCGCAGCATTGACCACTGATCGACTGACCCGGAATGGGTCAGTCGGTCGGTTTGGCCGCTTTAACCGCTCTCGAAATTCCGTGCTACAATACAACCTTCCGCGACCAGACTGCACATCCGGAGAGGTGCTGGAGTGGTCGAACAGGGCTGCCTGCTAAGCAGTTGTGCGGATAAAACCGCACCGGGGGTTCGAATCCCCCCCTCTCCGCCAGATCCTGTGACTTTAGCCATTACAGTTACTTCCGGCTGGTTTTTTATACTTTCAACCCTATTTCAACCCGACAGAGCAGCGCGAGAGCGACCCACTCAGCCCTTTTCTGAAAACCGGAAGGGAGTCGCTGAGCGTGGAGCAGGAACATTAAAGAGGCCTTTCGGTGGGGACTGAATTATGGGTGGTATCCAGTCCTCTGGTACGCCGTTGTTGCTCTTGCCAACGGAAATACTGCGTAACTATGGGGAGAGCTAGACCGAGGAAAGTAGTTGCCAAATTCCTCACCAACTCAACAGTCCCGGTAGGATGCACTACCCAAACTGCGACTGCCGCCACCCCGAATAGGACGTACGTTACTGCATAGGCTGCGGTGAGCCAGTCCTTGAACGGTGTCTTCTTAGTAGGTTGTTGTTCGGTAGATTCGACTCCAAAAGTTACTGCGACGATTCCACCTACCAGCGCGGCCAATGCCGTGGCCACATAGATGAGCGGGTCGGTTCCAGACTGCCCACCGTTTTGCTCTTCTGTCACTAGATGAGGGCCCGGATTCTTGGGCGGGAGAGAGGCCTTTATGCCCTGTCCGAAGATCAGGGCGAAGCCCGCGAGAGCCGCGAGTGCAAGAAAAACCGTCAGTATTTGTACCACTTTAACCCGCATCTTGCCTCCTCTTCGACAACACGGGCTTTGCTACCCTTTTTGACGTGGCCTTAGCTTGTGAAGAGACCCACGCTGCAACTGCCTGAGTTCATTGTCACGTAGAACTGCTCGTCACCCGCGCGCACTTCCAGACTTACGGTCGTGTTTTCATCTTGAGCGCGCAGATCGCAATAGAAGTCATCCTTACATTTCCACGTGACCCCATCCACCTTAAACTCGACATACCAGTAATCACCCGGAGCCCCAATCCCGGTCTCAAAAACAATAGTGGGCCCAGGCTCTGCGGCATTCTCGGATAGCGACGTCCAGGATTTCGAATCCTCCTTTCCCGAATCATTTCCCCTTCGGTGCCGAAAATTGACGTCCGTGATTTCTCGCCCCCAGCGGTTGGTCAGCTGGCACGCACAGGTTCTTATAGTTGTCTTCTCCTCAGTTCCCGCGTCTTTGAACCGTACCGGAGTCTGAACGGCTGGCTGTTGTAATTCCTGCATACAATCTCCTCCTTTTTGGTGAGAAATGCAGGATCTAAGAACTGAGATGGTTTGTCTCGTCGAACGTTTTGACGTTCGCGGCGAAGACTTTGAACCTTGCAGTTCAGCAACCGAGGAAGCCCCCCAACGACTATGTAGGCCTCAGCGAGCCGAGAGATTCTCGGCGGGTTGAGCTTCTCACGTCCTTCGCTCCAGCAGAGTATCCTGCGCGACTCAGGTCGCCCGGCTACATCCTTGTCTTCATGGCCTCTCGATGCAGATCATCGATCGTCACATGGATGCTCGCTGATCACGCCCACTCCCGCCCACAATGCGGGCAGATCCTTTGCTCCGTTGAAGCTCTTTTCCGCAACCCCTAGTAGGGATCATTGCGTCTGCGCCACCAACTGCGTTTCCATGCGCCATCGCTCCCCGTCGTGATTGATTACCGTTCGCCTGATCATGTTAGGTTAGATGCCGCAGTACCTCGCGATCGCCAGACGAGTGTAGTGCCGCAGGCCGTACTATCTCAATCCTCACAAAACGCAATACTGCACTTCAAGTCACAAAACTCACCGGACTCTATGGGCTTACCACATTGGAGGCAATACTTGATCCTCTTGTCGGTGATCGCTTCCCGACATATCGGGCAACAGAAGGGTCCGGAGAGCCCACACATTCCAAAACCAAGTCGCATCTGAACATACGTCGCACCCGCCAAGTCCTCGTAGTCAGCAATCTCAAACACCTTCCCGCAGTACGTGCAACAGAGTTGCTGTCGATTGCGAGCGGTGAACTGCAGAAACTGCGCCTCGTTCCCCCACACGGGCAGCCGATGCCGAGTTTCTGGATCCTGATGCTCTTTGTATACTCTGTACTTGACCATACTGTCACCGATTACCCGGAAGGAAGCCTCCAGGCCCTTTCCTTAGAGATAAGAGAGTCATAACCACCGTCGCCTATGATCGGGAACCCCATAAGCCCTGATCCCGAATTTCGCTACCGCGCTTCTAGGCCGCCTCCTTTCGGTCCTCGGTCGTCGAACTCGTGACGGGGTGCGCCACGCGGATGGGAGCAACCGTAGAGCGGCTGGAGACAGGCAATCTCCTTGATCGAAAGAACCGGCACGGCGGCGCGTCGGGACAGGTGACGCCAATAAACCATTCTCCTGTCTTCGCCATTGGGCAATCACAATACGGGGTTGCAAGGTCCATGAAGGTTTCGATCGTCCAGAAGATGCAGTCGCGGCACTGGCACGGCCCGACTCCGCCCTCCGAAACGGGCGTAGAAGTTGGTGTCGTCGCCTGATCCGCTGACGGGACTTTGGAATTGATCATATGCCCCCTCTCTAAATCGCTTGGCAGCTAGGTTTGAACTCGCTAACATACTGAACCGTAGTCTGTTTGATTGGAACAGGACGGATCGGTACTATTCAGCAGGGCTGCCCACCGGCCGATTTGGGTGAGACGGGAGCCCGGGAGAAGTAGTTGTAAAACGGATCAGCGGGGGCCCACGAGACTACTTCCGGTTCCAGAAGTAAGAAACGGCACATTTCCATGTCCGAAAAGGGCAGGAACAATCTGCCAAAGAACGCATCCAAACTTTAACGGTGAAAACATGACCATCAAACTCGACGACCGGTGGGAAAAGGCCGAGACAGCGGCCAAAGGGGTATACGACTATGATCTCACGCAGGAACGGATCGCTGCATCCATGGGTGTAAGCACCAGGACCGTTCAGAAATACCTGAGAGATGCCCGAAAATACGGAGTAATTCATTTCAACATCGATGGTACGTACGCTATGGCTGGAACCCGCTGTGAAGAAGAAGAAGGTCACATGCGGCTAACGTTCGGCCTGGATGAAGCGGTGGTGATAAAACAGAAGGAGCCGCCAGGTCCCGACGAGGAGAACTCGAACGAAGACCCTGAGAGTCAAGAGACCGAGGTCGCGATCGAGGCCTCGGAAGTCAAGAGTCCAACAGCAGAGGACAGCAATGGCAAGGATGACCTTCTTCACCTTCGGCTCGCGAATCAAGCCGGCTCGTTGGTTCAGTTTACTGGAAACGGGCTCCATGCTGCGGTTAGCGGGGGCAGAGCAGTGTACAGGACCGTGCAAAGAATCAAGCGAAGATCTCTGAGCACGACCGGGGTGCAGGTTAGTCCGTTGTGCGGGCGCATTTGGGCACACTCCTGGAAGCCCACCGGCACCGGTAGAGTGCAGCGTCCCTTAGATGCCGACGATTGCGCTTTTGTCCTTGCGCAGGCCTTTGAGGCAGCCGAGGGAACGGGTTTCACGCAAATCGGAATGCCACTGTACAGTAAGGATCAGAAAGCGGCGCGCAATACCATGGCGGCGTATTGCGCGTTCCTGCCAGATGGGCGGTGGAACTGGGAGCTAAAGGTCCCGGACTTGGCAATTGTTGGCTGCGGTGTGTTGGACCCAGAAGGAGGCCATCGCATGGCGGAGGTGATGAAAGAGTCGCCGAACATCATGAAGGCGGCGCCGTACCTTAGGACTGCAGTGAGGGATCTTGAGGAAATCATCGAGTTTGTGAAGAAGTATGAATTGCCGTTTCCAGGCGATGTAGCGAACCGCCTTTTCGCTGCCCTGCCGCTGCCCAACGAAGTGAATCAAGACAACTTGGACGGTTACACCAGACTCTATGAGCAGTTGAACAGCCTTATCCGAAACTTAAACAATCGCTCTGTAGTCATGCAGTGGAGGCATCTCCTGGGAATTCCGAACGTCTGGTGTGTTTGCGGCGGCCGGTTCAAGGCACGTGCGCTGTGGACTTTATTGTTGGCTGGTTTGGCCGAAAACAAGAAGAATCAGGGGTTGATAACCGCGCTGGCCACAGACTTTGAAAGCGCCCAGACTCTCTTAGGAGCTTGGGCACAGTACAAGAAAAAGGGTCGCCGTTTGACCGAGTGGTATCAGCGTCATGTCGCTGAATGTTTCGCTTAACAACCAGGTTGAAGAGCCAGGGCGAAGCGACAATGCCGGGTACCTCCCTGGAAGCGGTCTCTATATGCTCGCCGGTCGAAGATCATTCGGTTCCACCAGAAACGGTACACTCACGCTGTCGATGCCTGGAGCATCTGCCACTTCGATTTCCTCAACGCCCAGGTTCGTCCCCATATGTCTGCTAGCGAAGACGACGAAGCCCTATTCTCAACCGACACCATTCATAGGCCTCGGGTTGAAATTTCAACCAGAAACACGAAAAACCACTGAATATTCCCGATTCTTATGCAGTAAAGAAAGGGTGAAGACCCAGTAACCGCGCGGTTTTGCTGGGGGGCCCCCGATTTTCAGCTGGTCGAATCCCCCTCTCTCCGCCAGATCCTAAAATCTGGGTTTCCTGAGCTATTACTTCTCTAGGAGTTCGGCCAAAGCGCGTGTTGCCGCAAGCACATCTGCCAGCAAGCGCTCGTCCTGGTCGAGGTATCCCTCGTACTAAGCAAGGTTGCGCTTGGCGGGCGCTTCAGCCAGGACGCGGGAATGGGCTGAGGACGGGCCGCTGGTCTCAGGCAACAGCATTTGCGCCGCTTTGCATCGGCGCGGTCGTTTCTCTAATATACGGAATCGTGATGGACGCGACGATCGTCGTGGCAGGAGCGACCGGTAATCTCGGCGGGCGCATCGTCAGAGCTTTGGGCGAACGCGGTGTTACGGTAAGGGCGCTTGTTCGCCGCGGTACTGCGCGTGAAAAACTCGAGCGACTGCAGGCGATAGGGGTAACGATTGCTCCTGTCGATGATTCCACATGCGCCTTGATACGACCCCGATTCGAGCGACCGCGATTTTCAGCGGGGCGTTTACCGATATGCTGACCGGCCAGATGCCGCTCATTCTCTTTAAATTGAGGCGAGTGCTCTACTGGGGTGACGCGGGCCAGCGCCTCGACTTCACGACTATCGACAATACAGCTGCCTTCACAGCGAGCGCGGCTCTCGATCCCTCCACGCCTCGCTGTCTGCGAATTGCCGGCGATTCGCTCAGCGCCCGGGAACTAGCGGCGGTTGTCAGTGAGTTGACCGGAAAGAAGTTCCGCCTGCTGCGGGCTGGAGGGCTCGGTTTCCTCGCCGCGCTTATCAAAATCGCGCGCATGATCGCTCCCGGAGAGCAAGAGCTTTACCCGGCATGGCAGGGCATGCAGTACATGCGTAACATGTTCGACGGCCGGGCCAGGCTGGCGCCGCTCGATAACGATCGCTATCCCGGTATTCGTTGGACAACCGCGCGGGATGTGCTTTCGGCGAACCAAGCCAGAAAGGTTGCAGGCCGGTGAGAATCGCCGGGTTAGCTCTCGTAGCCTGTGAACCGTCACAGCCGAAAGCGTTCCTTGCCTGACGGGGAAGCATTTGAGATGACTTGCCTGCATCTGTTGATCAAGTCGTCCAGTAACCGGCTGGCGAGATCCTGATTTCGAGTGCGGGGCGGGATAGGAAATCCGGGCTGGGTCAAACCCTCCTCGAGGTTGCCAACCAGACCGTTCGCACCGATCAGGAGAAAGTGCTCGACCTGACTCCGGGAGGCCGCCCGTGCCCGCGTAGAACGCAGGATGTCGGTAGCAGCAGACGTCAACGAGGTCGTGAAGTTCAGGGCACGAAGCGACTTTGTTAACTCGGAGAGGTTGACGGCTTCTTTTCGTCTTGCCTCCTCGAGGATAGGCAGCACGAGCCCGGCTGCAATCTGCCTTCCTCGCCACTCCGCCAACATCAATCGGCAGGGCTCGACTTCGCCTGTGCAGCTTCCATGGACAGACAGCGCAGCCATGACCTGCAGCTCACAGTGACTGCCTGGGTAACAAGATGACCGCTGCGTGAAAGTGCCTCCGGCAGGCACCAGGCGTGCCTCATCCCTCAACCCGATCGACATGCCGCCCGAAGATCGAAACGCCAACCCTTGGATGGCCGCGGTCGAATTGTTCCTGAACGTGACCTTGTACCGTCCGCGGAACTCTTCTTCGACGCCAACCACCTCGATTGTTCTAACCGAGGTCCAAACTTGCGGCGGATTCGGAACCGGTGACAGGGCGGACACCACGACCACCTTTTCCACTCCCAAGTTCGCCAACCTACCGTCCGACAGCGTCTTCCCCATTCGCGGCCGCATTCTGAATTCCGCCACGCGCGTCCATGAAGTTTCGTCCCTGGGCCAGTCGTTTCCCTCGTGTCGAACCGTCGAGACCCGCAAAACGAGAAGCCCGCTTTTCTCCATCCAGAAATGCAGCCGGACACGCAGGATCGAGCGGGGGAAAGGGGTGAACCGTGTCGCGCAACCCCCGTGCATCGTCTGCGGCATCGGCAGGTACCGAATTCCATGCACGGTTGAAACGGCGATCGCCATCCTGGAAGACGATTCTT
>Ga0105104_10001492_pt1 | contig 17529 bp, 16 predicted proteins | sample PPLLaktember2015_3_FD_87034 | JGI IMG/M metagenome (GOLD analysis project Ga0105104, IMG submission 87034) | Freshwater sediment microbial communities from Prairie Pothole Lake near Jamestown, North Dakota, USA - PPLs Lake P7 Core (6) Depth... | ecosystem: Environmental > Aquatic > Freshwater >... | reverse complement strand
ACCTTCTTCCACACGTCCGACTTTCGACAAGCAGATACCCAGGCCTTTTTTGGAATAGACGTTGTTCGGTTCGATTTTCAGTACTTCCAGGTTGCATGATTCGCATTCCGGGTAGTTTTCGAGGCTATAGTGAATGAAGCCCAACAGGTTGAGCAATTCGGTATTTTTTCGTTTAATTTGCAGGGCGCGGGAGATATAGAGCTCGGCCAACTGGTACTCTTCATTGGCAATGAATTCCCGGCCTTTTGTGATTAATCGGTTAAAATCGGTGATGGAATTGACATCGTCCAGGTGAGCTTCGACAGCAAAACGGTATGAGCAGAACTTATTATCCGAGACTTCTTTATACCGGGTAATCTTCGCACCGGAGCAGCCACCCAGGCAGTAATTGGCGAATTGGCATTTTTTGCAGAAACCGGCGAGATGGCATTTCTTCAAGTCACGGTTCCAACTGAAGGCACCCGGTCGGGTCCAGAGTTCTTCCAGGGGGTACTGCCGGATATTGCCTTCGATGTAGGTATCGTTCCGGATCGAGAGACAACCGATGATATCGCCGTTGCAGCGGACGCCGATAATGGATTTTCCTGCGGGGCAACTGTCCCAGATACCGTGGTAAAATTCGGAATTAGCGGAATTTTTTTTCACTTCGATCTCGTTGAGGTTAAAATACCCGATGTCGTCGGCCAGGTGGGGTTTAATCCTGCCTTCTTTCATGATTTCATGCGCGAAATCGATCATCGGATCGATGTATTCGGCTTCCAGTATCCAGTCCAGGTGTTCCACGAGGTTTCCCATAGGAACAGCGGCTTGAAGCTGCCAATCCCTGACTTTTTTTTCGATCAGGATTTCTTTCATCTGGGGTAGTTCGTTATAATTTTTGCCGTGGATACAGGTAACGATCCCGGCAGGGATTTTCAGTTTATCGAATATTTCCAGGGCTCTCATGATTTGTTGGTATGAGCCTTTTTTCCGGATATAGTCATGGGTGGGTTCGAGTCCGTCCATGCTTATACCGATGTTGACAATCCCGGCATCTTTTGCTTTTTGGGCGATTTCTTCCGTAATGAACCAGCCATTGGAAAGAATATTGGTCAGAACTTTGTTTTTACTGAGCCGCTCCACGATGAGATGCCAATCGGGACGGGTTAAGGGTTCTCCGCCGGATAGGGTGATACGCCGTAAACCCAGGTTGGCCATATCGTCACATAGCTTCAGGGCTTCTTCTGTGGATAATTCATCCGGCAGGGGGCCGGTACAACTGGAACCGCAGTGCTTGCACCGCATATTGCAATTCATGGTAATTTCCCAAACCGCTCCAGTTAACCTATAATTACTATTGCTTGTTGTTTCCATTATGTCCTCGTTTCTTTTTTTTTAACCATTGATTTTTCTTGTTGGATTTTTAAAAAAAAAGAAGCCGGCGGTTAGCCGGCCTCTTTAGAGATTCCAGTTTACCAGGGGGGCCATACGCCGTAAATGATAACGCCGTACAGCATAAAATCGACCAAAATGTTACCGCCCTGGACTTTCTTCATTTCTTCTTCGCGCAATTGCTTGAGCTCAGAATTCTTTTTGACTTCAGAAAGTTTGGCATGTTTGCTCATTTTTCCTCCGTTCGGTTATTTTTTTTTTGGCTTTGTTTTCTCTATTATATCCTCGATCCATGGGTAAAGAATTAAACATTTTTTTCTAATTTCCGAATAAGGTCGGGCAAAATTCGCTTAAACATAGTCGATGCGCTCTTATATTCAGTCTTTATGATAATAACGATATGTTAATTTTGATTTTTTCCTTTGAACGCGAATATTGTACTTTATTTCGGAGATAAAATCAAGGGTGAGAAAGAACTATTTAAAAAAAATCTTTCAAAAAAATCCAATTTACTTCTTTTCATTAGTGAAAAGGGAGGCCGGCGGTTAGCCGGCCTCTTAAAGAGAGATGTTAAAACGCTACGCTGCTCTGTTAAGTAAGGGTAGCTGCGGTTTTTACTTTCTACCAGGGGGGAAGACCATAGAGGGGAATGCCATAGAGAGGGAATCCATAAAGGGGCAATCCATAAAGGGGCATGATTTTTCCGCCTTTGATCTTCTGTAAGTCTTCTGCTGCGAGCTGATTCATCGATTCTAAATTCTTCTTGACTTCCGAAAGCTTGATATGCTTGCTCATGTTTCCTCCGTTCATTTATTTTTTTATTTTTTGTTTTCTCGATTATATTCTTGACTGCCTGCCGGGAATACAGCCTTGACAGTGAAGAAGGGAGGCCGGCGGTTAGCCGGCCTCTTAAAGAGAAATGTTAAAAACTCTGTCAAGTGATAGTTCGAGTTTCTACCAGGGGAGTACTACGCCGTAATACTCGACATAGGGGGGTACGCCATACATCACTATGCCGTAATATTCGACATAGGGGGGGTAGTGGATGTCGACGGGTGTGTTGGCGATCTGACCGCCGGTGATCTTCCGTAAGTCTTCTTCAAGAAGTTGTTTCATAGCCTGGGAATTCTTCTTGACCTGGGAGAGTTTGGCGAATTTTCTCATGTTTCCTCCGTTCATTTATTTTTTTATTTTTTGTTTTCTCGATTATATTCTCGACTGCCTGCCGGGAATACAGACTTGACAGTGAAGAAGGGAGGCCGGGGTTAACCGGCCTCTTAAAGTGAGATGTTAAAACTCTGCGCTGTTAAGCGTTAAGAGTAGTTTAGTTTTGACTTTTTACCAGGGGGGTAAGCCATACATTACTACACCGTAATACTCGACATATGGGGGTACACCATATATCACTACGCCGTAATATTCGACATAGGGGGGGTAGTCGATGTCGACGGGTGTGTTGGCGATCTGACCGCCGGTGATCTTCCGTAAGTCTTCTTCAAGAAGTTGTTTCATAGCCTGGGAATTCTTCTTGACCTGGGAGAGTTTGGCGAATTTGCTCATGTTTCCTCCGATAAGTTATTTTTTTTAATTTTTGCTGCCTCAGTCATGCTCTTGATCGCCCGCCCGGGAATTAACCCGCTCCAAATTAACGATTTCTGCATTTACGCATTCCCCGACAGGGAAGAAGAGCGAGTTGATTTTTAAAAGGGTGGAAGGCATTCATCGGGCGGTAGACCATACCTGTATACGTAGTAATCGCCGCCGCGAACATTTTCTAAGTCCTCTGCAAGAAGCTTTTTCATATCTTCTGCGTTCTTCTTGACCTGGGAGAGTTTGGCGAATTTGCTCATGTTTCCTCCTTTATTTTAGAGATAATTTTTAGCCCACAAAGTTACTTTTTTATTATTGCATTTCTCTAAGTCTGAAAAGTACAACCCGACGATCTATCGATACAAAAAGACTACTCTATACATTGGGATTTGTTACGACAAAAATTTTGCTCAATTCCGGTAATAGTTTACTCCCTTTTTTTTTATTTGACAAGAGGAACAAAGTTCTTTTTAGAAATTTTGTTCTTCTCTTGTCTGAACCTCAAAAATATATTATCATAAGGGGGTAATAAATTCAAAGGAGTAAACAGAACGTGGACCCGAGTCGCCGAGAAGGATTTGTCAAAAGGAACTGGGGATTAATCTATTCGCTGATTTCCCTTTTCTTCGATGTACTGCTGCTGAACCTGGCATTGGCGGCGAGCATCTGGCTTAGATTCAACCACCTCAGAGACCTGGGGTACTACACGAAAGCCACCGTCTTCATGAACGGCGTGTTTGTATTAGTCAGCCTGGGACTCGGAGTGTACCGATCCAGGTACAACCTCTCCCGCGAAGGACTCCGTTTCTATTACAAACGCCTCGTGATCTACATGGCCGTGCTGACTATGGCTTTTCTTTATATGATTAAAGGAGAAGGATACTCCCGCGCCGTCATTTTCATTACATTCTTTATTATATATGTATTCTGGGAATTTGCCCATAACCTTCTTGGTAAACTGCAAAACGCCCTGGCCAGACGCCGGATCATCGGTTTCAAAACATTGATATACGGCACCAACGAATGGACTTTCAAATTCTCCCAACGCATCAGCAATGTTTTCGGCGGCTTTTTCCATATCCTCGGATATATTCAAGCTGCCGGTAACCCGGACGGGGAAATACACAAAGACCTCGCCCCCCATATCCTGGGAACCGAAGACGACCTGGACCGTTTACTGAAACACCGCAACCCGGACGTAGTCTTTATCGTTTCCGAAACCATGGATATCGATAAATACAGCAATATCTACCGCGCATGCAAAGAACATAATATCAAATTGAAAATCGTATCCCCCCGCGTCAGCGATATCTTAAGCAATTCACGAATCCGCGACGTTTACGGCGTCTCCCTCGTCCTGGAAACCTGGCGCATCCATTTCTGGAAATTCAACTCCCGCATCAAACGCATCTTCGATATCGCCTTTGTCCTGCTCATCAGCCCCATACTCTTACCTGTGGGTTTGCTCACTGCTTTCATGATTAAAATCACATCCAAAGGACCCGTCTTTTTTAAACAAAAACGCTCGCTGTACAAAGGCGGTGAAGAATTCTATTTTTATAAATTCCGCTCCATGTACCTCGACGCCGACCGTATCAAAGAGAAACTCTCCCAGAAAAACGAAGCGAACGGCGCATTATTTAAGATTAAAAAAGACCCGCGAGTCACCTGGTTCGGACGCATCATTCGAAAATTCAGCATAGACGAATTACCCCAATTTATCAACGTTTTGAAAGGCAGTATGTCCATCGTAGGACCCCGGCCTCTCCCGGTTAAAGACTTCGAAAACATGAACTACGGCGAAATGAGCTACGATTGGCACAAACAACGCGGGAACGTGAAACCCGGTATCACCGGTTTGTGGCAAATCTCCGGCAGGTCCGACCTTTCATTCGAAGAGATGCTCTTCCTGGACCTCTATTACATCGAACACCAATCCGTCTTCTTCGACCTGGAAATCCTTTTCGAAACCATCCCCACCGTCTTCTTCGGGAAAGGAGCCTATTAAGATGGTTTATTTGTCTTCGACGACCAGAAACCTTTTTGAAAAAAGGTTTCCGGACTTCCAAAAACTTTTGTTAAGAGGAATTTCCCTGTGACCTCCGTGAGCCCCGTGAGAGTTAAAGTCTCCGTGCTGATGCCCTGCTATAACGAAGAAAAAAACCTTCCCCGCGTCGTCGACAGCCTGGCGGACGACTATATGATGCAAAACGGCGAAATCCTGGTGATCGACGGCAACAGCGAAGATAAAACCGTGGAAGTGGCCAAAGCATTCATCGATAAAGGTTACCCCCTGGTGATCGTTGAAAACAAGCAGCGAATCCAGAGTCATGGTTTGAATCTAGGCATTCAAGCCGCACGGGGCGAATTCGTCGTGAGAGTCGACGCCCACAGCATCTACCCCAAAAGCTACGTGAAACGAATGGTAGAGTTATTGGAAACCACGGGAGCCGCTAACGTCGGAGGTGTCATGCTCCCGGTAGGCGAAACACCGGTTCAACAATCCATCGCCCTGGCCATGCAGCACCCCACCGGCGTCGGGGATGCCCGTTTCCACCTGGGTAACTTCTCAGGCTATGTCGATACCGTCTACCTAGGCGCTTTCCGTAAATCCATTTTTGAAAAGGTCGGTATGTACGAGCCATCTATGGCCACCAACGAAGACGCCGAATTGAATATCCGCCTGTTGAAAGCCGGTGAAAAAATTTTCCTGGACAGCTCCATCAAAGTCCAATACTTCCCCCGCGAATCTTTTAAAAAATTCGCCGTTCAATACTTCAAATATGGAAAAGGCCGCGCATACACAACCCTCAAACACCGCCGCTTTACTTCTTTCCGCCAAATCGTCCCACCCCTGTTTATCATCGGTTTAACCGGCTCCATTATCCTCGGGTTTTTCTACCCCGTATTTTTTCTATTCGGGCTGCTGTACCTCCTCGGTATCCTCGGCGTATCTTTATCCTCGTGGCTCGGTAGAAACATATCGTTGAAGCTCCGCCTTTTAACCGCTTGGGCGTTTATTTGTATGCACATTTCCTGGGGAACCGGTTTCCTCCGGAACTTTTTGGTTCTATTTTTTACCCCCCGGTTTCGTGGAGAAGGAAAAAAATGATCAAACGCGCCGGTTTTCATCTATTTCATTTTCTTGTTTTAAACGCCCTCTTGTTCCTGGCCGTGTACTTCTACTTTGCGTTGACCTACCCCAAAGCCTTTGTTCTATATTCCGTCGTGATCGCCTATAAATTTATCGCCCGCAGGGTGTTCAATTTCACACTGATCGCATTCCTCGTCTATTTCATGGCGTATCTTGCCGGCATCATCAAATTTACCCTGGAACAAAAATTCTTCCGCATGGTGGGTTTCCTCAAAGAGATGTTCAAATTCGTCCTGATCCTCGGCATGGTTTCCTTCATCGAGTTTTTCGTGTTTTACCAAAACCGCATCGGGCGTTTGATATATGTTTATTTCCTCGTTTTATACGGCATTTACTATTATATCTATTTGAAATCCCGGTCCCAGAAAGGACCCAGGGGCTTACTCTGGCTGGCGGATGTACCCGTAGAAAAAGTCATGGGCAAATACGTCAAAAAACAATCGGCTTACCGCGTTTATAAAGACGGTGAAACAGTGGAAACCGGCATCCCGCCGGATGTGGTCTACCAGGACGGCTGCATCGACGACCACACATCGGAATCCTTGATCCGGAACAAACTGGCCGGACTCCGGGTCGTGGAATTGGTGGAGCTGGTAGAAAACGAAGCCGGGAAAATTCCCCTCGATTATGTCAATATCCATTGGTTCCTGGAAAAATTCGACGTCGTGGACAGCGGGTATTTCCGCAGCAGCCGCATGTTCAATATCTTCATGGGCTTTATCCTATTGGCGGTACTGTTTCCCATCGGCATCATCTTCGCAATTATCCATAAACTCTTTTCAGCCGGTCCCATTTTCTTCATCCAGGAACGCACCGGTTTGCATGAACGCCCGTTCAAGATGATCAAATTCCGAACTATGGTCAGGAACGCAGAAAGCGGCGGAGCCCGGTTCGCAGGAAAGAACGACAAACGCATCACCCCCGTCGGCAAATTCATGCGACGCTTCCGGATCGACGAAATCCCCCAGTTCCTGAACGTGATCAAAGGCGAAATGGGACTTGTCGGCCCCAGGCCCGAACGCCAGGTGTTTATCGAAAACCTGTCCAAAGAGATTCCCTATTATAAATTGCGTCTCCTGGTTCCCCCCGGTTTAACCGGTTGGGCCCAGGTTAACGGCGTTTATGCCGGCAGCGATATCGAAGAACACAAAGAAAAATTGGAATACGATCTTTACTATATTAAAAACCGCAGCATCGGCATGGATTTACTGATCTTGCTGCGTACCATTAAAACCATTATCCAGGGAAAAGGAGAATAAAACAATCTATGGTTCACCAATTAAAAAATGAGCAATTATCTGAGAACAAACTGAAAATCAGCGAAGCTATGGACGCCATCTCCCTGAAACGGGACCGCTATATCCGAAGGAATAAATATTATTACAAAGATATGATAAAATTCCTGGAATTCAATATCCCGGAAGGAAAACGCATCCTCGAAATCGGGTGCGGAACCGGCTACGTTTTGAACGCATTGAAACCCTCCAGGGGCGTGGGCATCGATATCTCTGCCGGCATGATTGCTAAAGCCGCAGAAAAATACCCACACCTGGAATTTATTCGAATGGATGCCGAAAACCTCTCGCTGGATGAACAATTCGATTATATTATTATTTCCGACACCCTGGGCTACCTCGAAGATATCCAGAAAGCCTTCAAAGAAATGAAAAAAGCCACACACCCCGGCACTCGGATAATCATCACTTTTCACAACTTCTTGTGGCAGCCTGTCTTGAAATTGGCGGAGAAACTCCGGTTGAAAATGCCCCAGATGCGGCTAAACTGGTTGAACAAACGGGATATCATTAACTTACTCCTGTTGGAAGGTTTCGATATCGTCAAACTCGGCAGGCGGTTTTTGTTTCCCAAATTTTTCCCCCTTTTATCCTGGTTTGTGAACAAATATGTTGCATTTTTGCCTCTGTTCAACCGCTTGTGCATTACCGGTTTTATCGTGTCCAGGCCTTTTGTCCCTGCGCCCCCGGATAACCCGTTGTACAGCGTCAGCGTCATCGTCCCCGCGCGGAACGAAAAAGGCAATATAGAAAACGCAGTGAAACGCATGCCTCGAATGGGAAAGCACACCCAGGTGATTTTCGTCGAAGGTCATTCCACCGACGACACATTGGCGGAGATTCGCCGTGTGTGCGAGGTTTATAAAGACCAATGGGACCTTAAATATGCCGTTCAAGAGGGTAAAGGCAAAGCCGATGCCGTGCGGAAAGGTTTTAGTATCGCATCCGGCGATATTTTCATGATCCTGGACAGCGATTTGACCGTACCCCCGGAAGATTTACCCAAGTTTTACAATGCCATTGCCACAGGCAAAGGCGAATATATTAACGGTTCCCGGTTGGTTTATCCCATGGAGAAGCAGGCCATGCGGATGTTGAATATTTTCGGCAATAAATTTTTTTCGTTGATGTTTTCCTGGTTAGTCGGTCAACCGTTGAAAGACACGTTATGCGGGACCAAGGTCATCTCCAAAGAGAATTGGCACCGGTTGGATGCGAACCGCTCGTATTTCGGTGATTTTGATCCTTTTGGCGATTTCGATTTGATTTTCGGTTCGGCCAAAGCCAATTTGAAGATCGTAGAAATCCCGATCCGGTACAGGGCGCGTGAATACGGCGAAACCAATATCTCGCGGTTCAGGCACGGTTGGTTGCTGCTGCAGATGGTATTTTTTGCCATGAATAAGATTAAGTTTGTGTAGTATGGCCCACGAATGACACGAATTAGCACGAATTATAAAAAAATAAAAAAGGGGACAGTCAAGAAAATACTAACGGAGTCAGACAAAACCCGGAACAAAGCAATATCACCCGGCACTGCAATTATAAAATCCGGCTGTGACGGGTCACACGCAGTGAGGTCCACTGCGTCCACAACGTCCACCAGGTCCACATGGTCCACTCAGTCCACATGGTCCACACGTCCACAAAGTCCACAAAAAAGTGGACAGGCTAGATAAATATTTAAAGAATAGCAATGCACAATGAATAACATTCTACAAAAACATAAAGAAACATGGGCGAAAAAAAAAATCCTCCGCGATATCTACACCGCCTGGTATAAAGAAATTATCCACGACCTCGCCCAAACAAAAAAGAAAACCATTGAAATGGGCGCAGGCAGCGGGAATTTCAAAGAATTCAAACCCGATGCAGTGTCGTCGGATATCGACCATTGTTCCTGGCTGGATTTAACTTTCGATGCCCACCATATGCCTTTTAAAGATGCCGGCATCGGGAATATCGTTATGATCGATGTGCTGCATCACCTGGCGGACCCTGTTTTCTTTTTGAAAGAAGCGGGCCGGGTTTTGGAAGAGGGGGGTAGAATCGTTTTATTGGAACCTTTCCCGTCTCCTTTTTCTTTATTCATTTACAAGCGGTTTCATCCAGAGCCGTTTGTGATGGATTGGGATTATTTCAAAAATTCCGCCGTTGGGACAGGGAGTGCTTCATTGAAAGACCAACAGAAGGATCCGTGGGAATCGAACCAGGCAGCCGCGTATTTATTGTTTTACAAGCATCGAGAGCAGTTTTTGCGGGTATTGGGTACAGGGTTCAAGATTATAAAGCGGAAGCGCATGAGTTGTATATTGTATCCTGCTTCTGGGGGTTTTGAGCGTCCCGCGTTTATTCCTGGTTTTTTGGTTCCTGTTTTTAAATTGATCGAGATGGTATTCGTGCCGTTTCGGTGGTTGATGGCGTTCCGGTGTTATGTTGTGTTGGAAAAGAAGAAATGAAACAATTAACAAAAGTTTTTGGCCCCACCTTTTTACAAAAAGGTGGGAAAAACGGGACAGGCAAGAAAACCCTCCCCCATGCCGAAAGCAAGTAAAATCAAATAGAAATTGCAATTTTCTTCCAATTGTGGTATAAAAGTATTATGAAATTTGCATTAGAAGAACGAATCGGTTCCCCGGAATTATTTGTAGGGCGTAATAAAGAACTGGAATTCTTTCTCAATTGGATCGACAATATTAAACTAAGAAAATCCCAGAGTACCGCCATATTAGCCCGCCGCAAAATGGGTAAAACCGCACTGATGGAACGGCTGTTCAACATCACCTTTTCTAAAAACAACGGCGTCATCCCCTTTTACTACGAGATTAAAGAAAGAAAAATGTGGGTGATGGATTTCTGCCAGGACCTTTTCCTCACGTTTATTTACCAATACATCGCTTTCAAATCTCGAAAACCCGCATACTTGAGATTAGAATACATGAGCGATTTTCGCAGAGCCGTTGAAATCGCAAAACAAGAAGAGCTGCCTTACCTGTGCAATATTATCGAAGATGCAGCCAATGCAGTTGCTAATGAAAGAACCGGCATCCTCTGGGAAATCGTGCGCGAAGCTCCAAAAAAAATCGCCTCCATGCAAAATGAACCTATCGTCCAGATGATCGATGAATTCCAATTCTTGAATTCCAAGATATATCGCGATAAAGAATTGCAAAACCTCGCAGATGACCTGGCAGGGGGATATTTAAGCACTGCCGAAAGCAAGATCGCACCCCTTTTGGTTTCCGGGAGCTGGGTGGGCTGGTTGATGAACCTTCTAGGCATTATGCTTCCTGCCCGTTTTCGACATAAATTTCTTGGAAACATGCCGCAAGATGAAGCTATTGAAATGATTTATAAATATTCCCAATTCTTCGATGTCTCGGTCACGGAAGAAACCGCCTATCTCCTGGCCCAACTTTCCGAAGGCAGCCCCTTTTATATCAGCTCTGTCCTCCAGTCCGGCTCCCACGAGAAAAACCTCACCACCATTCAAGGATTAACGGAGACTTTAGAATTCGAAACCCTCGATGACCGGGGCACAATCAAATTTACATGGATGGAATACGTGAACGCTGCGTTCAATGCTGTCAACAACCGGAACGCCAAACGAATTGTTCTCCACCTCTTTAAAAATAAAGACCGCGAACTCACACGCAAAGAGTTACTGGATCAATTACAACTGGATATGACCGACGAGGAATTGGAAAAAAAGCTTGAAGCACTGCTTCGGGCAGATATTATTAACCGGGGACAAACTCATTTCGATTACCGGTGTGTCCAGGACAATATTTTCGATAAAGTATTTCGCGGCGTATATCAAAAAGAGATCGAACATTTCGAAATAACCGAGATAAAAAAAGAGTATAGCCAGGCTCTAGAAGAATTGAAACGGCAATACCGCAGGTTACTGGGAAAATATAATTATCACAAAGGATATTTTGCCGAGTATTTAATCCTGGATCAATTAAGACTTCATGCACAGCGAAAAAACGATCTGTTAAAATCCATAACCCGGCACTTACCCCTAGATTTTCATTTTAGCGAATACAGTTATGTATGGAAGTATGATTTTGCTCCCAAATATTCGAAGAGTTTCAATATCGATATCTTTGCCCGCTCGGCAGCTCCCGGCGATTATTGGATTATCGGTGAAGTAAAGAGCCGTGAAGTGAAGAAGTTTTCGCAAGAGGAAGCGGTTGAATTCGAGAGGAAATTCGATGAAATAAAAACACTTGAGAAGATAGAGAGAGCGGTGGGTTTTATATTTTCGCGCAGCGGTTTCACCAAAGAAGCGGAAGATTATTGTCGGGAGAGAGGAATAGCAATAAGCGACGATGAAAGGTGGTTAGGGGATTAGCAATACATCGTGTAATAGTAGTGTCTGCCCGTCCACAACGTCCACATGGTCCACAAATTTAAAAAAAGGGGACAGGCTAGAAAAATATTCTAAATCGTTTCAAACTTTGCCATTGAAAAAATAGGAAGGCAATAAAACATCCCAATAGAAATGCTTGACATTTCAAGAATCTTTTTCTATTATTATAGTCGCTCGGAGGTAACAATGGCCAATTTACATGTTCGTGACCTGGACAACAGTATATATGAGGCAGTGAAGACTATCGCACAAAAAGAGCACCGGTCAATAAGCCAGGAGGTGATTGTAATGATCGAATCATACCTCGGAAACCCAAAACAAACTTCCGCAGCAGAAGCTACCGAAGAATTTTTAAATTTATCCTGGCAGGGGGATGAATCCGCTGACAAAATAATTGACAGCATTCGAAAATCCCCCCCACGTTTGGGGTGATGAGTGATAAGTGATGAATGGTGAATTAAAAGAGAACGACAATCAAGAAAATACAAACGGAGTCAGACAAAACCCGGGACAAAGTAAGATACCACGGCTCTGCAATAAAACCCCACGCAGTGGGGTAATCTTATTAATCATCCCCATTTGGATCGGCTTGATGGCCGTTGTTTTAAACAATTCGAAGGGTCCTTATTGGCTCGGAACCAACCTGGACCCGGAATATGTTTACCTGCTAAATGCATTGAATATGGCCGAATTCCAGCAGGTCAAGCATATCGATCACCCGGGTACCCCCGTCCAGGTATTGGGCGCAGTCACACTTCGAATCGTTCACGGCCTCACACCCTCAGCAGGCAGCAATTTACACGAAGATGTTCTAAAACACCCGGAATTCTACTTACGCGCCATCGATATCGTCATGGTCTTTCTAAATATGTTAATGTCGTGGTTTCTCGGTTTGGTGTGCTCCAGGTTTACCCGCAGCAAATGGATTTCCATGTGGATGCAAATCACCCCGTTTCTTTCCGATATCGTTTTAATAAACGGTATCACCCGCGTTTCACCCGAACCTTTACTCCTTTTTTCGTCCATGGCGCTCCTGGCTTTAATCATCATCATGTTGAATTCCATCGATGCCGGGAATTCCACTGTTTTGCCCGTGATGTTTGCTGCGGTTACCGGTTTTGGAATCGCCGTAAAAATAACGTTTCTACCTATGGCGGTCATCCCGCTCGTGCTTTTCCCCGGTTTAAGAAAAAAAATCAACTATTTAATCATGGTGGCCGTTAGTTTTGTGCTGTTTACGCTGCCGATCATAGGTCAGTACGGCGAATTTTTCAAATGGATTCGCCGGTTGACCACGCATACGGGCCGTTATGGAACAGGGGAAACCGGCATTATTTCTTTATCTTCTTATTTCGAAAACATGGTGAAGCTGTTGACCGGCCAACCTTTATTCGCCGGTGTCATGGTCATGAGCCTCATCGTGTTGGCCCTGGTTTTTTGGTGGTCTAAAGCCCGTGAAATCCTTTGGAAAAACCCTCATTATAAGTTTCTCGCCGCCGTCGTGTTAGCCCAGGCCGTTTCCCTGCTCATGGTTTCCAAGCATGCAGGCTCTCATTATTTAATGCCCGCATTGTGTTTGAATGCTTTCGCTTATTATTGCATATATGAATTAATCGCCGAGCTGGCGTCCGTGATCGCACCCAAAATCCAATACTTCCACTTCTGGCTTTTTTTCACTTTCATTGCCGTTGTGCTCATCTATTTTAACAATCAACCCAATATCCGGGAAATCATAAAAAACATGGAAGGAATCAAGACCAACACGTTGGAATGGGTCAACAAGGTAGATCGAGAGTACAAGAATTATGCGAAAATTTATTGGTATCCGAGTTCCTCGCCCTATTACGCGTTGAAATTCGGGAACGATTTATCCGGGAATTATCACGCCGCACTTCTATCCAAACTCTATAAAAATGTCTATTTTTATGATTTTACCAACGGCAATTATTATGGCTTCAGTTACAGCGACCGCATCCCGCTGTCGGAAATCCGGTCCAGGTATCGGGGGAAAGTTATTTTCCAGGGCAGTAATGCCGTCAAGATACCGGGCGTGAAATTAAAAAAAGTGTCGGGAACCGATTATGGCGAATCCATGTACGTCATCGATCCCAAGGGCCGCGACACGGTGCAAAAAGCAGTGGATTGGATCGAGGGTCATGTGAAAAAGGGTACGGCGATTATCGCGCCGGCTGAAATGGCCATTTTTATCTCTCCTCTTCAAGATCATTACAATGTTTTACTCGCCAATTACCGCGACCCTGACAGGAATTATCTACTCGCCTTAAATTCGTTCCTCCATAACCCTTATTACATCGTTCCTACCGTCAATTACCTCGGAAAAGGCTCTATCTCCCCTAAGAACCTCGAGCGATTGTCCCAATTTCGGTCGGATATCGAGCCGGAAGCTTATTTCCCGGATGAAACCGACCCGGATTTTTATATCGCCAGGTTGAAGCCCGGTGTAAAACCGGGTGGAGACTTCAAGGAGATCGCCGTATGGGACGGCAAAACGACGAACCGGGACCTCATCTCCCCTGCGCTCAACATCCAGGGCGGCAAAGGCGAATTTAAACTCGATTTCGCGTCGGACAAGCAGATGGGAGAGAATGTGTTGACCGTCTCTTTGGAAGAGTGGGAAGAAAGCGGTGAAGGTTTGTGTCGGTTCGGGTACAGTGCCGGTCAGAACCGTTTCAATCTCGACATCCCCCAGACCCGGGTTGTCTATTTCAAAGCCGATGTGTGTGTGCCGGGTCACCTGGCCAATAAAAACAATTACCTCTTTATCCAGGATTACATCGATGATTGGCAGCGCGAGAAAGTGTATTTTACCGGGTCCGGCTGGTTTACATACGTGGTGGCGAAAGAAATCCGGCCCGGCAGTCAAAAAGTATTCCTGGGTGTCGTGTTTACCCCGAAGTCGAAAATGGATCAATTAAAAATCAAGAATACCCGCGTATTCTTTACCCCCAAGGATCAGTGAGCGATGTGGTTATCCGCATGAATAACGGCTATTTACAGCCGATTGTCGAAATTTCCGTAGGGGCAGACCGGTGTGTCTGCCCGTCTCAAACGTCCACATGGTCCACATGGTCTACATGGTCCACCGAATCCACTATGTCCACTTCGTTCACACAGTCCACAAACATACTAATTAAAATAACCAAAGAGCCAGACCATCCCACGAAACCTCGTACAAGAAAAACACCTCCGTGAGGAACGGCGGAGAGATGAAGCGGAAGGGGAAACCGACTACAGCCCCGTTTGCGGCTAAAATTATATTTTCCAAAATTAGAACTGCCGGAATTTCTTCTTAACATTTGACAAGTATACTATTTTGTATTATATTTTAGTAGTTCCTCAAGGGAAAATGTGGGGAATGAGGTAAAAAATGACAAAAACCGCAACGATTAAAGCCCAAATGGAGCCAAACCTGAAGAAAGAAGTCGAGGATATTTTTAAAACACTGGGACTCTCGACAACAGAAGCAATTCGTTTATTTTATCAAAAAGTCCTGGCATTTAAAGGTTTACCATTTAAGGATGATTCCGAAACACAGATGCCCAATGAAGAAACCCTCCAGGTAATGAGAGATACGGATGAAGGGGAAAATTTAACCCAATGGGAAAGCGTTGATTCCTATTTCATGTACATTAAAAAAAATGTTGGCATTGAAAACCACTCATAAGTTTGATAAAGATTTGATTAAAGCAATTAAAGCCGGAAAGGATTTAGAGAAAATACAGTCGATAATCAACCGGCTGGTAAAAAAAGAACCGCTGGATAGAAAACACTGCGACCACATCTTAAAAGGGAGTGTCAAGGGCAGGAGAGAATGCCATATCGAACCCGATTGGCTATCGATTTATAAAATAGAAAGCAACAGTATTATTTTAGAAAGGACCGGTTCTGATTCAGAACTGTTTTGAAAGTCCCAGGGTAGATTTATAGAAAAAAAATAACATGCAAAGAAAATTAATCTTATTCATTATGCCCGTATGTTTTGTGTTAATGGCGTTTGTTTTAAATCAAGCGAAGGGGCCTTATTGGTTATCGTGCAACCTCGACCCGGATTATGTTTATTTACTCAATGCGGCCAACCTTGCCGGTTTAAAAGGAGTGGGTCACATCGATCATCCGGGTACTCCGGTCCAGGTAATGGGAGCCATCACCATCCGGGTGGTCCATGCTTTATCGCCTTCTTCTGCCGGCGCCGATTGGCATAGGGATGTATTGAAACGCCCCGAATATTATTTACGCGCCATCAATTTCGTATTGGTGGTCTTGAATAGTTTGATGTTGTTGGGTCTCGGTTTGGCTGCCGCTGTGTGGTTCGGTCATATCTCGGCTGGCTTATGGCTTCAAGCGGCCCCATTTTTAAACATCGTTCTCCTTCGATTCGGTTTAACTCGCGTCACACCCGAGCCCTTTCTTCTTTTTGCTTCCCATGCCCTGGTCATCATCATGGCATACCTTTTTTATTCCTCAAAAGAGTCCAAACCCCGCTCCTCTAAACTGTTTCCGATCGTTGTTGCAGTCATGGCTTTAGTAACCGGTTTTGGTATTGCGTGTAAAATAACTTTTCTCCCCCTTGTGTTGATTCCTCTAATGGTATTGCCTTCGCTGCGGTACCGTATTTATTATCTTGCCGGGTCCTTTGCGGGGTTCGTTTTGTTTACTTTGCCCATAATTCGGATGTATCCTCGTTTTTTTCAATGGATTACGCTTCTTTTTTCTCATACCGGGCGGTATGGTTCCGGTTCCAGTGGTTTTATTTCGCCCCGTCGTTATTTTCAAAACATCCTCGAGTTAATGGCCCACAATCCTTTTTTTACCGGTGTTTTTGTTATTTCGATTATGGTAGTTGTTATAATTCTTCTCAGTCGAACGCTTCGGCAGATGTGGGTTAAACGCATGGTTTTCAAACTCACCGCAGCCGCAGTCGCAGCGCAAGCAGCAGGGTTATTGATGGTGGGGAAACACCCATCCGATCATTATTTACTTCCCGTCATGGTGTTGTCCGGTGTGTTGGTGCTGCTGATTTTTTTTCTCTTCCAAGACCTCGAGCTCTTTCATAACCTTTTTCAAAACCCTATTAACAAAAGTTTTTGGAGGTCCAGGAACCTTTTTACAAAAAGGTTCCTGGTTCTTTCCGCAGTAGTGTTGTCGGCAGTGTGGGTTAATCCTGTGGGGAACATAATAACAACCGTGGGAGGTATGGAGAAAGCGAAAGAGCGGTCGTTGGATTTGAGTAGGGAGGTTGCGGAGCGGTTTCGCGGGTATGGGGTGGTTTATTATTATGCTGCATCGTCGCAGGAGTATGCGTTGAAGTTTGGGAATGATTTGTCGCGCAGTTATCATTCGCAAGAGTTGGAGGCCATATACAGCAGCTCCGATGTTTATTTTTATGATATATGGACCTGTAAGTTTATGCGTTTCGATTATAACCGGTCTGTATTTTTCGAGGATATTCGCCGGAAGTATGGGGATAGGATAGTATTCCAGGGAACGAAAGGATTGAAAATAGAAAACCTGGAATTGGAGAAGGTTTATGATAATGGTTTCCAGGAAGCGGTTTATGGGATTCGTAAGTAAAGGGTAATATAAATTGGGAGTGTATAATATTTTGTGTAAATTCAGGGTCCCTCCATCGTTATCAAAAAACCACTTGTCATACGAAAATCCCCGGCTTTCACATGACAATGCTCGATTGCTATCTTAAAATCCCTATTTTTAATCTTAAAGTT
>Ga0105104_10001491_pt1 | contig 17530 bp, 19 predicted proteins | sample PPLLaktember2015_3_FD_87034 | JGI IMG/M metagenome (GOLD analysis project Ga0105104, IMG submission 87034) | Freshwater sediment microbial communities from Prairie Pothole Lake near Jamestown, North Dakota, USA - PPLs Lake P7 Core (6) Depth... | ecosystem: Environmental > Aquatic > Freshwater >... | reverse complement strand
TCAATAACTTTGCATCCATGGGAATTATGGACTCCGATATGCTTCCCAAATATCTCAGAGAACCAAACCATTCCCTTAATATCGATGGAAAGCCCCTGGGGATAGCTACCTCTAGTCGGAACCTTGTACATCTCAAATTTCTTTTCATTTACGAAATACCTCCATATTGCATCATTTACTTGGTCTGTAAACCAGAGATTGCCTTCTTTATCGAATTCCATGCTCCAAACCATCGATCCAAAGGTTCCTTTCGTTTTCCAGTTTGGAATCTCGACAAAATCAACAAACTGTCGCAAATCAGGATCAAAAACTACTAAATACCCAGACCAAGTTGCGACGAACCATATCTTATCGTTATTGTCTACTGTAATACCAACCGGTTGAGAACATGTCAAGGGAATATAATACTCTTCCATATATTGTGTCGAACTTGGAAAAGGGGTACCGCACAGATAACGCTCATTTTTCACATAAAGTTGTTTTCCTTCCGCATAGGCAGTATCATTAAGAGCTGCACTTCCCCTCAGATTATAATCCTTATCGATGATATCATTACTCATGATGGGAGACGCTGAATTCTGTCCATTCTTAGCCTCATCATTTGGAATAAAGAAATCAAATAAGCTGCTACTTGAGGTCGTAATCCAGAATAAAGTTGAGCATGCGATTATGGCAACAATAGCACTAGCAGCAAATCTTTTGGACTTTATTACTTTAGGAAACATAAATGGTCTTAACCACTCTCCATCTTTACTATATACAAATAATAGTCTAGCTGTTTGGGGGCAAGTTTTTTCTACTGCTAGGTAGGTGTACTATGTAAATGGATAGATTGTAATTTGATTACCAAATTAGACCTAACTTTTGTTCCTCATCATGTAAGAGCTCTGTTAGTTAAGTATATCGAACTTGAACTTGAACCAATCGCTATAGTTATTAGCGAAGGTAAAATGGATGAAAATGAAATAGACGGTAGAAAATCAAACAAGGATTCAGGTCCATCTACAATTTTTTGCGATAATAAACTATCGCTAGAGGATTTTAAGAATATCATAGAAAATATACTCGAGAAGAATAGTTTGAATCAGTTTATTGTAGTAGAAGATACAGAAAATGAAATACCCTTGCGATAGTTAAAGAAGGTGACATAGAACAATTCGGAATGTATGTTTGCAGTCATTGCGGAATGATCTTTCGAACTGAAGAGGAAAGGGTTGTTCATGAACGTATACACTATTTCATATGATAGAATAGTCGCGGATGAATGGTATAAGGTGATTTCTACATTGAGGGGAAGGAAGTTGAATCATATCTTGTAGCCAGAGACTTCTGTTCAACCACAATGATTCAAGCAGAGGTTCTATGAGATTCGATTGCCGGTTGTTGCGTCTTATACGTTATAATTATACGCTCTCCTTTCTCGTAAGGACAATTAGATATCTCTCTTGGAATTTGGTCAGACGCTTCAACGATACAAGAACTACCTTGCTTTACGTTTACAACTACTTCTTCGGTAATACCTGGAGAAAACAGTTTGGTTATCTGGAATCCAGATAACGCAAAGACAAGGAGTATACCTCCACCAATAAAAACTATAGCTAATATCTTTGGAGACAATATGGATACTATTTCACAGTAATATCAACTACTGAAATAGAATATATGTTTTTACAAATGTTTCATTATGTATATGATTTATTGATATAATCTAATATGTGAGTTATATTGTATTTTGACTTCTATCTTAATAAATACTTGCAGTACAATGTATCCTAGAGACTTGAGGAATTCTTCCCTTATGCTAATCTCGATGACAATAGAATTAAGAAAAAATAGAACTTCATGGGAGGTATAGTCACCCTTGTACTCATGTCGGAGATTATAAATATGCATAGAATCAAGAAATACACAATCAAGCATTTAGCCTTGGCATTCCATACGATGCACTAATGTACTAATAGGAGATTCGCGATGTAATAGTTAAATAGGGAACTTAGCAAAATCCAAACAGAATTGAGATTAGATGATAATAGCTAAATCAATTTCAGGTTTCCTTATTTTGTCTTCTGTTCTATTTTTCATTTTATGTCAGTATAATATGCAGCAGGTTTACTCTGATGGTTTGACCCACTAAAAACCTCTTTACCATTCTTCAGTATGATAAAGTTGAAATCCACATGTTCTTGCAATTTGTTCTTGTTAAGTTGCAAGAACCCAACTCTAAATTGCATCTCATCATCAGGCGTTTTCTGTAAAGGTGCTAATATTACTTCTAAACTACTACCATTTGTCAGCCTTCGCATAACTGTAGTATTATCGCTTGCGAATGCCAAGGAAGCCGTAATGCTATAGAATAAAATAATAATCAGCGTGATAACCAAAAGGGGTATCGCCACTAAAGATACAAATCCAATACAAGTTCTCAAATTGTTAGTATTAGTAATAGATAGAATCATGACTTTTCCGATATTCACCAGAACTAATAATTCTGTATAAGTGTATCGCTTCTGTCCGTGTCTCTTATCATTAAATGTGGACAATTCACTTTGTTTTTCGCATTTACCTCAATCCTTCAAATCCCATTGCCATATTGTCAACACACTGATGCTGTTCTTCAGTCATGTTTTGCATCGTGGCTCCGCATTTAGCTAGTCGACCTAGTACTCCTGAATTTTGTGAATCATCTATTATGGACTTTATCGAATCTAGAGTTGAAACTGATTTATTGTCTTCCATCTGTCGTAGGATCTCTTTGTTTCATTTTCTGATGATGCATTTGGTTCAAGCGAGCACTGTAGAAAATGGAAGCAAAAGTAATACCCAAGAAAAGAACCAAATCAAACAACTATTCATTAACTAAAACCTACTTTCTATGCCATATTTCTATATTTAGGTCTCAAATCAACTACCATTAATTATCAGGATGGTTCTAAAATTGACCCATTAAATCTCCTCAGCAATAAAGAATTACCAAAAACAACCGTATGACTTATGACCCATATTCCTAGCTTTTTGATTTCTCTTACTACGTAGATAGATCCATGGAGCTTAGCCAATATATATACGAGAAGGACTTACTAATACTGCAGATATGAACCTAAACTGATAGATCTTTGCATTTACCCCTAGCTCCTTCATTGATCAGTTCTGACGCAAGTATTATAATAGATATACTTAATAGTATTTCCGTGCAGTATTCAGCTCTATGAAACTTTTATATTCTGTTTTGTTGGTTGCCATATTTTTTATATTGATATTTTCTTCTGGTGGTTTAGCATACTCGCAAGGAGAAAATGCAACGTCAACGTCTGAACCACGGTTCTTGAGCATTCAACATGCAAAGTCTGGTTCGATATTCGAAGATAATGTTATATCATATACACTGGAATTGAATAACGTATCAGATAAGACCGTATTGTTTTCTGACAGACCGGAGAGAATAGTTACGTCTGTTAATACTTCCGATTTCATTGGTAACTGGCACTGGTACTGGTCGACGGGACCAAAGAGTTTCACGGCGGATCCTCCTAATGCGGCCTTGATTGTAGGAGATGAAGGTAATCAGGATATAATGATTGTCGAACTGACCAATCAGTGCATGATCCCACTGCAAAAACGCTGAAGTATGATGTTGTTCTAGAGAATACAACATCTACTGACATACTAAATGAGTTTGGACAGTCGACTTTAGTGATAGATGCCAGGTAAATAAGTCCTGCCTCATTATGATAAATGCAGGTTGCTAAAGTCTTACCATGACATTCATAGTTATTAGGTTCTTTAGCTTGCCTGTAATAAACAAACATGGGAAGAACTATACCCTTATTTCGCATAGCTAGCAAGATGGAATATGCAGAATGGAAAGCGAAAACATAATTAGTTAGGGTACGTGTAGCCCTTACCTATCTTCATAGTTAAAACCCGTTATACACACTCGTTCGCGGTTCTGGTTCTGGTTCAATAGCAGTAACTGGTTCTGGTTTACCTAATATGGTTTATTTGTAAGTGTTTTCCAGGTTGTATAGGGACTCCTTATGAAAATAGGCTTGTTAGGGAGGAAGACTTGCTCGACAATACTGCAAAACCATTAGTTCCTAATACAACTCAACAAGAGGTTCGTTGAATATGTGAATAGCTAAAAGTTAATGAAGAATATGATAGACCATCTTTTCAATCTGGATACGAATACAAAGGCATGATGGATTATGAACTACGAAAGAAACGTTTCCATTTTAGTGAATATAAATGTGGGAGTAATGATCAAAGTAAACAAAGTAATGACAATAAGAAGAAGATAAACAGAAGGATAAAACCAGATGAACTCCTAAATCACAATAAATCTTGGTCGTTGTTTGCTATTTTAAGGCATTAATATCTATCTTGGCGAGTATCTGTTGAAACTTATTTTCCATCTCTTCACGTAGTGTCTTTATTTCGAGTTGGTGTTTAACTTGTAATTTGTTAATTTCGTCCTGCTTTCCAGTAAGCGCTTCGACTTTTCTACGAAGTTTATTTTCTTCGTTTATCGTGAGAGCATCAATTATGCCCGCGTAACCTACCATTTTGTCATTTCCTTCTAACAAATCACTTTGAGAGGGTCTAACATACGATTCTAATGCTAAGCCTCCAGAATTGTGACCCATCAAGAATTCGGCGTAAAGTGGTGCCATTCCGGCATTAATAGCAACTGTCTGCCAATATTTTCTGAATCCGTGAGTTTGTTTCACTGGTCGTCTCTGCCCTCTGCCATTTTCTAGTAATGGAATAGTTTCTATCACACCCGATCTGATTCCCACATTCTTTATCAATTTAAGAAATGACTGAACTCCTAAATGCTTAGGTCTAGCCGACCTTATTTGGTCATGGATATTGAATATGTAATTGAAACGCTTATCCCCTCTCATCACATAACTATCTTCATATCCTCCTTCATCACTTTCATAACATCGACCTGTCTCATCATCCGTCTGTTATAATGCGTCTAAGGGAGCTCACTGAACCTATAAAAGCTCAGAGTGACAAAACGCAGACAATATGAGACTTTAAACATATAGATTGAGGGTTTCTTGATTCAAAAAACGTAAGGTTCAATAGGTTAACTTATCTATGTCTCCATGATTTTTTCGCGATGACTGATGTAGAGGGCAGTCCGACACACATCCACAAAGGGTTGTTATCCTCTGATCGGGTAGTTTTTGTAATTGTATCTGCAACAATAATTGGTGTATTAGTTGAGGCTGGAATTATCCGCGTATCTGGTTTTGTGGGTGTCCGTGATCTAAGCCAGGAGATCACGATCTTTGTCGGGCTGGGGATCTTTTGTATGTTTTCCCAATTGATTATTTTGAATTATGTTCGCAATAAAGTAGGCAAATCTTTACTTTCTCATAATCACATACACATAGGTGTCATAAACAAGACGGTAGTAATTATTCAACTTGGAATTATCGGATTATTAGTCGTAATCTTATTGGAAGTTTCACTTACCTCTAGCTATCATACAATTCTCATAAGATCCATACTCATGAGTAGTTTCTTGACAGCCTCAGCTCTGATGGCTTTATTATCATGGCGGTTCGTAGCATGGATTAGATCAAACAGAAATCGTCTAATGCTGGTATATCTGCTTGCAAGTTTATTTATTTCGGCAAGTGCAATTGCAGGAATAGTATATTTTCTAGATCAGCTCTTCTATCAACCAGGTGTTATTTACCCTAGAATATATGGCGATTTTCTTACCCACATAGAAATAGGGAATTCATCGCTTGTATACATTTATACTATTTCTTCTGCGATTGCATTTGTACTGCTTTGGGTGGGTACTATATTTTTGTTACAAGGCTACAGAAAAAAACTAGGTAGATGGAAATACTGGATATTAATGTCAATACCACTTCTATATTTTCTAAGCCAATTCCAACCGGTAGTACTAAATTCTTTACTCTCATATGTATCCGATGATCCCATGCTTTTTAACTTTGTTTACATCATAATGGTAGATGCTAGCAGACCGATAGGTGGTGTGTTATTTGGCTTGGCTTTTATTCTAGTCGCACGTAAGTTGCAGAATCGAGAAGTAAAGGGATACTTAGTCATGACAGGGATTGGTTTCTTATTATTATTGATATCTTATGAGGCTCAGGCGTTGATAACTGCGCCATTTCCTCCACTTGGACTATTATCAGGATCATATTTTGGATTGGCGTCATACACAATTTTTATAGGACTTTATTCATCTGCTATATCCATTTCAGAAGACTCTAGACTTCGTGCTTCGATTCGTAAGTCAGTTGAATCAGAGGTTAGGTTTGTGGGAAGCATGGGCGAAGCGGAGATGGATCGTAGAATACTAGACAAAGTTCTGAAGACCTCAAAGCAATTTTCAAAGACCATTCCAGAAGAGACGGGCGTCCCGACTTCACTTTCGGATGAGGAAATCAAAGAGTATATCGAAGAAGTTCTTGTAGAGGTCCATAAGAAAAAATCTCGAAATGGGAATCCATAATTTTTAGTGGAACCTATTGTACCTTCAGTAGGTATGTTGTATCGTAATTGTAATTATAAGATGGATCTATAGGATTAGTCACCCTAGCAGAAACAGCTACTTCGTGATTCCCAACTGGAAGAGGTTTCAAAAAGGCAAAGTAACCTCCTGTCACCGCATTCCATTGCCCTGGTTTCAGATCCAGGAAATTGCCCTCGGGTACAGTCATGTTGAAAACTTCACTTCTAGCATCGTTTTGATCTAGACCACTCAAATGTACTCCATCAACCGCTACATCAAAGGTGAGATACTTATTGCCCTCTGTGGCGCATTTCATCATATCTGCCGGTACACTAGACTTTGCTTCGTCGGATGTGCATTCGCCAGTCGAGACAGGTATCATTATAGCTTGCCCAGTTGGAATAGTACAGCTATACTCTGTTTTTCCCTGTAGACTTTGGGTTAAGAAAGACACATTTCCTGAAACTCCGACAGGGCATTTTTCAAGAGCGGAGCCAAGGAGTTGTGGGTGTTGGTCTTTTGGCATTTGAATATTCCATTGCCACCACTTTGTCATCCAATCCTCGTAGGGTATGCCAAATGGTGTAGATCCCTTAAGAAATGTGTTTGGGCTTGTGGAGTTACTACCATAAACTGAAAAAGTACCTATTGAAGCGACCATTATTATAAACATGAAACAGGTCACATGGTATAGTTTGATATTTGTATGGAGCATAATTAGATCTATGAATAAGCCCTACATTAGACTTTTGTTATAAGTGTTTAGTAGTAGTAGTCTGCCCGTAATGCTTGTTTTACAAATAACGACAGTTATGATAAAGTTAAATCTGAAATGTTGAATACTAGTACTATTCGAATTCAACTCTTATGCGTCTATACTAATGGGCTTCTTTCATTTGTCATATTTATTTCTTCCAATACTTTCATTTGTCATATTTATTTCACCTGAAATCATAAAACAAGGATTAGATTTTTATGATTAAGTCGGGTGGTATTGTTTGGCTTTCTTCTGATGAATCCTCTTAGCTGATAGAATCAATACGTGGAAAGAATCATCTATGTGTTATGAGTCTGGAACTCAAAATATCTATATAAAGAAGGAAGTAGTGATCTTGCATGTATAGACATAATAATCAAGTAAGGTGTTCTATATCCAGACTTTATATTAACCAAAGGTGATATTAGAAACATGACAAAATGACAAATAAGATCAGTCAATCTAATACTTCTAGATACAGTAAATCCGACCTTCATGGATTTCTACACTTACTAGAGCGGTATAATGATCTTCTTACAATCAAGAAACAAGTTAGTCCAAAGTTTGAGCTGGCATCTATTTCACATAAGCTCGATCGAAAACAAGCCGTAATGTTTGAACATGTAGAAGGAAGCGGAATGAGCGTCGTGACTAATGTATTGGGTACTAGGAAGAGGTTTTCATTAGCAATTGGGACTGAGGAGCCTACAATGATTCATTCTCATATTCTAGAATCAATGTCAAATACTTCTTATGAAAAAACTATAGAAGACGAGCCTCCATTTCGTGATAATTCTTCAACAGACCTGTATGATCTACCTATCATAATGCATTTTGAAAAAGATGCAGGTCATTATATTACATCTTCAATAGTCTACGCAAAAGATCAAGAAAAAGAAAATCAAAATTCGTCAATCCATCGTTTCCTTAGATTAGATCGTAATCATATGGTAATAAGAATGGTGGAGGGTCGTCATCTTCATAAATGCTATTCCTTTGCCAAGGAACATGGAGAGGACTTAAAAGTTACGATTGTAGTAGGTGTTCATCCTGCAATTAGTATTGCTTCTGCATATCAGGCTGCATACGGTTTTGATGAAATGATCTTAGCAAATTCCCTGCTTAAAGGGGAGCTTTCATTAAGTAAAAGTGACTATTCAGGGCTGTATATTCCCACCTTCTCCGAAATTATTCTTGAGGGCAGAATACTTCAAGACAAAACTGCTGAGGAATGGATGGTCGAAATGCTTAGAACCTATGACATAAAGCGACAACAGCCAGTATTCGAACTTGATAGAATTAAATTTAGAAATAATGCTTTCTTTCAAGATATTTTACCAGGATATTCTGAGCACCGATTATTAATGGGGCTTCCAGTGGAAGCCAAATTATATGAAGGAGTGAAAAATGTTGTTGCTTCTACTAAGACCGTTCACTTATCTGACGGAGGAAGTAATTGGTTAACTGCAATAATACAAATTCATAAACGACTAGAAGGCGAATCCAAGAATGCACTGTTGGCCGCATTCGCAAATCATCCATCATTAAAGATAGCTATAGTGGTTGATGATGACATCGATCCGACCGATCCAGTAGCAATTGAATATGCTATCTCTACACGATGTCAAGCAGACAAGGGACTCTTGATAATTCCTAATGCAAAGGGTTCCAGCTTGGATCCTTCTAGCGATCAGGTTAACCTATTGACTACAAAATTGGGTATCGATGCTACGGTTAGTCTGTTTAAAGACAAAGAACGATTTGAAATAGCACGTATTCCTGGAGAAGACAAGATAGACCTATCACAATACCTGCCTAATAAGTTAATAGATAGTACAAAGTAGTAAGAAAGTATATTACTAGGTATAGAAGGTCATATATTAGTCTGCTAAATTTGTTAAGATTCGGTGTACGACTTTTGGCAATATTGAATACATGAATTCTGCAACAGAGCCTTAAGTCCTTTGAATATGTCCAGTTGCCTAATACCGATTTGAGTCTTCGGAGTACTACTATAGCAATAGGACGATCTACGGTATTTATTTTTTCTTAAAAACGAGAATTACGCCAATCGCAACTTCAAAAAAGGGAGTATATCGATGCATATTTTGAAGAAATAAGGTTTAACGTCAATGGCTTAAGACTTCTGAATAAGACTTTTAATTCTCAATTTGACAGTATAACTAAGCTGAATTGCATGTAAATCCATAGGAAATAACCATAGAAAATAATAAGGAGGTCGACAAATAATATTGTAAATGGTGAGTTCAAATACTACAAGGATGATTACAGCAATTTTATTGCCACTGGCTATGATTGGCGTTCGAGAACTGATGAAGAGATTCGGACCTAGGCTATCAAAAAGGTAAACAACCAAGTGCTTCACACCCCCCGTAACATATTACAAGTAGGCTGAGGTAATCTAAAGTCTAAGGCTATCTATAATTAATCTAATGCTTATTACTTTTGACTGCATGGTTGGTAGGATTAGCTGAAACACAAGATGAGTCTGCAAAAGCCAGCTCAGAAGCCAAATATCAATCAACAGAACTTCAAGGATTACGGGTCTTTCGGATTTGCTCGGATCGTTGGCATATTAAGGTGGATTCCATCCAGATCAGGCAGCCAGGAATCATGCTACTCTTCCAATTGGAGGATAAAAGCAATCATCTAATGATTGGAAAAATGTAGAGATATAAGGAAAGACCAACAAGCGAAGAGATCGCTATATTTTCGGATAATAACTAATTTGGAACCACTAAATAAAAAACAAAATCTTAGATACCTGATTCTATAATATTATCATATGATACATATTTCTGAACTCCAACGGTCAGAACTTGACCCAAAGCTCTTCAGCGAAAGTTGGATCATATTCATTCATATTATTGACAAAGTTTGCTGGTCAGAAACTCATTGCCCACTCATGCATAATATCTTTGTAAAATTGATGATGACCAAGGAATTAGTCCAATGACTACGACTATTTCATGGCCAGAATTACCGTTAGCTGAGTGGAAGGACACTTATGAGACACTCCATATGTGGACTCAGATCGTGGGAAAGATTAGATTAGCACTCACGCATCTTGAGAATCACTGGTGGAATTCTGCCTTATATGTGACATCCCGTGGACTTACTACATCTGCTATGTCATACCATGGTCGACTATTACAGATGAGCTTCGATTTCATAGCGCACCTCCTAGTTATTGAAACTGCAGAAGGCTATACGAAGACTATTGCTCTAAAACCGCGCACAGTAGCTGAATTTTATCAGGAAACGATGGCAACCTTAGCATCACTTGAGATGCCCATAACAATTTGGACCACGCCAGTAGAAGTACCTACCCGAATCCCATTCGAAAAGGATCGAGAACATGCAGCTTATGATCCAGAATATGCACAGAGGTTCTGGCGAATTTTGGCTCAGACTAGTAGAGTGTTTACAGAGTTTCGTTGCAGGTTTACCGGTAAGGTGAGCCCAGTTCATTTTTTCTGGGGAGCATTTGATCTGGCTGTGACCCGTTTTTCCGGTCGCCCAGCACCTGCTCATCCGGGAGCACCAAACGTAGCGCAGTTTGTGCAGGCAGAAGCGTATTCACATGAAGTAAGTAGCTGCGGATTCTGGCCTGGCGGCGGTCCTATCAGTGAACCAGTTTTCTATGCCTATGCATATCCAGAACCTTCTGGTTTTAAGGATTATTCAATCCAACCACATGAAGCTTTCTATCATACTGGGATGGGCGAATTCTTGCTGCCGTACGACGTGGTCAGAATGGCAAATTCACCTGATGAGACATTGCTGAATTTCCTGCAGAGCACCTACGAAGCAGCTGCGACAAGTGCTGACTGGGATCGCAAAGCATTGGATCGACGATGAGTCACTAGTACATCAACTCCAACTTGATACATGTCTTTTGGACGAAGTCGCAACGGCTAGCAGCAGCGGTACAGACACTCCCGTTATGGATCATTAACGAAAATCTTTCGATATTTTTCCCGTTACCCTGCGCCAATCATTGTTTCAAGTAGAAAATAAATCAGATTTAATTTAGCGCTTATTTTTTCTTAAAATAGAAAAGCAAGATAGTGCTTACAAAGTTATCAGAAGCATGAACAATATACATCTCCTTATAATAGCTGCAGTGACACTTATGTTAATCGGCGCAACAGCACTTTCTACAACAGATAGCGCATTCGCTGGGAAGAAGAAATATGAGAAGAGCCAAGCGGCAGCTCAAGCCAACTCATGTGGCAATGGTAAAATGCCATTGAATGTTTTCTGTCAAAATCTACTATCGCAAATACAGGGAGACGGAAACGCAGTAAATATCATAGGAGTACAATGATAAAAATCGCCACGATCTAGTATACCGCTTTTTTTTGAGAATTCTATATCTAATGTATTCTTGGACTTTAGATATTATCAATGCAAGACAAGATTTGTAGTAGCGAAGATTTTTTCATAATATTTGATATAATAGATATACGATTTGTGTATCCTATTGTTTTTTCTTAAATGACATAAACTCCCAATGATAGATATATTGTAGAAATATGAACTATGGATTTCTTGTCACTATTGCAGTCTTCATCTCTATAATTGCAGCATCGATTGTGGGCACGCATATAGTATTTGCTAGTAATTACGAAAAAAGCCAAACTATATCACAGACTAATGATTGTGGTAATTACTGGTTTCCACTAAATGTCTTGTGCTCCAACGTAGGCTCTCAAGCGCAGGGGGATGAAAATAGTATTGCTATAGCAAGTGGACAAGCAGAGGGAAAAGTTGAATCTAGCGAAAACTTTACTCCATTTCCGTAAAAGTAATTCAGATCGCAATACGCTCACTCATTAGTTCTTAGTTCCTACGTCCACATTACAGGCGTATTACTACAATATGTTAGAATCTATGGCTTGGCACTATAGGTCAGATTTAGTGATAATCAATCTTTATGATATATTTGCATATTGAACTAAACACAGACCGTAATTGGGAAATGATCACTGCAACAACAATCGAAGGCATAAGATAGAATCGTTCAATATTTAATCATTTAATGTAAGTAATTACACCTCAAAAGAGAATAAATCAATGCTAGACAGCACTATGGATTACATTAAGATCAATAACAAGGCATTTCAAGATCAAAAATGGTTAAGCAAAGAATCGAAAGTGAATGGATGTTATGTCAAACATTAAATCACAATTCACAGCCAATAAAGCATGAGGTAACAAAGTTACGTATCTTTGGTGAACAATGGCTTTAATAGTCTTTTTAGATTTCTATCCGATGAAAGCGTACAAACAATTTGCAAGCAAGAAGATACTGATTGGTACCATCTTGGGAGTTGGAGTACTACTATCAGCTATCTTCATAGTTTCACCGCTGGTATCAACATTGGCACAACAACAAGTACAACCCCAACAGTTTGAAACAAATGAAACGATACCGAGTCAATACAAAACAGAACCTACAATAAATGGATCGGTATGCATTGCAGACAACATAGTAAATTTCCTTAAAGAGAATACAAGGATACCATTTATTGCTGCTGCTGAAACGGCACAACAACAAATCACCAATGGGACAGTATTAGGGGGTCATTTAGGGGTAACACAGGGATACCTTGCTTACACGTATTTAGTAGCAAATCCGTCCGATAAAACAATACACCAAGTAATTATTGATGCGGGGAATGGGCAAGTTTTAAGCACATCTGAAGGTACCTCCTTGGAGTCATTCGGTCATCCATGGCATGCAGGGTTTGGACCTTGGAAGGGACACCATGGTTTCTTTGGAGGTTCATGGAATAAACTGCAACTTGGATCTGCACCTTGGACATCATTTGGATCTAATAGTAATGATGATGGAGGTATTGGATCATGGTAACCACTCTGATGGCAAGAACAACATTTACAGTTGTCTTGACAATAGTATCGATGTTTACGGCAACTTCAATGATCCTTACTAGCAGTAGTCTAGCACCACATGTTTCAGCACAGAGCGTATCCTCATCTTTTCTTGCAGAACAAGTTAAGGTCACTCGCGAAATATCTGCACCCATTGATCAAATTTGGAATATTGTTTCTAATGTTGATGAAGAGGCAAAATATTGGTCAATAATTAAAGAGATCAATAATATAAATAAGACAGATAACATGGTTGATAGAGAGGTCACAATCGGAGTCGGTCCCCAAGATACAAAAACTCGCCAGTTTGTAACATTAAATCCAGACCAAAAGTTAATACAAACAAACATCACTGAAGGGCCTGTGATTAGCACCCGATTGCTCACTTTGAACTCCATCTCTGACACTAATGCAACAAGGGTTGACGTAGTTTGGGATTTACATATGAGTAACATCCCAGTTTTCGCAAGAGGTTTAGCAAAGGACAACTTTATGAAAACAACTGAAGGGGCATTAGATAAAATAGAACAGGCAGTCAAATAGAACCCTTCCCCCTTTTTCCTTTTCTCCATGGTAGATTGTGCAGTTTGATACGTATCCCAGTGCTAGTGCAACCGATCTAAAGCCCAATCAAATTGATTATCCCTAGCCCGTTGATATTCAGTTTTGTGTTCTAGAAAAGCAAGTTATGTCATAAGATGGGAACGTGAGGAAATAAGCTAACATAATATGCAATAGTTGGTTCGGTATGTATAAGTTCTGCGCAAATATTACCTTACAATTTTTCTGTTTTGTTTTGATCTTTGAACGTATGACTTTAACAGGTGCAATCATATAATCTACACGAACTTAGACTTGTTAGTACCTAGGCATAGAAAAGCTCCAGATTGTTTAGGTATTTAATTTCTAGTTCCTCCTCTGTTATAACATCTAACGGTCTAGCGGGTATCATGTGTAATCACTAACTTTAATAATATATATGAATGAATTAATCGCTATGAATACTACCGACACAATGTCGCAAATTGAAATGAATAAGGCTATTATTCAACGCTACTTTGACGCATACAATAACAAAAATGAAACAATATTTGATGAAATAATATCCTCCGATTACATTGACCATGGCCAATCTGCTTATATGGGCTCTCCGGGAAGAGGAATTGATGGAGCAAAAAATGACCTTAGGTTTTCTTTGGATAAATTAGATGACTTGAATTATGTGGTAGAGGAGATGATTGCATCGCCTGCCTATCCGGATCTTGTAGGTGCATATTGGAAGGGAACGTTGATACCAAAAGTAACCTCAAACAATCAACAAGCAGAAAAAACAATTAACTACAGGGGCATAAGTATATACCGCATTCAAAATAATAAAATGGTAGAAACCTGGCATGTGGTTGATGGATTGCCTAAAGAAGGATTCTGATAAGTCGAGATATTCAATCAAAAGCAGAAGATGAGTATCAAGATCAAAGAAGCTAACCGAGTTGGGATTCACTACTGTCCGGCCTCAGTGCGGCTTACTATCATAAGGAGATAGGAGAGTTCCTACTTCCCTATGGTGTAGCTATGCCAAGTCATCTGATGATATCCCATTATCCTTACTTTAAACTATATATGAAGCTGCGGCCATATGTGCAAAATGGGATCGACGTCCACTGGAACGTCAGTAGGGAAATAACAGGTTTCATAGGCTTGAAGTGGGATCAGACAATTCTTACTATAGGCTCGGAGATCCCCAACTATTTGATCAAATGTTTCCAATACATGATTTGAATACACAGTAAAAGTTCAGTCTAAATATTTAGCAGTGATCGGGAAGAGGCAAACAAACATTCTAAAAATCTTAAATGATATAATAATGAGCAGCAGAGGAAAGTCCTGACTGTGAACAATAATATATTTTAATTTAGATTCAATCGTTATTCGATTATTTTATTTTGTTAGAGGTGATTTTATTGCCAGCAACAACCTGGCCTCCTATATTTTGCATAGTTTTCATGCTGAATAAACTCCTGTTGTGAACTAAAGACACTACCGCATGATTCACATCTGTAGGATTCAACATTTGCCATATCAATGAGAGATTTAATGCGGCATTTCATATAAAGTTTAATTTCAATACTCTGTGTCTTAGCTAAAATTCAACTAATCTGCTTTAGATGAGTGGTTACATGCGTCATTATCGTCATATCATATCATTTCAGGATACCTACTTTTACATGATAAACCTCGACAAAAAGGACTCTGTTTAGTAGGGAGTGCCTTTGTTTCTTTGGTTTTTGAAGGCTTCAATATACCACTCAAATTCTTCAAGAAATTTCAATACCCAATTGTCATATGCTTCATCAATCAGTTTCCCATCTTCGTCAAATGCCTTATGAACTCTTGGTATTGTGAAAGATGAAGATATGGACGGAGCTCCTAGCTCTGCAAATATTAACCTCAGCTGCTGAGCAGCATTTATTCCACCAAACATTCCTGGGGAATATGAAACAATAGCCGATGGTTTAAAAAAATACTCTTCTAAAAAATAGTCTAAGGTATTTTTCATTGCGCTAGATGTGCTATGGTTATATTCAGGAGTCACTGCTAGATATCCCTCAGCGTCATTTATTTTGTTTCTAAGGGATTTCATTTTCTCTGAAGGATCTGTCATCTCCTTGTACATTCTGTCAAGCAAAGGGAGATTCAGTTCCAAGGGATCAATAAAAAATGCCGTGTGGTTACGGATTCTCAATTTCTCTTCCATCCAGCGAGCAACTTTGATTCCCTGACGATCTCGTCTAACAGATCCGACTATTAATGCAATCTTCGCCATGGTTCTAGCTTTATTCAACTTGTATTAATATTTACAATGCTATTGAATATCCATCGTTAGTTCATGGAAAGGAATTTGATTGATAAATGAATAAAGATAGCCTAATTTACTGGGAGTATCTTTTGAAACTGACTAAAGCTACCAAATGTTACTTTTGTATCCTTTTATTTTCTGCCAGAGTTCTCCTAATATAGAAATATTACTCAATGGATTTTCTCCTTGTTGTTACTGTTGACCTTGTTGCTATTGGCTTTGGTTAATAACTACTCTTGCGGCAAAAGAGATGATGCTTTAGCCAGGATAAGATCTCAACAGAAAAGGTCTTAGGGCCCCTATCTTACCTTTTTTTGCTTTCAAACCATTTCTTCAAAATTGGAATAAATATGGATATTACTGCTAATACAATACTTTGCTAAAAGTTAAAATCACCGCCGAAATCCGTTCCAGAACCTCCAGAGCTGTCAAATCCTCCCCCTTCGAAGTCTCCGCCTCCGCCGCTACTTGAGTCAACGGCGCCAGAGTCTTCTTGGCCTGCTGTATTTGAATCAGAAGGGGAATCAGATGCCCCTCCAGTATCACTGGCCATTGAACTTTCCTGAGGACTCATTGCCATCCCCAGAAATGACATCGCTGAGGCAAAGAACACGATGTCAAGTAAACCAGAAAACAACAAGAAAGGTATCCAGGTCCTATCTGTCCCCTAAAATGTCTGGAACTGAGCAGTATTACCGCTACCTTAGGCTTTCTTAATATCTTTGGTCTTTTGCTCCAACTCACGCTTCTTCGAATTCAACAAGGCATGACCAGTTTCATTAATGGTGAATTCCATCTTTTTCCTTAAGAAGCCTTTTTTTCTGTTCGGTTAACCAAGCGCTGGACAGCAAGATCGTTAAGTATCAGTTCAACCTCTGTTTTATCAAGTCTAGTCACTGTACTTATTTTGTCGGCTGTATTCATACCTCGACCAATTGCATCCAGTACCATGAAATGATTGGGGCTTTCGTTAGCCTTCATCTCTCTCGACATATCTAATATGACTTATACCGTGTATTATAATAAATTATTGATGTACTATCTATGCAGTGCAGCATATTGACCCAGACGTACTATATTATAGAGGTTTGTTGTGGCAGTTAGCTTTAACTGATTGTATCATCTAAACCTAGCTTTACCACCTATCATGATTATATCTTTCTGCTGCGTGCTCTAATGGAAAGACTTCGTTCATAGACCTTAGACCAGAAAGAGTGTGTAACCACTATCTTTAATAATGTATGAATAAATTAATCGCTATGGATATTAGTCCGTTTCATGTGAATGTTCCAGAAGCAGAACTTACCGAATTACGCAGGCGGATAAACGCGACAAGATGGCCTGAACGGGAAACGGTCACCGATGCATCGCAAGGTGTGCAGCTCGCGACGATGCAGGCACTCGCGCGTTATTGGGCGACCAATTACGACTGGCGAAAGATCGAGGCAAGAATGAACGCCCTGCCGCAGTACATCACCGAGATCGATGGGCT
>Ga0105104_10001490_pt1 | contig 17531 bp, 14 predicted proteins | sample PPLLaktember2015_3_FD_87034 | JGI IMG/M metagenome (GOLD analysis project Ga0105104, IMG submission 87034) | Freshwater sediment microbial communities from Prairie Pothole Lake near Jamestown, North Dakota, USA - PPLs Lake P7 Core (6) Depth... | ecosystem: Environmental > Aquatic > Freshwater >... | reverse complement strand
GACCGTTCCCGGACCGAGCGGGAAGCGGGCAGAGCGGCCATTCGACGCGCGCCCCACCACCGCGTGGTCGAGCAGGTCCAGCTCGAGGTCGAACGCTCCGGGCCCGTCGGGCACCGCGCTGGTGGTCAGGCCGGACGCAGTGACGTAGAGCGTGGCGTGCCAGGAGTGGTTCTGCCACGGCGTGTGGGCCAGCCGGTACTTGCCCAGGACCTGCGCGGAGAGGTGAAGCGCAGCGCACGTGTCGCGCCACGCGGCGAACGGGATCTCGGGCCAGGTGCTGGACATGGGGGCAGCATCACTCCGCCCGGGCCTCGTCCACCAGCCGATCGGCCACGCTCGCCCTGCCCTGCCCGGCGGATCAGGCGGCGCGTGTCCCCCGCGGGCGCTGGCAAGAGCGCCAGCGGCCGGTCTACCGGGTCACGTCGACGTTGTAGGTGCCGGCCGGCGAGGTCGCGGTCCCGGTGATGTGCATCGTCCCGGCCTTCCGCTGCACTCCGCCGTCCGCGCCAGCTTCCATCTGGCCGGCGAAGGTCAGCGCGAGCGAGACCTGACCGCCCAGCTCTCCGGACATCATGAGCGAGCCGTTGAGGGAGCCGTCGACGGTCCCGGTGGGGATGCTCTTGAGACTGATGTTCAGCGCAGGCAGGGCGGCCTGATCGGTGTTGTACCTGACCTTCCCGTCGTCCGAGTAATTGGACAGCGCATCGAAGAGGCGCATTCCCTTGTTGGCCGAAGTTCCCTGGTCGACCTGGCCGGTGACGGTCATCGTGCCGGAGACGCCGCCGTCGGCGACCTGCGGGTCGATGTTCGCGCTGGAGGCGGCATTGAATCCGGCGAATCCGAGGGTGATGGCCTTGTCCACGGACGTGTCGAGGCCGAGATACGCCTTCCGGGCATCTTCCTCGGAGCTGACGCCGCCGCCGCACGCGGCGATGGCGGAGAAAACGCTGAGAGCAGCGAGAGCAACGATCGGAGCTGAACGCATTGCTCCGAAGTCTACGGGTCGCCTTCCGGCGCTCTCAAGAATGGGGAAATGCCTCACTCGGCGACTCATCTCACGAAAGGCGCGACCACGACTGCGCCCCGCCCACATGCGCGCTACGTGTCGGAGATCAGAGCGAGCTCAGTACCGCACCCGGAGCGAGTCGAGGGAGGGAAGCATCGCCGGGTGCATCTCATAGGCGAAAAACCCGCCCTTCACCGAGGGGTCCTGCTCCAACCACGCCTTCGCCTGCTCGGCGGAGGGGGCATCGACGATGGCGATGCCGAACAGCTTGCCATCGTCGGCGAAGGGACCCGCGAGCCGCAGCTTCTTCTCGGAGATCATCTTCCGGATGAAGGCGAGGTGGTCCAGCAGCAGCGCGGCCCGCTCGGGGGAGTCCGGCGCGAATCTCGGACCGGCCACGAGGAAGACCACGTAGTAGGTCCGCATGTCCTTCGGGACGTCCTTCAGCGGCGGAGGAGTCGCCATCTCCGCCGCCCACGCCGCCGCCGCCACGAGACAGCTCGCCGACACCGCGATCGCCCAGCGCCTCATGCCCTCTCCTTGTGTGACTGATTGGTTACCTCTATGCGAACGGCCCGTCAACCCCGCCGGCAGCGGCGGGCGACGGATGGACCGCTCCTCCAGCGCGGCCCCTTCGACGCTCGCGGTTCTGCGCCGCCCCGCAGCGAGGCGCAGGTCACGGGCCGAGCTAGACTCTCCCTTCAAGTGCGACGCACCCTGGCGCTCCTGCTCCTCTTCGCCGCCTGCGCCGGCGATCCGCCGCCGCCGCCCCCTTCCACGGCGACCGCGGTCCTCGCTCCGCGGCCGGAGGTGCTGGCCGCCGGCACCGGAGCGATGACTCCCCTCGCGATGGCGCTCGCCCGCGAGGTTTCGGCCGGAACCGGGCTTCGCGTCCGGGTCGAGCCGAGCATCGGCTCGGGAGGTGGCATCGCCGCCGCCCGCGACGGCGCGGTCGACCTCGGGCTGGTCGCCCGTCCACTGCGGCCCGAGGAGGCCGCGGGCCTGGAGCGGATCGACCTCGCCCGGGACGCGGTGGTGCTCGCCGCGGCTGCCGACTTCCCGCTCGAGGATCTCTCGTCCGAGGACCTCCACCGGCTCTACCGGGGCGAGCTGCGGGGACTCACCGTGCTCCTCCGGGATGAGGCCGAGTCGGCCAACGCCGCGCTCGAGTCCGTCCATCCCGGACTGGCCGACGAGCGGCGCCGCGCGGCCGCCACCGGGCGGTTCCGCGTCCTGGACCACGACGATGCGATGGCGCTCGCGCTCGCGACCACCCCCCGCTCGGTGGGCGTGTTCTCGCTCGCCGCGGTGCGCCCTCCCCTCCGGCCGCTGCGCATCGATGGATTGACACCCTCGGCCGAGTCCATCGCCCGTGGGAGCTGGCGCGCGGTTCGCACCCTCGGGGTGGTCTTTCGGCCCGAGCGCCGCGACCGCGTGATGCCCTTCCTCGCGCTCGCCACGTCCGAGCGAGGCCGGGCGATGATCCGCTCCCTCGGATACGTCCCGCTGGAGACCGGGGGATGATCCCCGTCGCCCTGACCCGCCCATTCGCCCGGCGGCTGCTGCCGCTGGTGCTCGTGGCAAGCGGGCTGTTCGCCCTGGTGGTCCCGCTCGCGCATCACCTCGATGCCCGCGGCCGTGCGGTCCTGGGCGCAAGGGAGCGGGGGGAGCGGGTGGCCCACGTGCTCGCCGAGGCCGTTCGCGACCGGCCCCTGCTGTGGAGGTACGACGCCGCGAAGCTCTCCGGAAGGCTCCACCAGGACGGGCTGCTCGGAGGCCCGCTCGTGGTCCGGGACCGCCAGAACCGACCGGTCCCGCTCGGAAGCCCCGGTTCCTCCGCCGTCGCCTGGGCCCGGGTCCCGGTGGAGGTCGAGGGCGCCCCGGTGGCGATCGTCTGGTCCGGTGCCCCCCTGGCGCCGCTCCGGCACGAGTCGCTGCGGCTGCTCGCCGGCTGCCTCCTGCTCGCCTCGATCCTCGGAGCCCTGCTCTTCCTCTTCCCGGTCCGCACCGTCGCCCGGGCCGAGGAGCGCATCGCCGCCCTGCTCGCCGAACGCCGGGTGGCGCTGCAGGACGAGGAGCGCCGCCGCATCGCCCGCGAGCTGCACGACGGCGCAGGACAGGCTCTCACCGCCGCCAGGCTCCAGCTGCTCGCGCTCCGCAAGCGCGGGCTCGCACCCGGGGACGCGGCCCAGGTCGAGCACCACCTCGACGAGGCGCTGGAGGAGGTCCGGCGGTCCACCTCGGCGCTCCTCCCCGCTCCGCTGGCCACCCTCGGGTTCCTCGGAGCGGTCCGCAAGCACTGTGCGAGCTACGCCCGGGCGACCGGGGTGGACATCTCGCTCGAGACCCCGGACGAGCTGCCCGAGCTGCCCCCGCCGATGGCCGCCGGGCTGTACCGCATCGTGCAGGAGGCGCTTCACAACACCGTCCGTCACGCCGGGGCGGCACGCGCCTCGGTCCGCGTGAGCCACCTGCGTGACGCGCTGTCACTCGAGTTCGACGACGACGGGCGCGGCTTCCCCGACCAGGCCAGCTCGCAGTCCATCCGCGAGCGCGTGGCCGGCCTGGGCGGCGCAGTGGACTGGCCGGAGCCGGGGCGGTCCCATCTCCGCGTCCGCATCCCGCTCGGAGGAGCGACGCCATGATCCGCGTCGTCGTCGCCGACGATCACGCGGTGGTCCGCGCCGGCGTCCGGGCGGTGCTCGCCTCCGAGCCCGATGTGACTCTGGTCGCCGAGGCCGGAGACGGCGCCGGTGCCGTCGCCGCCGTCCTCGCCCATCACCCCGAGGTGCTCCTCCTCGACTGGACGCTCCCCGGGCACGGGCGCGCGGTGCTGGAACGGCTCCGCGTCGAGGCACCCGGAACCCGGGTCTGCGTCCTCTCCATGCACCAGGACGGAGCCACCGTCCGCGAGGCCCTCGGCGCCGGGGCGATGGGCTACGTCGTGAAGGGGGCGGGCATCGAGCACCTCGTCACCGCCCTTCGCGCCGTGGCCTCCGGATGCAGATTCCTCGACTCCGCCACCGAGAGCGGCCTCGCGGTCGGACCCGAGCACGCGGACGACGACTGGGACCGGCTGACCCCGCGCGAGCGCCTCGTCCTTCGCCACGTGGCCGAAGGACGCACCAACCGAGAAATTGCAACTGAGTTGTCGCTGTCCCCGAAGACGGTCGACACCCACCGCACCAACCTCATGCGGAAGCTGGGCGTACACGACGCACAGGCGCTGACGCGCTTCGCAGTGCGCCGCGGACTGCTTTAGCTCGGGTGTCCACCCGATTGTCGGTGCGACGCGGGGTCCGCAACGATCGCCGGCGGTGTCCTCACCGGAGGAGATCCCCTGAACCGTCTTGCCTTGCTCACCGCGCTCGCGCTCGGCTCGACTTCCCTCGCCCAGGAGGCAGGGGGCTACTCGGCCGGCCCGGGACTCGGCTCACCGGAGTACCAGACGACCGTCAATGCGCCCCGGGTGAAGTCGCCGGCCTACACCCAGGACCGCGTCTTCGGCGCGAGCCGCTTCTGGAAGCTGGACCTCGGCCGTTACGAGGTCGAGGTCTGGTGGGACGAGAAGTTCAAGCGGGACGAGCCGAACGAGTCGGTGCTGAAGCTGGAGATCGAGATCGGCCTCACCCCCCACATCCAGCTCGACATCTACCAGAACTTCGTCATCTCCGAGGGGCAGTTCGACGTGGAAGGCAACCAGATCGAGCTCCGCTACGCGTTCGCCTCCCAGTACAACGAGATTCCCTGGAACCCCGTGCTCTACCTCGAGTGGCACCCGCGGAAGCAGGCACAGGACCGGGCCGAGATCCGGCTCCTGATGGGAGGCGATCTCCCGGCCGCGGGCCTCTGGGCGGCGAACCTCTTCGCCGAGGGCAACGTGGATTACTTCAACGCCTCCTACGCCGAGGGCTTCGACGGCGAGTTCGGCGCGACGGCGTCGGTCAGCTTCCCGGTCGCGGGCGACTGGTTCCGCCTCGGCGCGGAGGTGCGGGGAGGCGTCGACCAGCACGGCAGCCCCCGCTTCTACGCCTCGGGCTTCGTGGGGCCGAACGTGCTCCTCGCCTACCGGCCGGCGGGCCTCAAGCTCACCGCCACCGCGCTCTTCGGGCTCTTCCCCGAGGATCCGCTCTGCCGACTGTTCGTGATCGCCGGCTGGCAGTTCTGAAGCGTTGCGCGTGGGGCGTCCTCGGGGGATTCAAGAGGCCGGAGGACGACTGACCGTGCCCGACCCCAAGCCCGACCCGAAGCGGCCCGAGCCCGAGCCCCACGTCCACCGGGACGAGGAGGTGGAGGAGGCCTCCGAGGAGTCATTCCCGGCCAGCGACCCGCCGGGATGGACCCCGACCACGCCGGGCACCGATCTCCCTTCGCCGCAGCCGCAGCCGCAGCCGCACCAGCCGCCTGGACGTCGGTGAGCCAGGTCGCCGAAGGTGCGACATCGGTGTTGCGGCCCGGCGCGAGCTTTCCGCCGACCGTGAAGTCGATTCCTTGGGGTCTTCCGGGGTTCCGCTAGACTTCGTCCCCCATGAAGTTCACCCCGCTCGACATCCGGCAGAAGCGCTTCGAGACCTCGTTCCGTGGCTACGCCGCTCGCGACGTGCAGGGCTTCCTGGAGCTCCTGGCGGCGGAGTTCGAGGAGGTGGTGAGGGAGAACATCGCGCTGAAGGACGAGCTCAAGCGCACGCAGGTGGAGCTGGAGCGTCACCTCGAGCGGGAGCGCGCCCTGCAGCAGACGCTGGTCACCGCCCAGCGCGTCTCGGAGGACCTCCGTGACGCAGCGAAGAAGGAGGCGGAGATCGTCGTCGCCGAGGCCGAGCTCCAGTCGGAGAAGATCGTCCATGCCGCGCACCACAAGCTGGTCCAGGTGGTGGACGACATCAACGAGCTGAAGCGGCAGCGCTCGCGGTTCGAGGTCGAGCTGCGCTCCTTGGTGAGTGGCCATCTCAAGTTGCTGGACGCGGTCACCGACCACCCCGAGGCCGAGGCCCCGGTCCGGGTGGACGACAACGTGTCCTTCCTGGCACCGAAGAAGGCGGGCACGCCGTAGCGGAACTCCTCCGGGAGGTCCCCGGCGCGGTCGAGCTTTCGGTCCGGGCCAAGACTCGCGCCTCGAGGCCGGGCATCGGCGCGGTCCGGGAGGGCGCGCTCGAGGTCCGCGTCGGCGCACCCCCGGTGGAGGGAGCGGCGAACGAGGCCATCGTCGAGCTCCTCGCCCGCGTCCTCGACCTGCCTCGCCGCGCAATCACACTGGTCTCGGGCGAGCGCGGGCGCACGAAGCGGGTCCGGATCGAAGGCCTGACGCTGCAGGACATCCGCGCACGGCTCGGGCTGTCCGGATGAGACGCGGGCCACGGGGCTGCAAAGTGCGCAAGGAGGGTGCCCGGGGAAGCGCCTCAGCCCGGGGCGCGCCGGAACCCGTCCCGGAGGGCATCCAGGACCGGACGGAGCCTCGGCCATCCCCGCTGCTCCACGCGATAGAGCGCCGTGACCGGCACTTCGGGAGAGCCCAGCGTGGGGAGGACCCGCCGGAGCCGCCCCGTGGCCAGGTCCGTCGCCACCAGCCAGTCCGGGAGCAGCGCGATCCCCAGTCCGGCGACCGCGAGCTCCCGGAGCGCGAGCGGAGCGTTGCAGGCCACGCGGCTCTCCACCCGGACCGTCTCCACTCGCCCCTCCCCGGCCAGCACCCAGACGCCAGCGCCGGCCTCGAGCTGCGGCTGCACGAGGGCAGCGTGCCTGGCTAGCTCGGCGGCAGATCGCGGCGCGCCGCGCCCGTCGAGGTAGCCCGGCGAGGCGACGAGGATGCGCCGGAAGCTGCCCAGCCGCTGGGCGACCACCGAGGTCGAGTCGTCCAGCGTTTCCCCGACCCGGACCGCGAGGTCCACCGCGTCCTGGACCAGGTCCTGGTTCCGGTCCTCGAGCAGCAGGTCCACCACGAGACCGGGATGATGCTCTGCGAGCCGCGGCAGGAGCGGCACCACCGTGTGCAGCCCGAGGCTGACACCCACGCTGACCACCACCCGCCCGGCCACCCGTCGACTGCCGCGTACCGTCTGCTCTGCCCGCTCGACCGCGCCGAGCACCCGGACCACCTCGGCGTGGTAGGCGCGGCCGGCGTCGGTGAGAGCCAGCCGGCGCGTGGTCCTGAGGACCAACGGTGCTCCCAGCTCCCGCTCCAGCGAGGAGAGCTGGCGGCTCACCGCAGCCAGCGACAGCCGGAGGCTCCTCGCGGCTCGGGAGAGGCTGCCGGTCTCGGCGATCCGGACGAAGGTGCGCATCTGGGCGAGCAGGTCCATGGTCCGAGGAGCCTCCAGCGTTACTTGCGTTGAACGCAAGAGTCCACTGCGCGCTGCGGACCAATCTCCGGGCCGCCCACCGCATCCGAGGGTGACCGCCGGACCTCCCGTCCTGGCGTTCATCGGAGACACGTCATGCCTCGCATTCCCCCAGTTCCGCTCGCCATCGCCCCGGAGAAGGTCCGCCCCTCGTTCGAGGGCCTGAAGAAAACGCTCGGGACGGTGCCCAACCTCTTCGCCACCATCGGCCAGTCGCCGGAGGCGCTCCAGGCGTTGCTGGCGGCGATGGATGCTCTCTCGCGCGGCGCCCTCCCCGCCCGCGAGGCGGAGCAAGTCAACCTCCTCACCTCCGAGCTCAACGGCTGCGCCTACTGCGTCTCGGCGCACGGGGCGCTGGGCAAGCTCGCCGGGCTCGCCCCGGACGACATCCAGGCCGCGCGGGGCGGACGCGGTTCCGGAGTCCGCGAGCAAGCCATCCTGGACCTCGTCCGGCGGGTGGTCCGCACTGGTGGCTCCGGGGCCGGCACCGAGCTCGTCCGGGCGAAGGAGGCGGGCCTCACCGACGGGGAGATCGTCGAGGTGCTGGCGCACGTGGCCCTGAAGGCGTTCACCAACGCAGTGGCGATCCTCGCCCAGACCGACATCGATTTCCCGAAGCAGCCCCTGCTCCCTGCGACCTGATCGACAGGGTTGACCGCGGGCCTCGGAGGTGCGGCTGCGGGGCCCGCCGGGCGCGATCTCTCAGCCGACGCGCTCGGGCCGGCGGCAGGCAAGCCGCTGCAGGCTTCTCTCGAGGCTGCTCGCGCCCGCTCCAGGCGAGGATCGAGCGCGGGGTCTAGGCCGCGAGGCCGACCGGGATCTTGAACTCGAAGCGGGTGCCCTTCCCCGGCTCGCTCTCGACCCTCACCGTGCCGCCGTGCTCGTCGGCGATCTGCTTGACGATCGACAGCCCCAGGCCCGTCCCCTCGGGGCGCCCGGCAGTGGTGAAGGGGTCGAACACCCGGTCGGCGATCTCCGGAGGGAGCCCCGGCCCGTCGTCCTCGAAGCGGAGTACCAGGTCGTCCGCCTCACGATCGATGCTGAACAGGAAGTGCCCGCCGGTGGGCATGGCCTCCACCGCGTTGCGGGCCAGGTTGAACACCACCCGCCGCAGCTTCCCCTCGTCGAACCGCGCCGGGCCGGTATAGCGCGGGACGACCGAGAGGCGGACCGGGCTCTTCTTGAACTCCTGTCGGAGGTAGGCCTCGGTCTCGCTGGCGAACTTCTGGAGGTACACCTTGCGGATCAAGAGCTCGCGCTCCCCCCGAGCGAAGGCCAGCGTCTCCCGCATCATCGCGTTCAGGTGCTCGAACTGCTTGTCGACCACCGCCGCGTACTGCAGGCGCTGCTGCTCGTCCGGCTCGGTGGCCATCAGCTCGGTGTATCCGCTGATGACGGTGAGCGGAGTCCGGAAGTCGTGCACCACGCCCGAGAGCATCTGGCCGATGGCCGCCAGCCGCTCGCGCTGCTCGGCCTCTTCGCGGTTCCGCCGCACCTTGATCGACCGCCCGGCCTGCCCGGCGATCAGCGTCGCCAGCCGCTCGTCGCTCTCGGTGAAGCCCGAGGGCTTGTTGAGCAGCGCCAGCGCGCCCACCACCCCCTCGTCCACGGTGATCGGCACCGAGAGCACCGCGTCGGCGCGCACGTCGAGCCGGGCGGGAATGCTCGGATCATGGGCGGGGTGATCCGCGGCGCGGGCCACCCGCACCGTCTCGCCCGTGCAAGCCACGTGGCCGACGATGCCCTGCGCCGGCTTGAGCTTCACCGTGACCAGGGACTCGGCGTTCTCCCCCACCACGCTCTTGAAGTAGAGCGCGCCCTGCGACTCGCCGGGGTCCACCAGGAAGATGGCCGCCGCGGTGGCCCCCAGCGTGGGCGCCACGCGGGACAGGAGGACGTCCATCAGGTCGGACTGCTTCTCCGCCGAGGAGACCGCCTTCTCGGTCTCGAAGAGGAGGTCCAGGTCCTTCAGCGCGTTGGAGAGGTCCGACTTCGCCTGGCGCAGCGCCTCGTTCTGGGCCCGCAGCTCCGCGTAGAGCAGCACGTTGTCCAGCACCGCGGCGATCTGGGTGGCGACCGCCTCCACCAGGGCGAGGTCCTCGCCGCTGAAGACGTTGGTCTTGCGGTTCAGCACCTCCACCACCCCGAGGATCCGCCCGCTCACGTGCCTGAGCGGCACCGCGATCATCGACTTGGTGACGAAGCCGCTCATCCGGTCGATGTTGGGGTGGAAGTGCGAGTCGGTGTACGCGTCGCCCAGGAGCAGGCTCTGCCCGGTGGCCATCACGTGCCCGGCGATGCCCGTGCCGAGCGGCAGCCGGATCTCGTCCAGCTGGCCGCCGCCGCGCAGCACCCGGCTCCACAGTTCCTGCTTCTCCGCGTCCAGCATGAACAGCGTCGCCGCCTCGGCCTGGAGCAGGGAGCTCAGGCGATCCATGACCGTGCGGAGCAGCGCGTCGACGTCACGGACCGAGGACAGGAGCGTGGCGATCTCCAGCACCGCGCTGAAGCGCTCCGCCTGGCGTAGCACCGCCGACTCGAGTTCCTGCAGTTTGTCGGTCAGGCCGCTGAGCAGCCCGGCCGGGCTGACGGGCTCGGCCGCCTTGACTCGATCCGCCATCGTTCGTCCGGGGTTGAGACTCTACACCAGGAGCGGAGGACAGGCCTCCCGGGTGAATCGCGACCGCGCGCGGAGTGTCTGGCGGGCGTCGCGGGGGTGCATCGACGTCGACGTCAGAGCTGTTGCACGGCCTGAGGCTAGTGCGCGTCGGCCCAGCTCTGACCGAGACCCACCTCGACCTCCAGCGGAACCCGCAGCTGCGCGACTCCCATCATGCTGCTGCGGGCCAGCTCCACCGCGCGGTCGACCTCGTCCTCCGGAGCCTCGAAGAGCAGCTCGTCGTGGACCTGAAGGAGCATCCGGGTGCGTAGCCCGGTCTCCCGCAGCCGGTGGTCGATGCGGAGCATCGCCATCTTGATCAGGTCGGCGGCGGTGCCCTGGATGGGCATGTTGATCGCCGCGCGCTCGGCGGCCTGTGCCGTGGCGCGGTTGCTGGAGTGCAGGTCGTCCATCAGCCGGCGACGACCGAAGAGCGTCTCCACGCTCCCGGTGCGGCGCGCTCGGTCCACCGTCTCCTCGAGGTAGCGGCGGATGCCGGCATAGCGCGCGAAGTAGCGGTCGATGATCGACGCCGCCTCCTCGTGGGGGATGTCCAGCCGCGTCGAGAGCCCGTGGGGCGACAGCCCGTAGGCGATGCCGAAGTTCACCATCTTCGCCACGCGGCGCTGGTCGGCGGTCACCTCGCCCGGCGTGACCCCGAACACCTCGGCAGCGGTGCGCTGGTGCACGTCCTCCCGGGCCTGGAACGCCGACAGCAGCCCCGGGTCCTCCGAGACGTGGGCCAGGATGCGCAGCTCGATCTGGCTGTAGTCGGCGGAGATCAGCTTCCAGCCCCGCTCGGCGACGAACGCCTGGCGGATGGCGCGGCCCACGTCGGTCCGCACCGGGATGTTCTGGAGGTTCGGGTCCGAGCTGGAGAGTCGGCCGGTCGCCGTCGCTGCCTGGTGGAAGGTGGTGTGGAGCCGCCCGTTGGGGCCGATGAGAGGCACCAGCGCGTCGAGGTAGGTGGTCTTGAGCTTGCTGAGGGTCCGGTACTCGAGGAGGGCGCGGGGCAAGGGGTGCTTCTCCGCCAGCTTCTCCAGCACCTCGGCATCGGTGGACGGGCCGGTCTTCCCCTTCTTTAATACGGGAAGGCCGAGGTCGGTGTAGAGCACCTGCGCCAGCTGGGCGTTGCTGTTGACGTTGAAGACCCGGCCGGCGAGCCGGTGCAGCTCCTGCTCCTGTGAAGCGCACTGGGCGTCCACGTCGCGCGAGAGCTCGGCGAGGACGCCCCGGTCCACCTGGATGCCGTGCCGCTCCATCCGGGTGAGCACCGGGATCAGCGGCAGCTCCAGCTCGCGGGCGAGCCCGGTGAGCTTGGCGGATTCGATGTCCCGCCACAGCCCCGGGGCGAGCCGCTCCACCGCCTGGGCCCGCTGACCGAAGGCCTCGGCCACCTCCTCGGGAGGGCGGTCCCCGAGCCCGCTGCCCGCCCGCCGGGCCGCCGCCGCGTCGTAGGGAACCGGCAGCTCGAGGTGGAGGCGCTCCCGGGCGAGGTCCGCCAGGGCGTGCTCCCGCCGGGAGGCGTTGAGGAGGTACGAGAGCAGCTCCACGTCCCCGTCCAGCCCCTGCAGCTCCATCCCCATCCCGAGGAGGAGCAGCGAGAGGGCCTTGGCGTCGTGGGCATCCTTGGGCAGCCGCGGGTCCGAGAGCAGCGGACCGAGCACCGCGCGCAGGTCCTCGCGCGAGAGCCGCCGGGCACCGAGCCCGTGGTGATCGAGCGACACGTAGGCCGCGGTGTCGCCCGCCGCGACGCCCAGCCCCACCAGGGGCGCCGTGGCCGGAAGGCCATCGTGCGCGGGGACCAGCGCCACCCGTCCGTGGGCCCGGATGGCGTCCGCCAGGCCCACCAGGGCGTCGCGGTCGGCGATGACCACCGTCCTCCCCATCGGTCGCGCCGCGGCCGCGTCGGGGCTGGGGGGCATTTCCTGTAGCAGCTTGTAGAACTCGAGCTCGGTGAAGAGCGCCCGGGATCTCTCGCCGTCGAACGGCTGGCGGATGAAGCGCGAGGCGTCGGTCTCCACCGGGAGGTCGGTGCGGAAGGTCACCAGCGTCTTCGCCCGGAGCATGCCCTCGCGGTGCTGCTCGATCGCCTCGCGGATCTTCGGCTTCTTCACCTCGTCCAGCCGGGCGAGCAGCCCCTCCACGCTCCCGAACTGCTGGATGAGCTCGGCCGCAGTCTTCGGTCCGATGCCCGGAACCTTGGGAACGTTGTCGATGGGGTCTCCGACCAGGGCCAGGTAGTCGCGCATCTGGCCGGGCTCGATGCCCAGCCGCTCCTTGACCTCGCGGGGTCCGGTGTGGCGGTCGAGCATCGGGTCGTAGAGCCTGACCCGCTCGTCCACCAGCTGCATGAAGTCCTTGTCCCCGGTGACGATCTGCACGTCGAAGCCCTGCTGCTTGGCGGCCAGGGCCAGGGTGCCGATGACGTCGTCCGCCTCCCAGCCGGCGTACTCGAGGACCGGGACCCGCAGGGCGTCGACCACCTGCCGGACCAGCTCGAACTGGTGGGGGAGGTCCGGCGGCGGCCCCTCGCGGTTGGCCTTGTAGGTGGGGTCGATCTCCTGGCGGCCGGTGCGGCTCTCCTTGTCGAAGGCCAGCGCGACGTGGGTGGGCTTCATCTCCCGGAGCGTCTTGAGGAGCATCCGGGTGAAGCCGTAGACGGCGTTGGTGGGCACGCCCCGGCTGGTGCTGAGGTTGGCGATGGCGTGGTAGGCGCGAAAGACGAAGCCCGACGCGTCGATGAGCGTCAGGACGGGGCGAGAGCTGGGCATGACCTTCTGCCCAACCCTATACAGCGGAAACCGGCTGAGCGGCTCGGTCCTCGCGACCCACCCACGCCTCGAGGCGGACTACCGCAGCACGAGCTTGATCTTCTCGTTGCAGATGAAGAACTCGTCGCCGTCCTCCACCTGCTTGCGCTTGATCCGCTGCTTGTTGAACCAGGTGCCGTTCGACGAGCCCAGGTCCTCGATGTAGTAGGCGCCCTCGTCGCGGACGATGACCGCGTGCTCACGGCTGACCTTGCCCGAGTTGATGATGAAGTCGCAGTGCTTGCCCCGGCCGATGACGAACCGGTCCTTGCCGATGCGGTCCAGGGCGCCGCTCTCGGCCATCAAGTAGAGCTGGCCCCCGGAACCGGACCGCTCCTCGTCCTCGGGGAGCGGGCGGTCGAGGATGTCCAGCGGGTCGTCCGGCGTGCCGTCGGGAGCGCCGGTGTCCACCTCGCCGAGGGAGGCCAGGTCCTCCAGGTCGCCCTTTCCCAGGACCGGGGTCCCGATGGTGGGCGCCACCGCCTCGGCGGCTGCGGTGCTCCGCAGGGGCGCGCTCCGGGGCGGCGCTGCCGCGGCCACCCGGTTGTTCAGCGTGGGCTGGGCCGGGACGGGGGTCTTTCTCCGCGGGGAGACCTCGAGGAAGCCGTTCAGCCGGGCGAACATGAACAGGGCCTGATTGATGAGCCCGTCCCGCTCGCTCCCCATCTGCCTTGCCATCTCCTCGAACGCTTCCCAGAGGTGGTCGGGGATGGCCACCTTGCGGACGGGATGTGGCGGGTTGAAGTCGCCCATGGCGCGCACGGGCGACAAGGCTAGCACGGTCAGTAGTGGACGCCGATGTCCCCCGCCGTGGCGGCGCTGAAGGTGATGGTGGTGGGAGAGAAGTCCACGATCACGTTGCCCCCCGGGTAGAGGACAAAGATGCGGTCTGCGCCCACAACCTGTGGGTAGACGAACCGCTGGTAGAGGGACAGCGCTCCCGGAAGGTTGAGCCCGCCCAGCCCGAGAGTCGCGGAGCTGATGGGCACCGAGGCCGGGGTGTAGCCGTTGACGAAGGAGAAGACGTACCCCGAGCCGCGGAGCGAGGGAACGTCACCCTCGGTGAGCACGGGCTCGATGCCCGCGTCGGTCACGAGGTCGTTGTTCGAGTCCGTGTACTGGATGGTGTCCTGCATCTGGAAGGAGAGGCCGGTGGGGTTGAGGGTCTCCGCCGCGTCGGTGCCGGCATCGGCGTCCGGCCGCCAGAAGCGGACGAAGTTCGGGCGCGAGTTCGGCCCGGCATCGAAGGTGCTCAGGCTCCCCGGCGGAGGCAGCGCCACCCGCCCGAGGAATCCCGACAGGGTGCCGTTCACGGTGAGAGGGTGCGGGGCCAGGCTGCTGCTCCGGATGGTGTACGTCACCGGAGGCGGGCAGTTGGCGATGCTGGCGACGGTGCCATCGGAGAGCACCAGCACGTTCCCCCCGTCGAGCCCCCCGTCGAGGGTCTCGGCCAGCGCGGTGGTCCGGCTCTCGAGGAACAGGGCGCCCGGGCCCGGGACGAGCACCCCGCCATCCTCGGTGGCCTGGATCGGGAAGGCGAACTCGCACTCGGTCCCGGTGTAGTCCACGGGGATGATGACGTCGCCGGGCTCGACGTAGCCCTGCTCGACCAGGATCCGGCTGTTGATGGACAGGGGCCACCTGCCCTTCGAAGGGTCGCCCAGCCCGGCGTCGAGCGGCTCCCGGGCGATGCCGGCCACCACGCCTTCGTAGAGGACGGCGACGCTCTCGCTGTAGGGCCAGATCCCGCGCTCGATCGTGATCTGCTGCGGCCCTCCCCGGAAGGTGGCGGTCGCCCCGTTGTTGAGGATGGGCTTGTTGTCGGTGATCCCGACCCCCCCCTGGGCGAAGTTGATCTGCCGCAGGGTCATGGCGTCGAAGGCGAAGATCTGCGCCGCCGGGATGGCGTTCCCGTACCCGCTCACGGTGACGAAGCCCAGGAGCCCGTACTGGAACTGGGCGCCGGTGTAGTAGAGGGCGAGCCCGTTGGCCTGGACGACGATGTCCTGGATGACTCCCACCGCGCCGTTGTTGGCGAAGCGAATGGGGAGCATCCGGTTGGCGTCGCGGACTCCTCCGTCGGGGAAGGTGTTGGGGGGCCGGTACTGCACGTCCGCGAAGCGGAAGGGGATGCCGGCGTCGTCGAAAACGACCGTCCCGTCGGCTGTGGTCACATCGCGACGGTCGTCGAATCCGTCGATCGCCACCGGATGGAGGGTGACCGGGACGGTTCCTCCATCCTCGATCAGGGCTCCGTTCGCGTCGAACCGGGACTGGAGCGTTCCGGTCCGGTCGAGGTCCACGGCCAGCACACCCACGCAGTCGATCTTCCCGGCGCAGGAGGCCTCGTCGAGGATTCCGAATACCCGCGTCCCGGCGTCCATCACCACGTCGGTGGTTCCCCCGTCCACCCCGCCGTCGGTGTCGATGACGATGCTGCTCGGGAAGCCGCCGTCCGGCAGGCGAGTGGCGATCAGCTTCACCACGTTCCCGTGGGTCACCAGCCGCTTGACCGGGAAGCTCTCCGCCACCGTGGTGTCGGAGTTGAAGACCGCGTCCACCGACGACAGCAGACCGGTGGGCTGCGGCGTGACCACCCGGACCCGGCCCTGCTCGGCCAGGTTCTCCCGGGGAAACGGGGGGCTGGCCATGAGCCGGGTGGCGATCACCAGCCGGCGCTCCTCGGGGTCGGGCGGCTTCGCCGGGTGCTGCACCGTGGGCAGGGCGACCATCGCGGTCACCACCTCGTCCCGGATGACGTCGAGCGGCTGCAGCACGTAGAGAGGGAGGGAGGCCGGGTACTGGCCGCAGGTGCCCGAGGCCACCACGGTGGTGCCACGGTCCCGGGGCAGGTTGGGCAGGAGCAGCTCCCAGATGGTGGTATCGGTCCCGTCGAAGGTGGCGAAGTAGAGCTGGGCCTGGCGGTCGTCGAAGGTCAGGCGCGAGGTGAGCGCGGTCACCACCGAGTCCGGACGGGGGGCGATCCGGCCGAACTCCTTCAGCTGCTGGGGGCAGTTCACCGCTCCGATGATCGACACCGCGGAGCTACCGGCGCCGCGGGCGAAGACCCAGTCACCCTGCAGCGGCTGGCCCAGCGGCCCGTAGCGGGTGGGAGTAGAGAGCTCCACCGGCGCGGGCAGCGTGGGGATGGAGAGGGGGACCAGCGGGTTGGGGGCGCGGACGAAGTCGCGCTGGAACCCGGGTCGCGGCTCGAGGTCGAGGACGCGGAGCTCGTTGCTCCGGGTGCTGGTGATGAAGAGCAGCGAGCCGGAGACCACGGACGAGTTGGTGCCGCTCAGCTGGGTGGGCGGGGGCACGCTGCTCTGGGAGCAGGCGAGGCCGAGACCGAGCGTGAGGAGGGCGAGGAGTCTCGTCTTCACGGAGAGGTGTCCACGCAGTTGCGGTCGTCGGTGGCCAGCAGGCAGTACTGCTTCGAGCCGATGTGCCCGACCAGGTGAGGCGAGAACCGGCCGCCGGCGGCCTCCGCCGAGAGCGGGACGTCGACGATGGCGACCCTCCCGTCCCCGAAGTTGCTGACGTAGAGCCGCGCGAACGTCGGACCGGCGCCATTGGACCGGAGATCGACCGCGATGGCGAACGGCACGGCGCCCACCCCCGGCATGAGTGCGGCGATCTGGCCGAGGTCGTCGTCGTAGAACGCGAGCGAGCCGTCGACGGCGCAGCTCACCACCACCAGCGGCGCGCGGCCGGTGCGCGGAATGAGCTGGACGTCGTTGGGGCCGGCCGGAAGCGGAACCCCCCGGACCAGGGTGAAGCTGGGCGGAAGCAACTCGCCCACCGGCTCGATCACGTCGATCACCAGCAGCGCCGCGGGGTTGTCCACCGCCAGGTAGAGCCGCGGGGGGCGGAGCCCCTCGCGCGGCCGGAGCTGCAGGGCGCGTGCGTCGAGCGACGCCCAGACGAGCTGCAGCTGCGGGAAGGCGACCAGGTCGGCCTTCCGGTCCACGACCCGGAGCAGGACGTCGGGATCGGTGCTGACGAGCTTCGCCCGGCCCGAGACGTAGAGGAAGTCGGTGGTGACCACGACGCTGTTCGACGATCCCCTGCCGATGCTGGCGAAGGCCGAATCGGGGACCACGTATCCGCCGGTCGTGGCATAGCTGGCCCGGGCCGCGTCCAGGTCGGACTGATGCAGCGTGACCAGGAAGTTCTCGAGGTTGGTGGCGCTCTGCGCGGGGCTGGTCGCCGGGCGGAGGTGGGTGACGTAGATCTCGTCACTGTCGGGGGAGAGCGTCACGCTGTAGGGCTGGGGCGCCGCGGGGATTCCCCGCTGCCCCGGCTCCTGGGCGAGCGCGAGCCGGAGCGCATCGACCGTGCAGTCGGTCCCCCCGGAGAAGAAGCAGCGCATCGGGGTGCCACCGTCGGTGGGCGGGGTGATGTCCATGATCGCCAGCTCGTCGCCCTCGGATCGCGAGGGCACGAAGAGCCGGGTGCCGGCGTCGTCCACCGTGGCCAGACCGGCGAAGCTCGCGATCTTCACGATGCTCCCCTCATTGGTGGCCAGGTCGACGAACTGGACCGGCCGGCCCTGGTCGGAGCCCCCGTCCGGAGGCGTCGGGACCGGATCGCCGGGGAGCGGCACCGCGCGCGCGCCGTCGTCCGCGCCGGTCCGGACCTGGGCGAGATCGATCGCCGTGACCCAGCCGATGTCGAACCGCCGGTCGAAGTTGGAGTTCGCGACGTAGAGGCGCCCCAGT
>Ga0105104_10001489_pt1 | contig 17540 bp, 13 predicted proteins | sample PPLLaktember2015_3_FD_87034 | JGI IMG/M metagenome (GOLD analysis project Ga0105104, IMG submission 87034) | Freshwater sediment microbial communities from Prairie Pothole Lake near Jamestown, North Dakota, USA - PPLs Lake P7 Core (6) Depth... | ecosystem: Environmental > Aquatic > Freshwater >... | reverse complement strand
GCGCAGCGACGACTATCCCGATTTCGGAAAACGTCCGGAATTCGCGCGCTGGGAAAACGGGACAGACGTGATCGCACAAAACGATAATGAAAACGTGCAGACTCCCAGCGGCTATTCGCAATTCAATTTGCTGCAAAAGCTGTCGTGGCAAGCGTCTTCCGACGTGCGGTTCGGCTACGGATTGTATTGGACAACATCCTCGAAAATTCCCCGCTACGACCGCTTGATCGAATATCGCAGCGGTTCCCTGCGCGACGGCGAATGGTATTACGGCCCGCAGAAGTGGCTGATGAATATCGTATCGGCGCGGATTTCCGGTTCAAAATTGTTTGACCATGCCGATATCGCACTCGCGCAGCAGCAGCAGGAAGAGAGCCGCAATGACCGCCGCTTTGGCCGCACAACATTGACCTCGCGCACGGAAAATGTGGACGTCTATTCCATCAACGGCGATTTCGAAAAAAATCTCACGCCCAAGCAGCGGCTCTTCTACAGAGTGGAAACCGTGCACAACGACGTCGAATCGTCCGCCGAAGCCAAAGACATCGTCACGGGAGAAATTTCTTCCGCGTCCACTCGCTACCCCGACGGCGGGAGCACGCTGACCTCTGCCGCGGCTTACGCCGGACATCAATGGAAATTGAACGTTCCTGTCACCGTCACCACCGGCTTGCGCTATTCGTGGATGACGATGAATTCCAAATTTGAAGATAAGACCTTCTACGATTTTCCGTTTGATGAAATTGATCTGAATGCCGATGCCTTAACGGCCAGCGCGGGAGCGGCTTGGCTGCCCGATTCGCAGTTCCGCGTGTACGCGGGAGTTTCCTCCGGCTTCCGCGCGCCCAACGTGGATGACGTCGGCAAGATGTTCGATTCCGAACCCGGCAATGTGGTCGTTCCCAATGCCGATCTCGACCCCGAATATTCCTACAACGTTGAAGCAGGATTGGAAAAACGTTTCGGCGATGCGTTCACGCTGGGCGGTTCGGCGTATTACACGTGGATCGAGGACGTGATGGTGCGGCGCGATTTCCTCTTTAACGGGCAGGATTCGATCCTGTATGACGGCACCATGTCCCGCGTACAGGCCATTGTCAATGCCGGGCACGGTTATGTGAACGGATTCGACATCAACGCGCGCGCCGAATTCACGCGCGATCTCGCCCTGCGCACAACTCTCACCTATACTGCAGGGCGTGATCTCGAAGCGGACGTCCCGCTCCGCCACATTCCGCCGCTGTTCGGTGAGACACGGCTGACCTACGAACGTACAAAATGGGTGGCCGAGTTCTTCGCCCGCTATAATTTTAAGAAACCGTTTGATGAACTGGCTCCCGAAGAACAGGCCAAAACACACCTGTATACGGAAGACGGCACCCCCGGCTGGTACACGCTGAATGTGCGCGGTTCATATCGGATTCATCGTCTGCTCGAAGTGCAGGCGGCGGTGGAAAACATTCTCGATCATCACTATCGCCCGTTCTCTTCGGGTATCAGCGCGCCGGGTCGAAATGTAATTCTCGCTTTGCGCACGCAATTCTAAACTGTCATTCCGGACACCGCGTCTTCGCGGGCGTCCGGAATCTCCTTGATGAATACGAGGGGAATGATGAAGCATTTTCTCGTGGAGATCACCTACACCGCCGAGCCGGATCAAATGGCGGCCATTCGACCCGAGCATCGTGCCTATGTGAAAACCGGTTTTGACGGCGGGCTGCTGCTCTTTTCCGGGCCGCGCAATCCGATGACCGGCGGTTTGGTTGTGGCGCGCATGAAATCGCGTGAAGATGTCGAGCGGTTCTTTGCCAAGGATCCCTTTCAACTAAACAAACTGGCCACCTACCGCTTCATCGAATTCGATCCCGTCTTCTTCCAGCCGTTTTTAGAAGACTGGATGAAAGGCTGACATTGTTTCCCTCCATTCACGGGGGGAATAAAAAGGGGGGTCTCTTGTGCGCCGAGCAGGGTCGCTGACCCTGTCGGAATCTTCAATCGCGCGAAGCGCGACACAAAGACCGTCAGGTCCGCCGCGAGGGGTGTCCCTACCCCTCGCGATTCACACCGAGTCCGTAACCATGCGCTACTTTCCCTTCATTCTCATCACCGTCGTTTTAATCGCTCTCGATTGGGCCGCCCTGCACGACATCGCGAAAAGCGAGCCTGATCTCTGGGCGGAATGGATCACCATCGCCGCCAGCGGCCTGATTTTCGGCGTGATGTTGGGAATCATCATGCGATCCAAACGCAAAATTAGGAACACGTAGTGACACAGCTTGCTGTGTCGTTCCGATAACAAATGATCCGTAGCCGCGCACGGCAGTGCGATCTTCTGAAAACTCATTCCCTCGAAATAACCCCACCAACGGGAGAAGCCATCATGGCCAAGATTCTGATCACCGACGGCATGGACAAAAACGCCATTGCCGCACTCAAGCAGCTCGGACACGACGTCACCGAACAGTTCTATCCCGAACCCGACCTCATCAAGGAAATCGGCAAGTTCGAATGCGTGGTTGTCCGTTCCGCCACCAAGATCACCAAGCCGGTGATTGATGCCGCGAGCAGCATGAAGCTTATTATTCGCGGCGGTGTGGGCGTGGACAACATCGAAGTGGCGTACGCCAAATCGAAAGGCATCGAAGTTCAAAACACTCCGGGAGCCTCCAGCGCATCGGTTGCGGAACTCGCTCTCGCGCTGATGTTCGCCATTGCCCGCGAAGTTCCCGCCGCCGATAAAACCATGAAAGACGGCAAGTGGGAAAAGAAAGCCTTCTCCAAAGGCATGGAAGTGGGCGGTAAAGTACTCGGTCTTGTGGGACTCGGACGCATCGGCGCAAGTCTGGCCGAAAAAGCGCGCGGCGTGGGTATGTTCGTGATGGCTTACGACAAATTCCCGAATGCCGTACGCGACAAATCCATTCCGCTGCATTCGAAAGCGGAAGTGATCGAGAAAGCCGACTTCATCAGCATGCACATTCCATTCGATAAAGCCGCGGGTCCCGAAATCACCGCCGCCGATTTCGACAAAATGAAAAAGGGCGTCGTCATCATTAACTGCGCGCGCGGCGGCGTGGTGGATGAAGATGCGCTGCTGGCCAATCTGAATTCCGGCAAAGTGCGCGGCGCGGGTATTGATGTGTGGGTCGGCGAGCCTGCTCCGCGCGCGGATCTCGCCGCGCATCCCAAAGTCGTGGCTATTCCGCACGTCGGCGCGGCTACCGTGGAAGCACAGGAGCGCGTCGGCGGTGAAGTCGTGGAAGTCGTCAAAGGCTTCTTCAAATAGCACAACATCACCGCGAACGCAACTGGCACAACAAATGCTCTATAGGATTAGGATGGAGCATTGCGATAATAAGCTTATGAAGGCGTCGTTTATGTGACCTTTTCATTTACAGAGCCTTCCGTTTGAAGCAGGACGTTGTTTTCAGGCGGAAGGCTCTGCATTTTCTGCGATATCGTCGTTTCTTGCACACAAAGCACGAGGAGACAATTGTGAAGCGACTTCTTTTCGGAATCCTGCTAACTGGTCTTTCCATGAGTTCAGTCTTGGCTGACCCGCCCCAAGTTCTTTGGAATCGAACGTATCCCGGAGTTCCCGGAACCTGCCACAGTTTATTACTTGCGGAAAACGGCTACACTCTGGGCGGTACGCTGCAAACGGAAGGCTGGGAAAATTTCTTACTCTTTCGCACGAATGCCGACGGCGACAGCCTTTGGCTGAAATCATACGGCGGCGGTGGTATGGAAGTTTTCTCGCACATGGCTCCGACTCCGGACGGCGGTTTCATCATGCTTGGACTCACCGAATCCTACGGTACAGGGGAAGCGGAACATGCAGCTATCTGGCTCCTGAAAACCGATTCCGACGGCGACAGCGTGTGGAGTCGGACGTTCGGCTACCAGCATAACGCGGCCTCTGCGGAATATGTTTTACCTGCATCCGACGGCGGCTATCTTGTGGTGGGAGCTACAAGCACGCCCACTGAAACCTCCGTCGGCTGGCTGATTAAAACCGATGCCCACGGCGATTCGACATGGATGCGCCAGTATCGCGGCTTTCGGCCGCACTCCGTATTGCAAACAGGTGCAAACGGAGACTATATATTAGCCGGAAACTCCGTCGGCGACGATGACGTTTTTTACTTCCGCATACAGCGGGTGACGTCAAACGGAGACAGCGTTTGGAGCAGAATTTACGAAACCGGCATGTTCTGCGAAGCGCAGGATATCGCCGAGCTTCCCAACGGAGACTTCCTTTTATCGGGCACGGTTACCGACCGCTTCAGCGGTCGCGAGTTGATCGTTCTGCGGCTCGAAGCCGATGGCGATACCGTATGGCAGCGGCAAGTCAACGCCTCTCTGTTCAATGACGAATGCCTGTCTTTATGTCTGACCAATGACGGGGGATGCGTTTTAGCGGGCTATGCTTCCCAAGTCTCCGGCGGCTCCACGAATCTTTGGATCGTAAAAATGGCTGTGGACGGAACCGTCGAATGGAACACTACCGTGAGCGGCAGCGACTATGGTTATGGCCAGGCAGTCCAACAGACGCCTGACGGCGGTTTTATTCTCGGCGGATGGACAGGGCCGTGTGCGCCCGGTTCGTGCGTCTGGCTTGTGAAAATGGGATTGGAGCAGTCATCCGTCGAATTGCCGCCCGTCACGCGCCGCTTTAATCTTCTGAGCAGCTATCCGAATCCGTTCAATGCCGTAACGGAGATTTACTTCGTCCTGCCGCAGGAAGAGCGTGTCCATCTTGACATTTTCAATGTGCAGGGACGTCTGATAACAACTTTAACCGATAATCGCTTTACAGCGGGAATGCACAATGTCATGTGGGATGCGGGCCGCGTGCCGTCCGGAATATACATTTGCCGGATGGAGTCGGAATCCTTCACCCGCAGTCATAAGATGGTCTTGTTGAAATAATATGGACCGTGTTTGCGGGATCAGATGGCAAGCCCGATCCATCCATATTATAAAGGAAGACCACATGAAAAAACGCATTACGATCTTCGCAATCAGCGTCCTTTTAGTAGGCGCGGCTTGGGCGAATCCGCCGCAAGTTCTCTGGAACCGCGTTCTTTTGGAAACTTACGGATGGTGCTACTCTCTGATTGCTGTTCCCACCGGCGGCTATGTGATGGCCGGTTCCTTTCAGCTGAATGAAACTCTGGATTTTATGCTGGTCTGCACCGACTCCGGCGGAACGCAGCAATGGATTCGCCGCTACGGCGGCCCCAACATGGACCAGTGCCGCCACGCGGAAAGAACAACCGATGGCGGATACATTTTGGTCGGCTACACCGAGTCTTTTGCTCCTGCAGAAAACGGCAATTCCTGTGTGTGGCTGCTGAAAACCGATGCCAACGGCGATAGCCTTTGGAGCAGAACCTACGGACGTCCGTCTGTTTCCTCGTGGGGGGAATGTGTCCGCCAGACTTTCGACGGCGGCTATATCATCGCCGGCGGAAAAAATGCCGACAGCCTGATGTTGGAAGTCGGTTGGCTCATTAAAACCGACGCGAACGGCGATACCCTGTGGACGCGCGAATATCCGAATTTCGCGCTGACCTCCGTCCTCCAACTGCGCGAGGGTGGTTTCCTGATTGCCGGCTCCGTTTATTATCAGCCGTTCTATAATCAAATGGCGGCCATGTTTTTATCGGCTTTCGGAGATTCCGTTTGGTTCCGCCAATACGACACCGGACTGCTCAGCAATGTGCGCGACGTGGTCGAACTCGAAAACGGCGGATACTATTTGTCGGGAATCGTCAATTGGTCGGGACGGGAACCGGATTTAGTCGTCTTGCGTCTGAATTCGGACGGCGATTCGCTCTGGCAGAGACAAGTGGACGGATTAGGGTGGGATGAAGCCGCCGCACTTTGTATCGCGCAAGACGGCGGTTGTGTTTCGGTCGGCTATACCACCAGTCCTGTCGGTCAGAATGCGGACATTTGGCTCACTAAACTGGCTTTGGATGGCGCCGTTGAATGGAATACCACCTATTCTTCGGAATATTCCGACATTGCTTCCACGATTGTTCCGTTATCCGACGGCGGCTATATGATCGCGGGATGGATGTACGAATGCTTTCCCGGCCCCTGCCTGTGGATGGCGCGCATGACGCCGGAACAGGCGGACGCGGTGGATCCCGGACTTGCGCCCAATGAATTCGCACTCAAGCAAAACTATCCGAATCCCTTCAATGCCGCAACGCAAATTCAGTTCACCCTCGCGCGCGAAGCGCAAACACGAATCGAAGTCTTCGATCTGCAAGGGAGACTTGTTTCCACGCTAATCAACAACCATTATCCGGCGGGCACGCATTCGATTTCCTTCGACGGCAGCCGCTTGTCTTCCGGAATCTACGTCTATCGCATGCAAGTCGGTTCCTTTTCGCAAAACCGCAAATTTGTTCTCTTAAAATAAAAGGAGTTCTTTCCCCCCGTTTACGGGGGGACGAAAGGGGGGTCTCCTTTCCGCCGAGGCACGCGTCTCGTCCGTCGAAAACGAGATCTCGCTATGCGGACGTGCCCGGAATCCTGACTCCGCCGAGCCGAGTGAATAACTAGCCAACACCCTCCTGGGTGTTGGTCGCAACCCGGCCGGAATCGGATCTACGCCGAATAATGTTCCGTGACGTTTGGCCGTTCGATTCCGCAAGGCCGTTCCGCTGCGTCGAACCGCCAAACCACACAGAACGTTTCATTCGGCTGCACTTTGTAAAGTCTCATGGGAGGGACTGAACATGCGCAAGCTTATCAGTGTTGTACTTTTTCTGGCCGCTACTACAGGAGTCGTTTCACTGGCCTATGGCATCAACTATGCCTATTTTTCGGACAGAGAGCTGACACGTTTCGGAGATCGGATCAAATTCTGGAGTGGGGATACATTGACCGGGCCGATCCGTTCCAACGATACCATTGCAATTATGGGGACTCCGTGCTTCTACGATTTTTTTATTTCTTCAGCAGGTGACTACTGGCACACCACAAATCCTGATCCGCAATATAGTTACCCGCCTGTTTTCAGTGCTCCCCGTTTGGAAATTCCTCCAAATGCTTCTCATTTCCGGCAACTGGCTATTGAGCAAGGACACTATTTCAATGCCGGACCCTCCATGACCGCCCGCGTGGAAATCCGTGAGGATTCCCTGCGCATCTGGTGGAGATTGGAAGGCACGCCGCTGGACACATCGCAATTCATTGATTACCCGCTGCCGGATTCGGCGGTGGTTTTCTTTAATTGCCCCCTGACTTTATTCGGCACCGTAAGCACGAATCTGATCTTGGGAGCCGGCGGCACCGTCGGTTTGGAAGACAACGTCCGCTATATCAGTGCCGATCCGTTGACGGGCGCTGCTCCGGCAGATCACTCCGAACGATTTGTACTCATTGCGGAAGGGGACATTAAAGTTCTGAACACTCCCGCCAACGGCCGCGAAAATTCCGCGGGATTGGGCAATATTCAAACCAATCCGGATTCGACAGACATCGTTCTCGACGGCATCTACGTGGCTCTGAACGAGAGCTTCACCTTTGCCCAGCAGAACGATCCTGACAGCGGCTACGTGTGTCAGTGCCAGCCGGATGACCGGGGCACGATCCACCTTTACGGCAGCCTGATTCAGAAACGCCGCGGCTATGTCCATCGTTCCACCAACAGCTCCACCGGCTACTTGAAACAATACCGCTATGACAACTCTCTGCGGCGTTGGAATTTCGGACTGTGGAACCTGCGGGAAAACGTTGCCGAACCCGCGCAGCTTGATTTCGGTGATGTCCCTCTGGGCAGTGTTCGCACCGACACGATTCACATCTACAATGATTATATTCCGGTGGATCTTCACATTGATCTTCCCACCGAACCGTTTTTCTGCCCGATGGAGTATGACACTTACGCTTTCCAACATGACATTTTCGTCTCGTTGACCACTACCGATACGGGATTCTTCGAAGACTCACTCCGTATCTACAACGAATACTACAATCTTTGGACGACAATACCCCTCCGCGCTCACATATACACACCATCACCTGCGTCCTCTTTCATCCTTCCTCCTTCATCCTATAACCTTTCCGCATTTCCCAATCCTTTCAACGCGACGGCAAAAATCCAATTCACTCTCCCGCGTGAAGAGAATGCCGTGATTGAAGTCTTCAATATTCAGGGAAGATTGGTGTCCACGCTCGTCAATAACCGTTTTCCGGCGGGCGCGCATTCCGTTTCCTTCAACGGGAGCAATCTGTCTTCCGGAATCTACCTCTGCCGCATGCAAGCCGGTTCGTTTTTGCAAAACCGCAAGCTCATACTTTTGAAATAATCCGTTTGTATATTCCCGATAGTGCTCGCTGTAAAACCGGATTGCCTCGCTTTTTCTCAAGTGGCACACCGCTTGCGGGAATAGAATTGTAACCGCACAGATTTACAGTCAGCATGCAATCAGACAATAATCTGTAAATTGTGCCGCATTAAATACATAAGTTAAAAACAAAGCCCATAACAAACGGATTCAAAAAACCGTTTGTAGAAGGTTTTTCCCGCAAGCGCAGCGAGGAAGCCTATGTAAAACAGAGCCTTTCATCTGAAGCCATCTTTTCGCACTTCAGGAGGAAGGCTCTGCTGTTTTTGCACGGCAATGCTTAATTCTGCGCAATAATCAAGTTATAAGCCGAGTCGGATTTGCTTTTCTTAAAAGTAGCAGGATTTTCGGGGCAACAGCCTTGGCTTTTCTGAGTCCTATTCAATAGGAGCGTTTCTCGATCCGTTTACTGTCCGGGGACGGCGCAGAATTTCTGCCGCTAAACACGATTTGTCTCCATGCTTTTACCCGTGTGCTCTTGTGACGAGCCGCGAGCACACCGGGCGGCTCCTCCTTAGTTTTACTTCCACGCACAGATCACGGAGGATGGCATGCACTGGTTCCGGGTTTTTGTGGTCATCATTTTTACTTCCGGTTTCGCCGCGGCGCAGGTCTGGCCGTGGCAGGAATACTGTGGGAATTTTTTTAATCCCTCGGGATTCCCGTCACCCACGTGACACATCTTCACCTGCAACACCGGTACGGTGGGCGATTTCAACGGCGATGGACGGGATGAATTTCTGGATCATACGGATTCCGGTTTGTTTCTGGTCGCGCGGCAGCCGGATACCTCCCGCTTTCTCTGGACGGTCGGACTGGGCGGACCGAAGCTGATCCCGCAGTATCATGATCTCATCGGTTGCTTCGCGATGGATCTCGACGGCGACGGCGCGGATGAACTGCTCGTCTACACGTCCAATCATACGACGGCTTGTCATGTCTGGAAAGCCGCCTCTTTCGATCCGCCGTATTTTGAACCGCACGATGAACTCTTAAGCTCGATTTTTTTTCCTCAGGGCACTCATAAAGCCGCTTTCGGCGATTGGGACGGCGACGGACGGATGAACGCGTTTTTCGTTTCACCCGTTTCCGGTAACATTTGGAATGCCGCTTTATGGGAGAGGCAGATTAACGGAAACTGGCTGCGTGAACAGACTCTTGATTCCGTTTTCTCCGGGGATTTCTGCGCGGATGACCTCGACGGTGACGGCGATGCCGATCTTGCCGCGTTCTACTATTCCCGTCCGGACTCCCGCCTCAAGAGCTTGGTGATCGAAAACCTCGGCGGCGGATCGTCGCGGCAGCGCGGCTGTCCCATGCCGGGTCCTTATGGCGGTGACTTCAACGGCGACGGAAAATGGGAAGGATTGTTCGAATATCAGGGCATGCAGCCATACCTCTATGCGGAACTGCGATCCGACAGCGGCTGCTTTCTGTCGGTCATCGAACACAAAAATCTCTCGCCCGTGCACGGTCCCTTCATCGGAAACCTGAAAACGCGCGACGGTTACGCCGTGGCGTCCATCATGAATTTTACTCTGCCGTGGCCGGACTTGCCGCAAACGTATTTTAACACGGTAATCCAAACGCCGGACGGCTGGGTCACGCTTCCCGCCGGACCTGCCGCCGGGGGATGGCTGTGCGACCGCGTTTCGTTTGCGGATTATGACGGCGACGGTTTGCGCGACCTGCTCACGCACCTGAAACAGCCGGGCAATCAAAGCGCGGGAAACGGCAGTTATTATCTGTGGAAAAATGTCGGTACCGCCGAAGCGGACTCGTTCAGTTTTTCGCCGGAATCATGCACGCGTCTTGATCGTTTCTCATCGGATATTGCCGGCTCCACCAACTGCCTTTCTCTGGAAATCGGAGATATCACCGGAGACGGACGCGCGGAACTGGCGGGTGTCTTTGTGCAGAACAATCGCTGCGAGATTCGCTTTTTCACCTCTTCCGGGAGCATTGCCGATACGACAATCACCGCCATGACGGCGATGTGCACGGGGCTGCCCACCAGCCCCTCCAATCTCCGCTTGACCGACATCAATGGCGATGGCCGCGCCGAATTGTTCTATAAATCGGTGGTGGATTTGTGGCGGGTTTTCTATTTTGAAAATGAAAGCTGGCGCGATTTCGGCTCCATTCTGCCGGTGGTCGGTGAGAGCGATATCGGTTTTGCCGATGTGAACGGCGACGGCACAATAGACCTCATCACTCCCTTTCGCATCTGGTTGAACCTGCACTATTCATCGGCGGACGATCCCTTCATCCTTCATCCCTCATCCTTCGCCCTTTCGGCATTTCCCAATCCGTTTAACGGCGCGCTGCGCATCGAGTACAATTTACCGCGCGCCGAAAATGTCGCTATAACGGTGTACAATGTGATGGGACAGAAGGTGGCGGATATCGCTTCCGGTTTCCGTTCCGCCGGCAATTATTCCGCGCAATGGATCCCGAACACCGGCAGCGGAATTTATTACATTCACCTGACAAGTCAATCGCAGACGCGCATTCAAAAAGTCGCTTACATCCGATAATCCTTTCCCTCCGCTCGCGGGGGGACACAAGGGGGTCTCTTCGCCGTGGCGGGTGTGTCACCCGCCCGGAATTTTCTAAAAACTTGCGGCGGTCTCCGACCGTCGTCTACCTGCCGAGGCAGACTTGTACTGAACGAAGTGAACGTATCCCCTGATCTGCCCGGAATCTGTTCTTCCCCTATTCCATGGGGGAAGCAAGAAGGGGGTCTCTTTTCAGCTTTCACAACCACGGGGTCAGCTATGAAGCATTTTACATTAGCTCTCATCACACTCGCCGCTATTAGTTCATCCGCCTTCTCCCAGCCTCTGCACGTGGAATGGCGGCACTCTTGTCTCGCGCCGGAATGGATAGGCACGGAAATTGTCAGTGTGCAAGCTCTCGCGGATGGCGGCTGCGTGGCCACCGGCCGCTGCTGTTTCTACCTTTATCATGGGCTGTATCACGGACTTTATGTAACGCGCCTCGATTCCGCCGGCAACGAACTCTGGGAGCGGAGTTACTGGACACCATATGCGGGATTTCCAAGTTGGTATGCACAAGCGTGCGGAATCAGTGCCGCGCCTGACGGCGGATTCATCGTTGCCTGCGAGATCAGCGATCCGGGCTACAGTGAGCATGCGGCTCTGCTGCGGCTGAATGAGAACGGCGACAGCTTGTGGGCTGGGCGATATTCGGGGAGCTTTTCGGACTGTCGAGCGGTTGTCCCGACGGCGGATCATAGTTTTATCGCCTGCGGAACGGCCCCGTATCCGCTGTTCAAGATAGACAGCTCCGGAACACTCGTCTGGTCATTCTCCTCTGTTGTGCTCTTTAGCGATGTAAAGATCGCACCGGATGGCAGTGTCTTTGCGACCGGCAAGGATGATTCCGGCATCTGCCTGTTTCATTGCAGCGCGACCGGAGATTCAATCTGGTTGCGGAATTTCGGGTGGTCGAGCTTGGATATGGCGAAGGCGTTGCAGATACTCCCATCGGGAAATCTGGTGATCGCCGGAACGACAGCTAATGCGGGGGCGGGTGGAACAGACGCGTTTCTGATTTGTGCCGACAGTACCGGTCAATCGCTTTGGCAGCACACCTACGGAACGACTGCGGACGAATTCGGCGCAAGCGTTGCCGTGACCCTGGATGGCGGCCTTCTGCTTGCCGGATTCCACCATGATGTGTCTGTGTCTGCGTATGAGGGTTATCTTGTCCGCACCGACGAGCTCGGTGATACACTCTGGACTATGCTTATCCCGGACAGCACCAATTACTTGGTCTTCAAATCAATCTCGTCCACTCGGGACAGTGGCTACTTCGTCGGTGGGATCAGGGAATCCGAAGGCGTAGTTCTCAAGCTCTCGCACGAGGCGCTGGCTGCCGATCCGCGTTCCATCCCGCATCCGTCGTCTGTTCGTCTTTCGTCTTTTCCCAATCCCTTCAACCCGGCCACAACTATTTCTTTCTCTCTTCCGAGCGCCTCCCGAACCCGCCTTGCTGTCTTTGATATTTTAGGAAGAGAGATCGCGGTTTTAACGGATAAGCTCTATCCCGCCGGTGTGCATCAACTGATTTTCGACAGTGCATCTCTGCCTTCCGGCATCTACTTTGCCCGTATCCAAAGCGGAGACCTTATCGCCACGCACAAACTTTTACTTTTAAAATGATCTCGTCCACCGAGCAGGTGCATCAGACCCTTCTCGCCGTGGCGGGTGTGTCACCCGCCCGGAATCTTCTAAAAACTAGCGGCGGTCTCCGACCGTCGGATCTTCCATCGCACGCAGTGCGACGCAAACACCGCAAGGTGCGCTGCGCGGGGTGTCCTTACCCCGCGCACACAAAAGGGGTACCTCATGCGTTCATTCTTGATTATTCTTTTCCTCTGCACAGCTTCCTTGTATGCGCAGCCCATCGAAGGCCCGTTCACCATTCTGGAAATGACCAATCCCGCCGGATTCACGAATCCGCAGATCGCCTTGCGCGCGGGCGGCATCGCGGACGTGTTCTACGAAATGGGCGATTCGGTCTATCACATGGCCGTCGAAATTCAGTCGGGCGAAATCGTCAGTAACTTCCGTGCCCTGCCGATGGAGGGTGAAGGCTGGAGCCGCACGCTCTGCGATGTCGTCGCCACCGCAGACGGCTGGGCCGCGCTGGTTTACGATGTGACCTATTATCTGAATCGCACGCTTCTATTCCGCGGCACAAATGAAATTGTGACCGATACTTTGCTTCATGCGGGTAGTTTTAGCCACGATCCTTTCGGACACGATAACAGTTCAAGCAATCATTCATTGCATTTGATTTTAAAGAACTCAGGCGGATTCTATTCATCATGGATGAACACATGGACGTACTATAACGGGCAATGGGGCGAAGCCGGTCAAGCCTTTCTCATCCATGATTTCCATGTCAACGGGAATGTACGTCCTGCATACGCGTATTATTTCGGGCCATGGGTGATGCCGGGACTTAGAATGGATGTCTTTGAAGTATCGGATTCTGTATCTTACATGCTTTGTTCAACTGAAAACGACTTGGAGTTTTTTTCTATCTTTTGGGAAAGCTATGGTGGTGAAATCGAACAAGGCATGATAATGTATCCCGGCGCTCATGCCGTCGGGTCACTATATACTCCCGGTCGAACATTATTCGTCGTATCGCGGTCTTTTTCCGTATGGAATGAATTCTACTCGGCAAGACTTATCCGTATACAATTTCCGTCTACGGTCACAATGCTTCGCACGCTTGACACCGAACCCCTCGTTGGCGCTTCTTCCCCTTCCGTCGGTCTTGCCTGGCTCGCCCGCTATGGAGTTGGATTGCTGGTCTTCCGCGCCGACACGACGGGAGCGGAACATCTGCCGGAGGGAGTCATCGGTTGGCCGAGTGCTGGGCAGGATATCGCGGAAGCCGCTCTGGGCATGGCCGCGAACGGAAAACTGACGGCGGTGTGGGGAGAGCGCTTGCCCGGCGGCGAAAACGCCACAATCCTGAAGATGGCTTCCGTAGATTGGGATACTCCACTTGCGACGGATGATCGGGACTTCATCCTTCATCCTTCATCCCTCATTTTTTCCGCGGCTCCCAATCCGTTCAACGCGCGAACTGTCGTTCGTTTTGAACTGCCGCAGACGTGTAAAGTATCTCTCGATATTTTTGATATTACGGGCCGGAAAGTTGCCACGCTGACTCACGGAATCCTTGCATCGGGACCGCACGAGGTGAATGTTGACGGTTCGGCTTGGGCGGCGGGAATCTATTTTCTGCGCTTGTCCACGCCGCACCATCAACGCACATCCAAACTGGTTCTGATCAAATAGGCAAGGAATCCCATGGGAGGGAAATCCGTGAAGCCCCTGATTCTCATTATTGCGGCAATCGCGCTCTGCGCACCGCAGGTAATGGCCCATTGCTGGCAAATGGGCTGGACAACTTACTTCGAGGAAACGGCTGAAGGCGAGCCGGTTCCGTTTATCACCGGTGATTCGATTGTCGGTGATGTCTGGTCAAATGACTGCATTTCAGTGGATGGTCAACCTGTATTCAATGGCCAAATCCATATCGGGCAGCAATCCGGATGCGATCTGGATTCGGCTGTGTTGTTGGGGTCGAGTCCGATTTATGGTCTTAGCATCCCCGAGCGGAATAGTCTATTTCTCACCGAGACTGTTCGTCAGAACGCGGCAGATCAGGGATATTTTTATACATTTCCCGGTCAAACGGTCCGGGCAATGTTCAACAGAAGTTCTATTACGTTTTTCCGTTGGCCAACCGGCACCCCCTTTGATTCATCAATGGTTTGGGCAATACATATTGGCGGCAATACCTGTATTTTCATTGACGGCCCGCTGGAAGTTAAAGGGGTCGTAGAAGGCCGCGTGACAATTGGTTGCAGCGGGAACTTGCGAATTCTTGACGTTATCCGTTATGCGGATGCCAATTGGCCTACAGGCGAAACACCAATCACCAGCGCAAACATTCTTGGTCTTCTGTCCGAATCGGATGTGATTATTGCGAATACATCTGAAAACGGAAGAGAGAATTCGGGCATGCCAAGCGGTACGTGGGGAAGCGAGCAAACAAACGCCGCTCGTACGGACGTCGTAATCACCGCCGCCATCGCTGCGCCGAACGGCAGTTTTACGTTTGAGGATCAGAACGATTCCGCAAGCGGTTATGTCTGCGACTGCGTCCCCGATGATCGCGGTACAATCTACGTATGGGGTGCCATTGTCCAATACCGGAAGGGATTCCTGAACCGTCCGAATAACCTTTTCACGGGCTATCATCTCAAGCTGAGGCACGATCCGCGCATGGATGTGGTGACAGCTCCATTCTTATCCGATTACACGGAAAACTTGACTTGTTTCCGTGATGACACCTTGGATTTCGGAGATGTGGTGGTAGGAAACAGCGCCTTGGATTCCTGTGCATGGGCGTTAGCCTGTCCTTTGGAACTGATTGAGATGTCGGTGCGGCCTCCTTTCTATGTAACCGGGGATTCATTGTCTCCTTTCGATTTTTTTTCCCGCATCCGGTTTCAACCCACGGATACGTTGCAGTATCTGGACACATTGACCGTTCACACGACACAGATCCTTGATTGCAGTGTGATTGTAAGAGGGCGCGGCGTTCTGCCCAACGGCGCGGAAAGTGATTTGATCCTTCATCCTTCATCCCTCATCCTTTCTTCCTTCCCCAATCCGTTCAACGCGCGAACGAGAATTTCTTTTTCCTTGCCATCCGCGGGACATGTCAAACTTGAATTCTTCGATATTACCGGCCGCAGCGTGCGAACGCTTTGCGACCGAGCGTTTGCTTCCGGCGAACACTCGCTTTCACTGGACGGATCGGCTCTTACAACCGGAATCTACTTTGTCCGCCTGACCGCACCGTCCGCATCCCGGACTCGAAAGATCGTCCTGATTAAATAGCGCCAAAAACTATGAGAATAAGCGAGGGCGGCGGGTTGTGGGGGGACCGCCGCCTTTCGTTTGCCCGGAATTGTGGGTCACTTCCCGGCAGTTGAAGAAATGGAGATTTCTCCGTATCTTCCTATGTGCTTGCCGCGTATCTTGCCCTCTTTGCCCTGACCGTTATTTGGGGCATTACCTTTCCCCTCGTACAGGGGGCGCTATCGTATGCCTCGCCTCTGGTCTTTCTGGCCTTGCGCTTTGGACTGGCTTCGCTGCTCTTTCCGCTCCTGGTTTGGCCGCGCGCCTTTCATCTGTCTCGCGAGGTTGTGTGGAAGGGAGTCTGGCTGGGTGTTCTGTTGTGGGGCGGCTACGGCTTGCAAACCTTCGGCCTTGCGCATACCACCGCCGCGCGCTCCGGATTCTTGACCGGAACTCTGGTTCCGCTGACTCCGCTCTTTGCGTGGATTTTATTTCGTGCGCACATCGGCTGGCGGGCGATTCTGGCCGTGGCTTTAGCCTTTGTCGGGACGGCAATCATGTCCGGGCCGCAGGAGGGCGGCTTGAATCTTGGTGACATCCTCACGCTGTTCTGCGCGGTCAGCTATGCCCTGCAAATTAATTTCGTCAACCGCTGGGCTTCGCGCGAGAATGAAGTGCAGCTCACGTGGATTCAAATCGCGGTCACCAGCCTGCTCTGTTTGAGCACGCTGCCGCTCGAAGGTCCGCGTTTGGTTTTTTCGCCGTATCTGATCTGGGCGGTTGCCATCACAGCCGTGTTTGCCACCGTGTTCGGAATTTGGGGGCAATTGCGTTTTCAACCGCGCATCTCCTCCACTGCCGCCGCGATCATCTATGCCTTTGAACCCGTCTTTGCAGGATTAGCCGCATGGGTAATTCTCGGCTCTGTGCCGACCGCGGTTACTCTGATCGGCGCGGGTTTCATTTTTATCGGAATGCTGCTCTCGTCCACCGCTCCCGCGGAAATCAAACCACACGTACCATGAATAAGTATTTCGTATACGCTGTTCTCTTTCTATCCGCCGCTTGCGCGAACGCGCAGTCACATCGCATCATCGTCGAACGCGACAAACCACCCGCCGACACGGTCAAGGCCGCGCCCGACACCTCCCGCCGCATGGTCATTGATCCCGGCGAGATGATCTATCAAATGCAAGTGGACTCCATCAACAAGCGGACCGAGGAAAAAATCCGCGATCTCATTATCAGTCTGGAAAAAAAGTTCGAAGATCCGGTTGTGGAAAATGAGGTGGGCAAACTGATCGGCGAGGCAGTGATGGAGCAGCAGATGGCCTTGCTCGATCTGCAAATCGAACGGGCCATCAGCGTCAAGGACACGCTGCTGTTGAAGGGTTTGGAGATCGCTCTACAGGAGCTTCTGCAGAACAGCGACGTCATCCGCGAGCAAGTCCAAAAGCAGCTCAACCTTCTCGAAAAAGAATTGTCGAAATAAAGTTCCCCCCCAACTCGATTCACTACTGTCTTTTCCGCCGAGCAGGGTCGCTGACCCTGCCGGAATTTTCTTCCCCCCGTTTACGGGGGGATGCAAGGGGGGTCTTGCTCGCCGAGCGGGATCTGTGATCCCGCCGGAATGTGATCCCCCCACTTCGTGCACTACTGTCTTAATGTATAGTGCCGTGGGGTGAGGGTTTAGGTGGAAGTCGTGTTAAAGAGTCGGGCTAAATCAGCCGGGACGGGGTCAAACAGATAGAGT
>Ga0105104_10001487_pt1 | contig 17557 bp, 25 predicted proteins | sample PPLLaktember2015_3_FD_87034 | JGI IMG/M metagenome (GOLD analysis project Ga0105104, IMG submission 87034) | Freshwater sediment microbial communities from Prairie Pothole Lake near Jamestown, North Dakota, USA - PPLs Lake P7 Core (6) Depth... | ecosystem: Environmental > Aquatic > Freshwater >... | reverse complement strand
TCAGCACTGAAACATGGATTGCGTATAAAAATATTGACTAAATCCGCACTCGTGCTTCGTGACTGGGATTTGTTTAAACAGTTCGGCCAGCGAATCAGCGTGGGAATGACGCTGACGTTTTCCGAGGAAACTGATTCTCACAAGTGGGAACCGCGAGCGGCGCTGCCGGAAGACAGGCTGAAATGCCTTGAAGCATTATACCGCGAAGGAATTCACACATGGGCCAGTTTTGAGCCGGTAATCCTGCCATGGCAGAGCCTGGCGATGATTGATGCAAGCTTTCCGTATGTGGATGAATATAAAATCGGAAAAATAAATAACTACAACGGCCTGGATAAGGCCATCGACTGGACCGATTTTTTAAACGCCGTAGTTATAAAACTGCGAGGAATAAAACCGTTTTATATAAAAAACGATCTCGCAGATGCAGCGCCCGGCGTTGCGCTATTACCGGAAGAAAGGAGATATGAATGACCGTAAACACGATTTCCTATCAGGATGAATCGCTGCAAGAGGTGACGATTTCATCAGGGCTCATCTCTGGAGAAACAACGCTGTCCATAAAAACGAACAGGTCTGAAACCAGTATTGTTTTCTCCGACATGGCGGAGCTTGATTTATTTATGAAACGCTTACAGGAGGCCAGGGATGAAGCATAAAACTGCGTATTTTCTGGCCTGTCTCTTGGCGTGGGCTGTTATGCTCGCGCTGCTATTATTCGGTATGGCCTGTTGGCCGGTGTAGTTTGAACCCAACGGCGTTTGTTGCCAAATGGAATGAAGGCCCGGGCTGATGAGTTCGACTTCTGTTATGCCCGGGCCACTTTTTAAGAAGGAAGAAAAGCATGAATAATCTAAATCAAATCTTACTTGAAGGGAATCTTACCCGCGACCCTGAATTCAAGACAACTGCAAACGGCACAAGCCTCTGCACGTTTTCGATTGCCACAAACCGCTACGGCAAGAAGAAGGATGACGGTACCTATGAGCAGGAAGTCTCTTTTTTCGATATCACAGCCTGGGCCGCGCTCGCGGAAACATGCAGCAAGCAGCTACACAAGGGTCGCGGCGTTCGAGTTATTGGTCGTCTTAAGCAGGACCGTTGGACCGATCCTGAGACCCAGCAACAGCGGTCCAAGGTCCACGTCATCGCTGAACACGTTGTTTTTAAGCCCGAGGCGGCAAAGAAAGCCTCTGAACCAAAAACAGAGGCGGCAGGCGATGAAGAAGTCCCGTTCTGACGCTCGGTGCTCCACTTGTTCGCGCTCCAAGTCTGATGGCCGCGGGATAATAATCTGCGGCCTCGACGGGCAGCCCGGCTGGATTAAAAATCCGCGCTTTGATTGCCCCAGGTACAAATATGTGAACGCCCCAGACCCGGTGCAAGGGGACTTGTTTGTTGAGAAAAAAACACAATCGCAAAGTCCCAAGCTCGCGCCTGATACATGCGCAGTCTGCGGCGCGCCTGCCGTCCTGCGCTTGCTTGGTGGCGAGTGTCGCTGTGCGGCGTGCTTCTGGAAGGAGCTGGGCGCATGATTCGACATGATTATAAATGCGAGGTATGCGGATACATAGAAGAGTTCGTAGGCGCACGTGCAGTATCTATTTTCTTTAAATGTCCGGCTTGCCAAAAGAAAACCGTTTACTATAGAATATATTCTGGAAACATAATAATACCAAAATCCTTCAAGGCGGTTTAAATGTCTGAACTATTTGCGCGAGCGAATCAGGTAGGGTTGGGGTGTGTCCAGTCGTGGCTCCCGGGCGGAAGGCTCGAGGGCGATGAATGGGTATGCTTGAATCCAACCCGCCATGATGATAATGCCGGTTCGTTTAAAGTCAATATCCGTAGCGGTAAATGGATTGAAAACGCGAACGGCGACGGCGGCGATATTGTAAAACTGTATGCATATCTGAATCGTGAGGCCTGCGAATACGAGGCCCGGATGAAAAAATATCATAATATTGAAGGCGGTGTTCAAGCCGAAGCCGCGCGCGCCATTCTTGAGAAATATGATCCGAATTATTTCCCCGGCGATAGCGATGATTTTTCTGCGCCCACGCCTACGCGCGCCAAGAAGGGCCAGGGCTGGGACGATTTTGTTTGCGTGGAAAAAGGTCTTGCGGCCCCGCCGGAGCTTGATACTACGTATTTTCAAAAACTTTGGGGGACTGAAACCGCGCGTTGGGATTTGTACAGCGGCAAGGGCCAGATTGTCATGCGGATTGTCCGATTTATCGACGACAAGGGCCAGAAATCGGATCGTCCGTTCACGCTATGGTCCGGGGGCGGCGACGTGAAGTGGCGCGCGAAGGCACTGCCCGGGAAATATCCGCTTTGGAATCTGCTTCAGCTTGAGGCGCGGCAGACGTACCCAGTAGTGCTGTTTGAGGGCCAGAAGGCTGCGGCATGCGCAGCTGCAGTGATAGGCGATGATTACGTCTGCGTGGGCTGGTACGGCGGCGTGAACGGCTTGGACAGAAACGATTTGGAGCCGCTCCAGGGCCGTGAGGTTTTTTTCTGGCCGGATGCGGATTCAGCCGGGCGCAGCGTTATTCGTAAGCTGAAGAAAATGGACATAAAACTGCATATTATTTATGTCCCGAGCGGCGTGCCCAAGGGCTGGGACGTTGCTGACGCCATAGCGGAAAAATGGTCCCGCGAAGATATTATAAAGCTGATAGAAGATACCGATAGAAAAACACAAGGATTTCTCGACGAAAACGAGGCCATGCCGTTCAGGATTCTGGGGCTCGCCGGGGATGATATTTATTTCCACTGCTACCAGTCGAAAGATGTGGTATCGATTAAGGCAACCGGCGTCATGGAAAAAAGAAACCTGAACAGGCTCGCTCCAATGAAATGGTGGGGGACGTATTACACGTCTCCGAATGGTGGCGTAGCCTGGAGCGCGGCAGGAGACGACATCATGCGCCGGGCGGAGGTAATGAAAAAGTTTGATCCATCCGTTATTCGCCGCTCGGGGGCTTGGAAAGATGGCGAAAGCGTGATTTTCCACGCCGGTGAATACCTGCTTATAAACGGGGCCGTTGTGGATCTTGTCGATAAAAACGGTGGACATATCTATGAGCGCTCGCGCGAGCTGCCGATTGATGTGAAAAATCCGCTTGCGCTGGAACAGGCTCGGGAGCTGATGTCTCTTTGGGATTATTTGCCTATGAGCCACAAGGCCAGCCGGTATTTGCTCTCCGGGTTCATGGCCCTGGCTCCGTTTGGTGGCGCGTTGAAATGGCGTCCGCATATCTGGATCACTGGAAAAGCCGGATCTGGTAAAAGCTGGCTGTTGGAAAATATTATTTATAAGCTTGTTGCCGATGAATTCGGAATCAAGGGGATGGGAACCAGCACGCCCGCCGGGATTAGGCAGGCCCTGAATTCTACGTCGCTGTGCGCTGTCCTTGACGAAATGGAAAGTGATAATGAAAAATTTGCAAATTACATTGAACAGAATCTAAAAATGTTCCGGGAGGCCAGCAGCGGCGTCGATGGCTCGGCCGGCACTCTGCATGGAACGGTTGACCAGGCCGGGAAGCAGTGGCTTGTAAAAAGCATGGCGTGTTTTGCGTCCATAGGGGCGTCGCTCAGGCAGGAAGCGGATCTGGATAGATTTACGCTGATTACGCTTGACACCCTCGATCAGGATATCGAGAAGCGCCTGTCCAGGTTCGCAGAACTTAAGAAGCGAATGCTGTTTCTGAATCACGAGTGGGCGCGTGCGTTCCATGGCAGGACGTATTTAATGATACGCGAGGTGATGGAATGCATCGAGGTGATGACGGAACAGGCTGCGACTATTTTGAAATCGAGGCGGCACGGAGATCAGATTGGTACGCTCATGGCCGGGGCGTGGATGGTAGGACACGACAAGAGCGCAACGGCTGCCGAGGCCATGGCGTGGCTCACGGATATGGATATTGCGTCGATTAACAGTGTGTCGGAAAAACGGTGTGCGGAGGAGCGAGTCATAGACGAATTGTTCGCGTCGCGCGTGCACCTGAATGAGGGGCACATCCACACGAATCAGACGATAGGCGCGTGCTTGGATTTTTATTTCCACGTGCCAACGGCGCTTGAGACTGAAGAAGAACGAAAAGATTTCGGCGTCAGCGATAGAACGGTTAAACATGCGCTTGAGCAGGTTGGAATAAAGGCGACGAAGTATCGCGGATCATGGATACACATAGCGACCGGGCATCCGAGAATCAGGGAAATACTCGCACCCTCTGGCTTCGGCGACAACTACGCAGAACTGTTGATCAGAACAGAGGCCAGCAGTGGGGCCATAGAAGGCCCTGAATTATTCTGCGGCAGGAAGAAAAGATATGTGAAACTTGACGCTGAGAAAATCATGGATTTGATACCGTTTTAAGGGAGGGGGCTAGGTGACACGAGACAAAGTGCTGACGATCCTCACGGGCTGGATAGCGATTGCCAAGGCGAAGCAACTCACCGGCAAGGCTGCGAAGTTTTGGGTCCTGCGCGATTATGCTGACGGAGGAGTTTGGAGCCCGCAGTTTTACAAGCGGCATGCATTCGAGGCGCTTGATATTTTGATGGAGCTGGATAAGACGAAAGCAGAAGCGCGAGGTGTTTATGATTACTTGCTGCCGGTTATAAAGGAGTCGATGAAGTGAAAGTAGATATTATGGATATTGGTAACTACAAAGGAATTCTCGCCGTCGATTTTGACGGCACGATCGTAAAACATGCCTACCCTACCATCGGCGAGGAATTGCCCGACGCAATCCCAACCCTGCGCGATCTAAAGAAAGCGGGCTGGATTATCACGATTTGGACCTGCCGGGATGGCAAAGAAGCTGCTGCGGCGCTGGACTGGTTGTTGACTCGCGGCTTCATGCCTCACGCGATAAATGAAAACTGTGTCAATGGCATCAATTATGGAAAAAACAAAATTTATGCGGACTACTATTTCGACGATAGAAGCTTTCCTCCATTTTCAGGCTGGGCGGAAGTCAGAGCGGCGTTTCTGCCATGACCTCCAACCTTTGGAACCTCTGGCCGCACCAGGAAAAAGCCATTGCTGAAATAGAAACGGCATGGTTAAAATATCGCGCCATTTGTTATCAGTGTGCCACTGGATCAGGCAAAAGCCGTGTGCTGCGGTCTGTGGTTGACACCCATGCGAACGCAAAAAAAGTAATCTACGTTATCGCGCACAGAAAAAATCTCGTTGGTCAATTAAGCCGCGAGGTCGATGAAGCCGGGATATTGCACGGCCTGATCGCGTCCGGTCATCCGTATGTCCGCTATCGCGCCCAGGTCGCCAGCTTGCAGACGATTGTTAATAGGCTGGAAACACTGCCCGAGCCCGAGATTATTGTCATCGACGAATTCCATCACGCTAAAAGTAAATCCTATCTGAAAATATTACGGCGTTGGCCGAATGCTAAAATCCTGGGTCTTACTGCAACCCCGGAGCGTCTTGACGGAAAACCGCTATCCGATGTTTGCGAACACCTGATAATAGGCCCTCCCATGCGCCAGCTTATCGACGACGGCTTTCTTGCCGATTATGAATATTTTGCGCCCGAGGTTATCGCTGCGCCAGAGCATAAGGTCCATGGAGATTACAACCTGGATGAAGTCGCGGCCATCATGGATACAAAGGCGATCATCGGAAATGCTGTCGAACATTATCGAAAATATGCCGACGGGCTCCCGGCGATAGCGTCCTGCGCGTCTATTGTACATGCCGAGCACGTCGCTACAGGATTCCGGGAGGCAGGATACAAGGCTCAGGCCGTGCACTCGCGCATGGACCAGCGCGATATTGATGCTGCGCTCGCTGGGCTGCGGACAGGCGCGATTCAGATTGTAACCCAGTGCGACCTCCTCGGAGAGGGAATAGATATCCCCGGAGTGGTCGCTCTGATTGGACTCAGGCATACGGCGAGCCTGGTCGTGTTTTTGCAGCATATAGGGCGGGTCCTTCGGCGTTCGCCCGGCAAGCATAAGGCGCTTATTCTGGATCACGTCGGTAACTATATGCGGCATGGCCTGCCCGATGATCCACGCGAGTGGTCACTGGAGGGCCGCAAGAAGAAAACACCTGACCCATCGGCGGTGAAACGCTGCCCGGAATGCGGGCTCGTGGTGAGGAAGACCGTCCGTGTCTGTCCCCGATGCTCGTTCCAGTGGGTGGAGAGCTCGGAGCGAGGTCGCCGCGACATGCCGGAAGAAAAGGAAGGCACGCTTGCTCGCGTGGAGCGGAAGCCGGTTACTATTATCTGGGAGGGCCTCGTCGAGGAGATCAGGATGCGAGCGCGGAACCTGAAAGAGGCTATCGCGCTGGCTAAAAGCTACGGCTATAAGCACACGGCGGGCTATGCCGCATGGGTTCACGTACTGAAAAAAAATATTGACACACGTGTTAAAATGCGGTAATATTGAATAGGAAAGGAGATGCGCATGGAAGTAAGAAAGAGGATTAATGCGAAGCAGACGGCCGCCGGGAAATGGCAGCTTGACGCTACGGTGGAGCACGTCGAGGAAGTCGGCGTCGCGCCGGTGATTTTGGCTGACCAGCTTGCGGCGCTGATCGCGGAGACAGAGCGCGTATTCACTGCGGCTGGTCGGGAATTTGTATCTGGGAAATAGCGCCGTTGGCGCTATTAATATTACGGGAAAGGAGGACGGTATGAATAACCCATGGCTGTTTGAGCTTGGGGTCGAAGCAGAAAGTGATGTCTCTGGATTCAAGGGTATCATCACGAGCCGTTCCGAGCATTTGAATGGATGCAACAGATACTGGTTGCAGCCTAAAATCGCAAAAGATGGCAAAATGCCGGACGGATGCTGGATCGACGAGGGAGAACTTATCGTTTTAGCGAAACCAAAAATCAAGAGGCCGGTTTCTCAGAAGGGGAATACTGGGGGATTTCCGTCAATGGTTAAATAGCGGGCTGTTAGCTCGCAGAATGATATGTCTGACTGAGAATAGACTGGAGACGCCGGGTGTTACCCGGCGGGCTCCTCGGTGGTTCTGTCCAAGCGCGCGAGAGCGTTCCTCGCGAAGCGGCCGAGAACGAACAGGCCATGCGGAACCCCTCGGGGGCCATCCTGGAGAAGTAAGCCAACTTTATTAAGCGAGTCATTGAACCAAAGAAACCCACGCCGGAAAAGCGAGCCATGAAAAAAAAGAACGTATGGCGGAGCAAAAAAAATGAAGAAGGAGCGAGAACGTGAGCAGTATTATTAACGACGATCCCATGCACGATAAACACAGAGATTTGCAGCGAAGAGACGGAGGGCAGTATACCCCGGACAATACGGAAATACTTGAACCCGTTGACCACATGAAGAGTCACGGAATCTACAAAGAACGTGACGCGGCCTTGGACCATCTCAAGATGTTGTTTGACGGATACAAGCAGATTCAGAAACTGCGCATGAAAGTCAACAACCAAATCCTCGCAATGGAGCGTGGCACAGATCATCTTGACGAAATAGATCAAGAATATATCAACAGTGTTCTTGAAAACACCGAAGAGAAGGAAAAAGTCAAGGCGAAGATGATCGCGAAATGGGTGAAAGACAATAAGGCCCTGCCAATAGTCGCGGCCATGCTTTCCGTGAAGGGGATCGGCCCTGTGACTATTGCTGCATGCCTGACATACCTGGATATTCGCAAGGCCCGACACGCTTCAAGCTTCTGGTCGTATGCCGGGTACAGATGCGCCAGCCACGAGCGATTCGAGGCATTACCGAAAGACAAGTGGATTCCGATTCATGACAAGAACACCGGAAAGCCGGTGCTTGATAAAAAAGGCAAACAGAGGATGAGCCATCACAATCCTGGGAATCAGACCTTGAGGTGCGCGTTATTTGTGACCGCTGGCGTGTTCATCAAGCAGGGCGGGCCATACCGCGACATTTACGATCTGCGAAAACTCAAGACCAGTCAGAGCGAAAAAATAGTGAAAACGCGCTGGCCCGGAAAATCAGGTACAATAGAAAAGGCATGGAAGGACGCCAAGGCCGGACACCGGCACGGCGATGCCATTCGAGTGATGATGAAAAACTTCTTGGCCGATCTTTGGTTTGTGTGGAGGACGCTTGAAGGATTGTCCACGGACGATCTCTACGTGAAGGAACACCTCGGCCACGAGAATGGCAGGATTAATCCGAAGGCGAGGGGATGGGAATACTAAACATGAAGGCCAGGGAGGTCAAGGAACCCACTCATATTAAGCGAGCCACAGGCGAAAATAAACCCACCTACGCTAAGCGAGTCAACATTACGAAGAAACCCGTAGGTCCCAAGCGCCCTGTTGACCCCACCTTACCCATCGTGATAATGTCGAGCCATGGAGGACGATAATGTCACTTAATAATTTTATTACCCTTGCGGATCTGGCGAAAAAGCTGGGTCGCACAAGACACTCCGTTTGGCACCAGAGGAAGAAGCTTAGAGTGGGAACGCTTATTTCCGGCGTCTGGTTCCTGAATCCCAAAGAGGAAGCTGCTATCACGAAATCTGTGGGCGCGAAGCGCGAGCAGTACGACAAGACCAGCAAGGCTTTGAAAAAATGACCGAGCTTACCACTCGCGAAATCAGCGACGCCGCGCTACTACAGCACCCAGGGCTATACAGGAATAACAACGGCGTCGCGTTCATCGGCGACAAAATTGTTGTCAAAGCAAATAGCAAACTCCCTGTGCGCCGGGGCGATGTGCTGATCGTAAATCCGCGGACTATTGCCTACGGCCTGCATCCTGGATCTGGCGATTACGTTGGGTGGGAGCCTATCGTGATAACGCCGGATATGGTGGGCCAGACGATAGCGCAGTTTTTTTCGCTTGAGGTTAAATCCGCAGAGGATCGCCTGAGCGATCGCCAGCGGACGTGGAACCAGTGGGTGATACGGGACGGCGGGCGCGCTGAAGTATGGCAGGCGAAAGATGGAAAAATATTGATAAGGAAAGGAGCGGATATTACATGAGTGCAAAGCTGGAAAAAATGCGCCGCAAGCAGTACAAGGCGGCAATCGTGAAATTCTGCGCATCGGATATCGGACGCACGCTGGATAAGCGGCTAAAGCTGTACCGGAATATTATTATCGCGTCTGGCATGGCAATAGTCGCGCTGACGATTCTTTCTATTCTTCTGGGGGTCTCAGTATGAAGCTAACAACACAAGAACAGGCCGAGTACGATATCCTGGCGGCGGGCATGGACGCAAGAGAAGAACCCTTCAGGCTCGTGCGCGAGTTTGAAAAAAAGCACGGATTCGTCCCGGCGCAATATCAGATCGACGTGAAGTTCTTTGCGAACTATGAAACCTACAAGCGCGTGGGATCGTGGCGAAACGACAAGGCTGCTTCGGCGCTCGTAGAAAAATCCGCGCGTGAGATCGCAAGACGGAAACGGCGCAAGCATGAAACTTAAAAAAACATTTTCAGCGGCACTTATTATAGTCGGGTCGTTCCTTGAGGTTTATTACTACGTCGAGCGTTTTTCCATCGACGGAATAGAGCCATGGCTTGCTGCCATCATGGGCGTGTCGCTCACGCTGCTTCTATCGATGCTCGTACTATTGCAGCAAAAAAACTGGAAGGCGTGGCTCCTGATTATTCCCGTCGCTATTTATTCTGTGCTGGCAACTTCTGCCGGACAATCGTTCCACCTATCGCAGCAACAGCGCGAGGAAATCGTATACAAGGCGCAGCAGGAAAATCTTGACGAACTGATAGAAGAAACCCGGAGCCTGAAAAAGCAATACGAAACTGAGCGCGTGGCTATTACAAGGCAGATAGGAGGAATCGGACTGTGGAATCGCGAGAATACCTACAAGGAAGAAATAACGAAGCTCGAAACGCGGCGGGACTTTCTCGACGGCGAGATTTTGCGTTTGCAAGCAAAAATCGACGCGGATTCGAGAACGGTACAGATCAGTGATAAAACTGGGGTCACGAACGTCCAGACCAGCTATGAATTCTACGAGACACTATCTGGGATTCCGGCTGGGTGGTCCCAGTTTATTTTGCAGACGTTATTTTCCGTTTTCGTCGCGCTCATGGCTCCTATAGGAATAACCGTGGCAACATCCGCGCGCGAGCCCGAGGCTGTGCCCGCACCAGAGCCGGAGCCCGCACCAGAGCCGGAGCCCGTCCCAGAGCCGGAGCCCGTCCCGGAGCCTGAGCCGATACCCGAAATAGATCGCGAGACAATAGCCAGGTGGGTACAAATAAACTGGATCGGGCTCCGAACTAAAGGCGTGCGAGAAATCCTGCCGCAGGATGTTTATGACCGTTTCGTGGCAGACAGGGCAGAGCCGATAACCAAAGAGCAGGCAAAGCACATTTTAGCCGCTGCCGTTCGCGGCAATATTTTAAAAAAAAGTATTGACACGCATGTTATAGTGCAGTATGATGAAACTATAGCGACTGCCGCGATACAGGAGGCGCTAAAAAACCAGAACTAAGGGAGAAGCAGCATGGCAAGCAAAATCTATGGTGATCCTGCCACGTTAAAACAGGCGAGAGAAGCAAAGCCCGGAGATCCCCATGTTTACGTAAACATGGAAGCCATCCAGGAACTACCAGAGCAATTTGAGGTACAGATCAACAGGGTCACATTCGACCCCGCGAAGGATTTTGACGACGTGGGGAATGGTACTTTTATGCCGTCACCGCGTGTGATCAACGATATCGCAGAAGCGCGAGGAATCGAAGGCGCGAACGAGGTCAAAATCGAATCCATAATAGAAGAAGTGGACATCTGCCCGCTCATGTGTCGCCCGCTGGGTTCTGACCCTATGATCCGGCGTATGATCGTCGGCAAACGCGCTATTAAAACCGGGCGCGTGCTGAACGAAGACGGGACATACCGGTCCTCCGACCCTTGCTGCGTCGATTATAACGCATGGGAGCGGTGCCTGATCGACTGGTCGAAGGAAGAGGAAGCAACCCACGGATACGATCCGAAAATCGTGAAGCACGGGAAATACACGGCCTTTAACAAAACTTACGAGGGCGCGTATTATGAAAAAACAGTCGGCCAGAATGTTTACCAATACGGCTGCAAGTACGACAACGAATTTAAGCGTCAGCGGCATCTCGCGGAAACGATGAAATTCGCACAGCGCATGGCGGACACCAAGGCTCGCCACGTAGTTGTCCGCGTCCTGGCCGGGCTTAAGACCGGATACACCGAGGAAGACCTGAAGGCTGGATATTTTATTTTCGGCAAGATCAGGCGTTCGCGAGAAATCCTGAAGCTCGAAACCGCCGCCGATTTATCAGCCCGCGCGCGGGGCATCACAGGCCCAGGAGACCACGCTCAGGAAATGCTATTCGGTTCCAGCGCGCCGCAGACGGAACCCGAGCCAGAGTTCCCACTGGATGTGACCCCCGCGCCGCAGGCAGAGCCACCAAAGACAAAGCGCGAGCACATGATCGGCATCCTGGAAATATACACGGCTGATAAAGTCGTGTTGCCTGCCGATGTCGAATCGGTCACCAAGGTCCTCGCCTGGCTGAATAAAAACTCAGAGGCAGAGAAAGACGCGAAGTATTGGCCCAAGGCAATCGCGCTCCTGAAGAAGGTCGAGGCATCCGTTCCAGAGCCGGGACGCATCGTTCATAAAATCTACGAATAGGGGCAGAACATGAAAAGAATCAGCTACCAGAAAATGGCGCGAATATACCGCGCCATTAACGGCGAGTGGGACAGTTTCCCCGAGATTACCACGGATGACGTTATCGATCTCGACGTGGAAGGCGAAACATTCTGGCAGTTCGTCGAGCGGAACCGAGACCGCGTCGAATATTACGACGAAGAGCGCCCGGTTATTTTTCGTCCTATTCGCCAGGTCGCGGCAGTAAATAATAATTGATATTTATTGCCGACAGTGGTATAATATAAGCAAAGGAGAAGCAGCATGAGAACGGAGTATATTGATTACTCGAACGACATCGGGTTTATATGGGTTCGGCCACATGGCCGTATCTGTATCAAGGGCGCGACAACCCAACGCCAGATTCATGAGAAAATAAAAGCGGCTCTCGCCAGCGAAGGCGTGACGGATTATTTCCGCGTGCAGTGGCACAAGCCCGCGCATGGGAGGAAGCCTGCATGATTAAATTCATCGAAGCGCCGGATCTCCACTGCGCCCCGGAACACCGGGATATAAATATCGCAAACGCCGCAAGAATAGCCGAGGCCGAACGTGAGAACGCGGTTGATTTTATTGCGTTGCCCGGCGACCTGTTTAACAGCCCGCTAATCGCCACAACGAAGGGTGGCTTGACCGACGTAATCAATATGGTTAAAAACTGGCTGAAGATATGCCCGGTAGTAGCCGTCGAGGGGACGCCGTCACATGATGGCCCTGGCGCATATGCCGCGCTTGAGGAATGCGGATTAATATTATTGCGGCCGGGATATGTTTATGCTTTGGTCGCAAATAATGGATTCCAGAAAATCACACTTTCAAAATATTATAACGAAATAGAATATGGTCCTCGTCGTGCAATCCTCTTCGGCATCCCAGAGTTGAACACGGACAACATATTGTCCCGCCTTCAGATCTCCGCCGAAGAAGCCAACGCCGAAGCCGTGAAGCAGCTACAGAATTATATTGAGCGATTCATCGCCCCGGAGCGCGCAAAATATCCAGACATACCAGCGATAGGGCTTCTGCATGGCGTGGTGAGCGATACCGCACAAGAATTCAGCGACGACGTTGTAATTCGATCATCGGACATCGTTATCAAGACTGATGTGTTGGCTCGCGCGAATCTAACAAGGTGGAGCCTGGGCCACATCCACACTCCATGGGAATCCAAGAAAATCAGCGCCGGTTATGCCGGATCATGGGGCATCAATTGGAAGGAACGCGGGTTTGTTCCGGCGATGAATTTGGTGGAGATTTATGACAGAAAAATTTCCATAGACGAATTCAAGCATCCATCGACGGGAATTAGGAAGATAGAGTCTTTTACGACTACGCTCTCCCGCATCCCATACGGCACACCTCGTCGCGAGAAAATCAACCGCCCAGCCGGAGCTATCAACCCCGAGGTCGCGTACTGGCTCGAGACCGATGACCCCGACGCACGCTTGGCAGCCGACTTGCATCCATGGTCCCGCGTAACCCGCAAAGCTGCGCAGCGCGAAACCCAGCGTATAACAGCGCAGCAGGCCGCGAATGTTCGCTCGCTTGCAGACCTTTTCCGGCTGATTGATCTATCGGTGACTCCTGAGGTGCTTGCGCTTGTTGAAAAAATCACGGAAGCTATTCCTGAGCCACCAATGAATCCAGTTAAAGTTTCCGTTGACGAAATCACCGTGAAGGGCTGCGATTTCTGGCGAGGACGGACTTTCACGGTGCGGCCCACAGACTGGCCCTCTATGACTTTGCTCCTCGGCGACAACGGCGACGGGAAATCAGCGGCGGCAGGATTTTTGACACCATATCCTATTATAGTCGGTAAGGACACCAAGTCGGGCCGGGCATCCGCCATCAAAGATTTTTTCTCGGGACGTGATTCGTCGATAGAGAAAATCCTGACCGTAAACAGCCAGCAACACCGGCACCTGATCACGCTGAAAGGCGCGCACACTGAAACATGCAAGGGCGAATGCTATGTCTGGATCGATGGCGCGTCGCAGCTCGATTGCGGAACCTTCGACGAAATGTTTAACGAGTGCGAGCGACTTTACGGGCCATACCAGGATTATTTGCTTACCACATTTTACGTGCAGCCGTTACAGGGGAAGACTGGATCAAGCCTGATGTCTGCGACGATGACGGAGATCCGCGATCTGGTGCAGGCCATCGCTGGAATCGACCGCGAGAAAGAGAAACGGTTCGCGCTTGACGAAGTTAAGCGGCTCGAAGATGCTCTCGCGGCGATAGAGTCATGGCTGCAGGGTGCCGAAGCTTTCGCCGTGGACATTGATGCGCTTATAAGCCAGCGAGAGAAAGAAAAAGCAGCACGTACCGGCTTGGCAGAAACGCTGAAGCTGATAGAAAACGATGGTAAGAAAATATCAGACGATCTCTCGAAAGCGCGTGAAGCAGCGGCTGCAAGCAACGAGCAGGAAAATCTGAAACGCATGAACGAGGCCCGAACCGGCAAGCTGAAAACAGAAGCAAACGAACTGCGCGGTATAATTGAACGCCAGAATATCCTCGCGGATGCACTCCCCGAATATCGCGCCAGGCTGACGTCGATACAGGTGCGTGACGAAATACTGGCCGCAAACAGGCAGTTGAAACTTGACTACGATACTCTTGTACTCGCGTATAACTCTGATTTATCTGCGCTACGGGAATCCCGGAAACGCGCTAATGACGAGAATCAGGAACAATATCGCAAGCAGCAAGATGCATACGACCGCACGAAAAAAATAATAGAGTTAAATATCTGCGAGCTTGAATCAGAAATTAAGCGGTTGAATACTCCCTGTGAAAAATGCGGATATTTGGCCGAAGATGCAACAGAAGCAATACGGCTGGCGACGCAAGCGATAAAGGAATCAAAAGAAAAACTCCATGGCCTTGCGCTGCCTCCGGTCCCCGTGCTGGTACCGATACCGACAGAACTTGAGATGCCCCTACCGACGCAACCTGTTTATGCAGTCGCGCCCCACGTCGAAGGTACTGCCGCAAGTGTGCAGATGCTGATAGAACAAGCTCTAACGGCGAGCGAGAAGGGAACTGCAGCACTAAAGCAAAAACTCGGCGGTGAGATTGAAATAAAAATGCTTGAAGCCATCAAATACGCAATTGATCCAGAGGCACATGAAGTGGTAGCCAGACTTGAAGTGGAATATGCAAAACATCGCGATGCTTATACCGCGACCAAAAGCGATCTTGTGCTAACGGAACAAAATATATCATCGCTTTCATCGGCGATCCTTGAGGCGCAGAAACATCAAGACGAACTGCGGAGGAAACGCATTGAATGCGCATCGCTCGCCATCGAGGAGACGAACTGGAAATATATAGCGGCTATGCTACAGCCAGCGAAAATACCTGCACTTGAACTCGATCTTGTAATAGATGCCATCGACGAGGCCGCGACTAAAAATATCGCGCCATATCGCGACGGTATATACAGCTTCCACACTACCACGCAGGCGCAGGGCAAAAAAGCCGCAGTGGATCGATTCGACATCTTGGTGCATAACGACGAGACCGGCCTTGATAAATCATTTTTGTATTTTTCGCCAGGGCAAAAAGCGTTCCTGAATGACGCTTACGTCAAGGCGCTGATACAGCAGCGGAATGACAGAGCGCATCGCGAGTATAGCCCGATTATCAGCGACGAGGCCGACGAGCCTATCAAGCCTGAACGAATCGCAGAGTTTTACGAAATGCAGACCGCGTATTATTCCGCATCTGCGGCCCGTGTTGTCGTCATCAGCCATGCCGTGAACGCGCACATGTATATCCAGAAACAAATCAGCATAAAGGAGTGCTTGCAATGAATAGAATCTATGATATCAAGGAAGCCGCTGAGATCACAGGGATCAAGCCGCGAATGGTGAGGGTCTACGCGGAGAACATGCGCGACGAGACAAAGGCCATCAAGAAAGGCTCGGGCTGGATACTCACTGAAGCCGGGCTGGCGGTCATTAGGGCGCGCCGGAAGCCTGGTCCGGTGCCATCGAATACTACACAAAAATGTAGTAAAAAATATTTAAAAAAAAATAGAAAAAGCCTTGACAAATAATGCCAGAAGTGGTATTATTATAATATAACAACGATAGAGGTTGTTGAGACGGCGGCGGCCAGACGCGAGGTGAGAGAGATGAGCGAATACGTACCGGCAACAGACAAAAATACCCTGAAAATGGAAATAAAAATGATCGGTGACACAATCGCAAAAAAAAAGGCAATCTGGATTGCGCGTACAAGCGCAACTGGAATTGATGAAAAACACGAAAAGCTTTTGCGTCACGAAGAAGAAATGAGAGCGGCACAAGAAGCACTCGCGAAAATATAACAGGCCGAAACGCCGTGAGGCGTCGCAGGGTTTGGCCCTGCCTGATGATTGGTCAGCTAAAAACCGGGCGCGGAACGCAGGAGAAAAACATGAACAGAATTGAGAGAATGGGACTGGCGAAGAGACACGGAACTGTGCAGCACAACGGGCGCAAGTATTGGCTGACGCAGGATGCTTACGTAGACAACTACGGCACTGACGGCGGCGTCCGCTATTACGCCTCTGCTGTTGATCGCAAGGGGCGCGAGTACAAAATTGCTTGGGATACAAGCGCCGCGTGGGACGCACTTTCCGAAGGCGTCAACCTGATACAGAAGATAAACGACGGTAGCCGAGAATATGCCGACCAAACAGAAGATCAGAAACGTCTTGACGAAATCATTAAAAAATATGGTGATCCAGAAACCTACAGCTTTGACGAGTCGGAAGCCTGCGACTGGGACAATCCCGTTGAGGTGGTAGCGCTGTAAAAAATCTCACCCAGTTCGTCGGGGCGTCGCCTCGGCGGGCTGGGGATGTAATGCGGCGAAACGGTGGCAAGCCCGTTGGAGGACGCAGAGCGAAAGGGGTGAGACGATGAATACCGAAATAGCAAAGCAGTTTTTAATCCTTCTCTTCGGCGAACGACTGATAGAGGTATCGCCGGAAGTCGTTGAAAAAATCGCACGGAAAGTCGCGGAGGTGGTGGCGTGAAGACAGCAGGACGGGAAATATTTAGCAGGGCTATCAAAATCATAGCAAGACACAAAAACTGGGTTTCTGGTTGTACAATCACAGAAATGATTGACGACTCAAAATCAACAAATAATGATTCTTTCAGGCTATTCACCGCCACGATAAATGGCTGGCGGTCATTCAAGATTTATCGTGGGTTTGCTTCTCAAATAAATGTTAAGAAAATAATTGCCATGGTACGTGAAATAAAGACGCGAATAGAGAATGGCGACGAGGCCGTATTCTGTGAAGACACGATGATTAAAGTAGAGCCGGCATCCATCGCCGATCCAAGAGATTAGTACTCTCCACCTTCCTTGGTCGCGGGGAAACCTGCGGCCTCGGAGGTGATTTTAAAAACTATAAGGATGACACCGTGTGTGATTTTGTTTCTTGGCTGGAAGACGAAAATGGAAATATCTATTTTATGACATCGAATCTTTTGCAAACAAAAGAAGCGAAAAGACTTGTAAAGAATTTGTATGGTGGAAACTTTTACCATGAGGACATCAAGGGCCATGGCTTTTTGAAGGCATACTGGCCAGAACTTAAAAATCCGAGAGAGCGCGAATGCACAAATATGTCTTCGCCAAAAAACTTCCCGCCAGAAATCGTAAAACAGATAAAACTCGGTAACCTGCGGTTTTGTTTACCGGAGGAGCCGGGTCAGTTTTTACTGAAAAAATCAATGGCTGACTACGAGGCCAAGCGCAAGCCGCTGGATGCTGACTACGAGGCCAAGCGCAAGCCGCTGGATGCTGACTGGCAGGCCAAGCGCAAGCCGCTGGATGCTGACTGGCAGGCCAAGAGCGATGCGCTGGATGCTGACTACGAGGCCAAGCGCG
>Ga0105104_10001486_pt1 | contig 17561 bp, 10 predicted proteins | sample PPLLaktember2015_3_FD_87034 | JGI IMG/M metagenome (GOLD analysis project Ga0105104, IMG submission 87034) | Freshwater sediment microbial communities from Prairie Pothole Lake near Jamestown, North Dakota, USA - PPLs Lake P7 Core (6) Depth... | ecosystem: Environmental > Aquatic > Freshwater >... | reverse complement strand
CGCATGGCAAGGGCGGTGATTCCCCCTCCGACCAACGTGCCAAGGACAGTTCGCCAGGGGGTCCCCTGCAGGCGGAAAGGACCCACCAATCGAGGCCGCAGCCAAACCAGGAGCAAGGCAGCTTCCGCGGTATACGCCAGGGTATTCGCCAGGCTCAACCCAACCGCGCCCATGGATCGGGAGAGCGCCAGTCCAAAAACTGCATAGGCCAGGGTGGTCAGGGCGGAGGCAAACAATGGGCGGCGGGCGTCCTGCTGGGAGTAGAAAGCTCGTGCAGCCACCTCCAGCACGGAGTGTCCAACAATCCCAAGCAGGAACATGCGTGTGACCCAGGTTACCAGTTCGTTCCCGGGGCTGCTGAAATCGAACGCCGCACGGATCAGCGGTCCAACGGCAATCGCCAGCAGGACGGCGGCCGGAATGGTCAGGGCAAGCAGGACCCGCAGCGCCCGTTCCAGTGTTTCTCGGAAGCGCTCGCGCTCGTTCTGCGCCGCCAATTCGGAAAGGGTGGGGAGCAGAGCGGTCCCAATGGCGGTGCCGATCAGGGTTTCCGGAACCTGCATGAACATCCATCCGAAGGAGAGGGCGGTCACAGTGCCCTCGCCCAGCCGTGAAGCAAGGTTATCACGGGCGATAAAGGTAAATTGGATGAACAGCATCGTCAGCAAACGCGGACCTAACAGCCTCAGGACCTGTTGAACGTCTGGTCTGGCAAGCCCGATGGCAGGTTTCCAGCGGAACTGGTACCGGAACAAGGCCGGAATCTGGATCAGCAGGTGCAGCCCGGCCCCGATCATAACCCCGTAGACCACACCGTGGATGCCCAGTCCAAAGGCTGGCAGCACCACAGGTCCCAACTGCATTCCCTGTTCGGGTGCCAGGACCACAGCGCCGAAAATTTGGCCGACGTTGTAAAGGATGGGTGCCATGGCAGGCAGCAGAAAGTGCTGGTTGGCCTGCAATCCCGCCATCACCAGGCCGCTGATGGAAAAGATCAGGGTTGCGATCAGGTTCAAGCGCATCAGGTCGGTGACCAGCCGCTGCTGGCCGGCATTGAACCCGGGTGCGATGCCCAATTCCCACCCGACCAGGGGCTCCGCCAGCACGGCGACCACGATCGAAACAGCGGCGGTGACCAGGAAAGCCAGGTTGGCTATGCGGGAAAAAAGCTCCCAGGCAGCCGGCCGCCCGTTTTTGGTGAGCGATTCGGACAACACCGGGATAAAGGCGATTGCCAGTGCCCCTCCGGAGATCAGGGCATACAGCATATCCGGCAGGTTGTTGGCCGTATTAAAAGCATCCAGCTCACCAGACAGCCCGAACAACCGGGCAATCAGAATCTGGCGGACAAAGGCGAAAACCTTATCCAGGGCAAAGAAACCTGCCAGCAAGAGCGATGTACGGGTTAAATGGGTCATGAGCAATGGAGATGGGCGAAGATAGATCGCGCCCGGGTGGATTTAATGAAGAACACGATCAGGTGAGGCCTACGTCGAGGATCATCATCACAGTGAACCCCAACATCACACCCAGCGTAGCCAGGTCGGTATTATCGCCGCGTTGGGATTCGGGGATCAATTCCTCGACCACGACAAAGATCATCGCCCCGGCTGCAAATCCGAGGGCGTATGGGAGGATGGGCCGCATCACCAGGACGGCCACGGCCCCCAGCACACCTGCCACCGGTTCAACCACCGCGGATAACTGACCATACCAGAAACTTTTTAACTGGCTGATGCCTTCCCTGCGCAGCGGCATGGCGACTGCCATCCCCTCGGGAAAATTTTGCAGCCCGATCCCAATCGCCAGGGCAACTGCCGCAGGCAAGGTTGCCGAGGGGAGCCCGGCTGCCACCGCCCCAAATGCTACCCCAACGGCCAATCCTTCGGGGATATTGTGCAGGCTGATGGCCAGCACCAGCAAAACGCTGCGCTGCAGGCTGGTATTGATGCCTTCTTTGGCTTCGATAGGGAAAAACAGGTGCAGATGGGGGAGGATCTTGTCCACTCCCCACAGGAAAGCCCCACCCGACAAGAAACCCACCGCGGCCGGCAGCCATTCGGGGACATTCAAATCCGCGGACATCTCGATGGAGGGGGTCAGCAGTGACCAAAAGCTGGCGGCAATCATCACACCGGCGGCAAAGCCCAGCATGGCGTCCAATACTCGCCGGTTAATTTCTTTGGAGGTGAAGACGAATGCTGCGCCAAACGCAGTTACCCCCCAGGTAAACAACGTTGCCAGCAGTGCCTGAACCACAGGGTTGAGCTGTTCGATGACCAGGTTCATGCGGTCCATTGATTGCTGTGGTTTGTGGGGAATTTCGCAGCCCACAAACCACAGCAATGGATTTCGGATAGGTTCTTAATATATCACAAGCTGTTGGATTTGGTTCGGGAATCTCTCTCGGGCAGCATGGACTTCTTGAGATAACGGTCCATCCGGCCAAGCAGCGGCAGGCCTTCAATTTTCATGGCGTGGTCAACCACCACCGCCGAGTTCTTGAAGAAGCCACGGCCTTTCTCCTCCGCCATGCGGAAAAATTTCTCCACGATCATCGGGTCGAACTGGGACCCGGAGCACTGGGCGATCTCGCTCATGACCTCTTTGTAGCTGCGGGTGGGACGGTACGGCAGGTCGGAGAAAATGGCGTCCAGGGCGTCGGCGAGGGCCAGGATGCGCGCTCCCAGCGGGATTTCTTCACCCGCCAACCCATCCGGGTAACCCCGGCCGTCCCACCGTTCATGATGGTGGCGGACGAGAGTGACCAGGTCCTGCAGACCCTTCATCCGGCTGATGATCTGCGCCCCAATGGCCGGATGCCGCTTCATCAAAGTATATTCCTCGTCCGTCAGCTGGCCTTTCTTGCGGATGATATTGTCCATGATGGCAACCTTGCCCAGGTCGTGGACCAGGGCAGCTTTCACGATGCGGGTTTGCTCTTCTGTGGGCAGGCCGAGCTTGGCTGCCAGCCCCGCGGCGTAGACGGCAACCTGGGTCGAATGGCCGAAGGTGTAGACGTCGTCGGCATCGATGACGGCGCCCAGTGTTTCCAGCAGCCCCAGGTTGGCTTCGTCCAGGTCTTTGTTCATTTGTTCGAGCTTATCCACGTACACCTTGGAATTGGCGACGTAAATTCGGAAGGAATAGCTGACCGCCAAAATGGGCAGCATGAAGACCGCCAGGCCAAGGTAGGTGAACATCTCGTATGCCAATGCCAGCACGCCGCCGAAGCAGTTCCCCACAATAGCGATGGGGGCTGCCCATTGGAAGTTCTCTTTCCAGATCTCAGCCGGGCTTTTCCCGGTTTGGAGGGCAATGACCTCGATCAATATCAGCAGGTTGACGAGCACATCCACCGTGGCGGCTGCCAGGAGCGGGGCGAAATTGGAGAAATCGTTGACCAGGCCGGATTTGCCACCCAGACCAGAATACACAAGACCGGCAACGGCCGTTGCCGTGACGTACATCCCGGTATTGAACGCACCTCGCCTCAGCATCGAGACCCGGCCGGCTTTGGGGCGCTGGCTGCCCAGGGTGGTGGTGACAATGGTGGTAATCCCGCTCACCATGTGGATCAGCGCACCGGCCAGGGGACCGAAGACCATGATGCTGGCAATACCGACGACCGAGGATACCGATACACGGCTCCGGCTGCCGCTCAACAGCTCGACGTTGGCCAGCTCGGCGATAGCTGCCAGCGCGGCGAAGATCACCAAACCCATACAGTCCTCGGGCAGGCTGACGATGGCTACCACGAGGATTAGAAAGCCCATCACGGAGACCATGGTCGTATAGACCGTGAGCAGCGGGGATGGTCCCGGGTTAGGGCGTGTAAGACCTGGCAGTTTTTCTACCGTTGCCTTGACTTCCATGCAAGCGCAGCTCCTCAATCATCTCGGATCCGGTGGATTGTCATCCGGGGAAACATCATCCTTTGATCCTGGTCTATTGTTGCAAGAAAAGGGCCACCGGTGAATTCCGGCGGCCCTTTTGGAGCAGATCTGTTTGGACGATTGGTGGGATGACCGGAGGATTCGATGGTTACTCTTCCGGAACGTAGAAGTTGACACCGGCGATCAGGGCCGGATTGTCTACAGGGATTACCCCGTGCTCCCAATCCGCCGCACCGTCCCAACTGAAACCGCCATCCCACGGAATGCCACCGTCCCAGGAAAAGCCTCCGTCCCAGCTGAAACCCCCATCCCAGGAGAAACCGCCGTCCCAGGAAAAGCCTCCGTCCCAGCTAAAGCCGCCATCCCATGAGAAGCCACCGTCCCACGAAAAGCCGCTGTCACCGGGGAAAGCTCCGTCCCAGCTGAAGCCGCCATCCCAGGAGAAACCGCCGTCCCAGGAGAAGCCCCCATCCCAGGAGAAACCGCCATCCCAGCTAAAGCCATCCGGGCCGGCCAGGAAGAAGGTATCGGTTTTCGGATCGTAAGATGTCATACCCAGGTAGTGGGTTTCGGTGGTGAGGTCGCTTACGACATCCATGCCCAGGTTGGCGCTCTCGGTGGAATCGCCAAATACCGCTTTCCCGGCGTTAACCGCGCCGGCTCCCTGCTGCCAGATGCTGTAGCCCATCTCGGCAGGAGAGCACACTTCATCATCATCTTTTTTACCCTTACCTTTACCATTGCCTTCATCGGTATAAGGGACACAAGCCGCATCGGCGCTTTTCAGCAATCGGAATTTGACCTGGTCGTTGGTCAGATCCGGGTTTTGCTGAAGGATGAGAGCTACCACGCCCGAGACGACCGCGGCCGACATCGACGTGCCACTCATCTTGATGTAGTATGGGGAGAACATGGCCTCCGGATGCTCGCTGGCGTAGGAGGTCTGTTTCCACATCGTTGAGACGATGTGCCCACCCGGAGCAATCAAGTCGGGTTTGACAAAGCCCTCACGGGTTGGGCCTGCCCCTGAGAAGGATGCCAGCCGGTCATCTGTCTTATCATCCGGTGTGAAATTGTCGGTATAAGCACCAACGGTGATCACATACGGGTTGTTGCCCGGCACAGAGATTCTGAATGGATCGGGTCCGGTATTGCCGGCAGAGGCGACGACCACGATCCCCTCCGCCCAGGCTGCCATAACAGCCCGGTTGAGGGGGTCAGCCCAGTAAGCCGCATACGGGTAGGCGAACATGGACATGTTCATGATGCGAATGCCGAACTCATCCTTATGCTCAACCACCCAGTTGATACCTTCGATCACCGAAGCGTACGACCCGGATCCGTCCTCGCCCAGGACTCGCACCGAGACAATCCCAGCATCCGGCGCGATGCCGGCATACGAACCATCGGGTGACATCTGGCTGTTGGCCATGATACCCGTGACGTGGGTGCCATGCCCGTGCGGATCTCCGTTTCCCGCGAGCTGGGAGGTGACATAGACCGCTTTAAGGCGCTTTTCTCCGCCGGTGTCCCGATCGAGCTCAGCCGTGAACTGGTCGGAGATGCCGGTGTCAAGGACCGCGACGGTGACGCCCTTGCCGGTGATGCCCTGCTCCCAGGCCTGGTCGGCGCCGATCAAGCGGGGAAAATCGGTGTTCGGGGGTATCCCTCCCGCGGCTTCGACCTTCTGGTTGAGAAACACCGATGCGACCGCAGGATCGGACTGCAAGGCGGCGAGCTCAGATTCCGGCAGCCGGGCCACAAAGGAATCGATGATTGGCAGCTGGACTGTTACGGTTCCCCCCAGGGCGGCGACAGCCTGTTCAGCCTCGTACGGGACTGCCGTATACCCGACGATGACCTCTGCCTGATCCACGGCTGGGATTCCGGCGTGCACGGCTGGCACGCCTGGTCCCACCAGGCTAAGGCATACGATAAAAGCGAAGAGTAGTAGAAATGGTTTCCTCATGATGTTCATGTGCCCCTCCTGAGGGGTATCGGAACCTGTCCAGGGCCGTTGTACCGTGCCTCCGCGGTTCAACACGATGCTGCTTAGGGTGCCCGGGTCAGGCGTTCCGTGCGTTGGAAGTGGAATGGATGCCCCGTGATCGGATAAAAGGTTGCGTCGAGGAGAATCCCCTCCAGAATCACCGGGTGATCTGTTCAATAGACAAATAGGTTGGTCGATATCAATCGGATCGATAGCCGCCTCCTGGCTGGAATGGGGTGTAGCACGTGGTGGGGATCTCCTCCGGTCTGCAAGGGAGATACCTTGCAAGAAGTGGACCATCCCCAAACCTGCGATAAAATAATGGGGTATCTCACCCACGGAATCCCAAATATCCAACCGATCAACCCGGAGGCGACCCATGTTCAAAGAATTCAAGGAGTTTGCCCTCAAAGGCAGTGTGCTGGACCTGGCGGTCGGCATCATCATTGGGGCTGCATTTACCAAGATCATCGATTCCGTCGTCAAGGATCTGATCATGCCCCCATTTGGTCTGCTCCTCGGAAGGGTCAATTTTCCTGACCTGTTCATCACCCTTTCGGGGACTCGTTATGCCACCCTGGCAGAGGCGCAGGCCGCCGGCTCACCCACCCTCAACTACGGCTTGTTCCTTAATAACGTCCTAAGTTTCCTCATCATCGCTTTTATCCTGTTCCTCATCGTGCGCCAGATCAACCGCTTCCGGCGCAAACCCGCCCCGCCACAAGCCGACACCCAAGACTGCCCGTACTGCTACTCCAAGATCCCGTTGAAAGCCACCCGCTGCCCGCAGTGCACTTCGCAGATCCAGGCTGGTGTTTTACAGCCGGCGGGGGATTGATGGGGCAGCCCTCGTTCCATCCGTCCGATTTGCCCAAAGGTTCTACGGTATACTAAAACCACCCTAAACGACCCGAGGTGATCATGAACTTAGAAGAGGAAAAGCAGCGTTGGGAGGAAAAGGTCCTCCGCCCGGTGGTGGAGAAGCAGCCGGAACGCAAACCCACATACGAGACCCCTTCCGGGATCCCCCTGCCACAGGTCACCTTGCCACCCTGTGGGGATCCCGGAGAATATATGGAGAAGTTGGGCTTTCCAGGCGAATACCCGTACACCCGCGGCGTCCAACCCAATATGTACCGGGGGCGCTTGTGGACCATGCGCCAGTATGCTGGTTACGCCAGCGCCGAGGAGTCCAACCGCCGCTACCGCTACCTGCTCGACCAGGGACAAACCGGACTGTCGGTGGCCTTCGACCTGCCGACCCAGATCGGATACGACGCGGACCACCCGATGGCCCTGGGTGAGGTGGGCAAGGTCGGGGTTTCGATCTCCTCGCTGGATGATATGGCGCAGCTGTTCGACGGCATCCCCCTGGACAAGGTATCCACCAGCATGACCATCAATGCCCCGGCGGCAATCCTGCTGGCTATGTATATCGCGGTGGCCAAACGCCAGGGAGTGGGATCGCGTGAGCTGCGCGGCACGATTCAAAACGACATTTTGAAAGAATATGTGGCGCGTGGCACCTATATCTTCCCGCCCGTCCCTTCGATGCGCCTGATCACCGACATCTTCAGCTTCTGCAAAACGGAAGTGCCGCGCTGGAATACGATCAGCATTTCCGGCTACCACATCCGTGAAGCCGGGGCGACCGCAGTGCAGGAAATGGCCTTTACCCTGGCAGACGCCATGGAATACGTGCAGGCAGCCATCAAAGCCGGGTTGAAAGTGGATGAGTTTGCCTCCCAGCTGTCCTTCTTCTTCAATGCCAACAACAATCTGTTCGAAGAAATCGCCAAATTTCGAGCAGCCCGGCGCTTGTGGGCCAAAATAATGCGCGGCCGCTTTGGCGCCAAGGACCCGCGTTCGTGGATGCTGCGCTTCCATACCCAGACTGCCGGATCGGCGCTGACCGCCCAGCAGCCGGAAAACAACATCGCCCGGGTGACCATCCAGGCGCTGGCGGCGCTTATGGGCGGAACCCAGTCGCTGCATACGAACAGCATGGACGAGGCGCTGTGGCTGCCTACGGAGAAGTCCGTCCGCACGGCCCTGCGCACCCAGCAGGTCCTGGCCTATGAGTCCGGAGCAGCCGATGTCGTGGATCCCCTGGCAGGATCCTATCTGGTCGAGTACCTGACGGAAGAAATTGAGACGCGGGCAATGGAGTATATTCAGAAGATCGACGAGATGGGAGGCGCCTTACGCGCCATCGAAAATGGGTACCTGCAGAATGAAATTCAAGATTCAGCGTATCAGTACCAGAAATCAGTCGAAAGCCGCGAAACGACCCTGGTAGGAGTGAATGCTTTCCAGGTGGAGGAACACCTGGAGATGGAAGGCATGCCGGTGGATACCGCCATCGAAGAAACCCAGCGCGCCCGGCTTGCAGACCTGCGCCAACGGCGTGACAATGCCCGGGTGAGCGAGCTGCTCGCCTGCCTTGAAAATGGGGCGCGTGGGTCGGAAAACCTGGTGCCGCTGTTTATTACCTGCCTGGAAAACGACATCACCTTGGGCGAAATTTGCGATTTGCTGCGTAAAGTGTGGGGAGAATACCAGCCCCCGTCCATGAACTGAGTACCAATCCAATAATTATCTGTATGGTGTGGGTGCGGCGAAGCCGCACCCACACCATACAGAAGAATTCTTGAGGACAACCCATGCCGAAAATCAAAAAAATCAACCACGTAGCCATCGCCGTCCCGGACCTGGATGCGGCGTTGGGTTTCTGGCGCGACACCATCGGGCTGGAGGTCGACCACGTCGAGGATGTGGCATCTATGAAGTCAAAGGTGGCCTTCCTGCCGGTCGGGGAGAGTGAAGTCGAACTGGTCGTGCCAACCAGCGACGATTCAGGGCTGGCGAAATTTGTCCAGGAGAAAGGCGGTGGGATGCACCACCTGTGCTTCGAGGTGGAGGACCTTGAATCCGTTCTGGCAGAGTTCAAAACGAAAGGTGTCCGCCTGATTAACGAGACCCCGGTTGTGATGCCGGGGCGGAAAATGGCCTTCGTCCACCCGAAAGCCAGCAGCGGGGTGTTGGTCGAGTTCTACGAGGTGACCAAAGAATAGGTCCTGCGTTTTTACCATGGTGCGGGCAGTCCAATTGGACTGCCCGCATTTTTGTTCCTGTTTGGGGGCGGATTTTGACCCCGACTTTCATCGGATAGAAGCAAGGGGTTATTAATTTACCTATTAATGACTATTTTGCTATAAAATGGGGGAAAAGAATACCAGCCAAACGGTTCCATAGGTATAGATTCTGTTTTGTTTGGAGGTGTGAGGTTGACCGAGCAGGCGTTAACAGCACGAACGAAGCGAATGGCGTTCCCCCTCCATGGATGGATTGGGTTTGCCCTGATAGGATTGTTTTGGAGCATCAATTGGGGCCTTGATGGAAACCGGACAACCTGGGCATTCTTCCCCCTGTGGTTGGGCTACTGCCTGGTTGTGGATGCTCTGGCGCTCAGGCTGCGCGGTACTTCCCTGCTTTCCCGCAGCGCGCGCAAGTATGTGGGAATGTTTCTAATCTCTGCTCCCGCCTGGTGGTTGTTCGAGGCGATCAATGCACGCGTGCAGAACTGGCACTACCTGGGCCGGGACGATTTTTCAAACCTGGAATATGTGATCACCGCCACCATCAACTTCTCGATCGTCATCCCGGCCGTTTTCGGCACGGCTGAACTGATCGCCGGGGCGGGATTCATCCGGCGGATGAAATCCAGCCTGGTCCTCAGGCCGACGCCCGCCGTGACAGCCCTGTTCTTTGGGTTGGGGTTAGCCTTCCTGGGGCTGATGCTGCGGTGGCCTGACCGCTTCTACCCGCTGGTGTGGCTCTCGCTCGTTTTCCTGCTCGAACCGGTTAACGTCTGGCTGGGAAACCGCTCGCTGACACGCTGGACCGCGGAGGGGGATTGGAGGCCGGTCGTCAGCCTCTTTCTGGGCGCGCTGACCTGCGGGTTCTTCTGGGAGATGTGGAACTACTATTCGCACCCCAAGTGGATCTACACGACCCCTGGGGTGGAGTTCTTGAAAGTCTTTGAAATGCCGCTGCTGGGCTACGGCGGCTACTTGCCCTTCGCCCTGGAGCTGTTCGCCCTCTACCATCTGGTCGTCGGGCTGTTTGGGGATAAGCTCAGCTCCTACCTTCGGTTGGAAGGACCGCCGGAGCGGGCATAGCCGCCGATAGGATGGCCGATTCCTCTGCCTCGGCGACCCGGATGCCCTCCTGCTCGTCTAACCGCGTGAGCAGCAGCGCGCCCACCACGAAGAACACGATCAGCGACACGATGCTCAGCCGGCTGTTGCCCATGATCTGCCCCACCACCCCGAACACCAGCGGTCCGATGATCCCGGCAAACTTCTCGCTCACGCTGAAGAAGCCGAAGAACTCGGCTGATTTGCTCCGCGGCACCATGCGCCCGAACAGCGAGCGGCTGAGGGCCTGAGATCCGCCCTGCACGGTGGCGACGGCGAACCCCAGCGCCCAGAATTGCCATTCCTGGGTCATGAAGTAGCCCCCGATGGCAATCCCGGAATAGACCAGCAGGCTCAGGTAGATCGACCGCTTGGTGCCTATCCGTTTGGCCATCCAACCAAACAGGAAGGCAAACGGGATGCCCACGAACTGGACCATGAGCAGCGTGCCGATCAGGGTGGTCTGGCCGATGCCGATCTCATCCCCGTAGATGGTGGCCATTTTAATAATAGTACCGATGCCGTCATTGTAGAGCCAGAATGCGATCAGGAACAGGAACAGCTGCCGGTAGCGGGTGATCTCGCGGAAAGTAGCGCCCAAACGGCGGAAGCTGGCCTGGATGGGATTGAATCCTGCCTCCCCGGCCAGTACCCGGCGGGGAGGTTCCTTGACGTAGCGCCACAGCGGTATGGTGAAGACCAGCCACCAGATTGCCACACTCAGGAAAGACAGGCGGGTCATAAACCCGGTTAGCTCCTCGGGGGCCAGCATGATCATTGCCAGGTTAACCGCCAGGAGCAGACCCCCGCCCAGATACCCCATGGCGTACCCGCGTGTGGAGACCTGGTCGATCTCTTCCGGTTTGGCCACATGGGGGAGCAGCGAGTCGTAGAAGACGTTCGCGCCGGCGAAGCCGAGCTCGCCGAAGATAAAGAACAGGCAGGCCATCAGCCAATCTCCGGAGCGGACAAAGTAGAGCAGGGCGGTCCCGGCAACACCGATAAAGACAAATGCCGTCAGGTAGCGCTTCTTCGAGCCGCGGAAATCGGCCATGGCTCCCAGGATCGGGCCGATCACGGCGGCTACCAGGAGGGAGATGGAGGTCGTGTAGGCCCAATATACGGTAGCCAGGTTTCCATCGAGATTAGCGCCCGCCACGGAGGCAAAATACACCGGCAGCACGGCTGCCATGATGGTCGTGGCGAAGGCCGAATTGGCCCAATCGTAGAAGGTCCAGGCCGTGATGGCGCGTCGATGCTCTTTGAGGTCCATGGGTGTGCTCCAGTGGGGGATGGGTGGGATTTGATGTCCGTGGGATAGACCCAATTATAGGAGAAATCCAGAAAAGGATGAAAATTTGAACCGCAAAGTCGCAAAGAGCACAAAGTTAATTTTAGGAGCATGAATACGATATCCATTACCTTCCCTTAGCTGTCGTTGCGAGACCCCGGGATTGCGTACCGGTCAAGCTATCTGGTGAATGGAGCATACCCTCCAACCACTCTTTCTTGCCCACAAGGGGACGAAGCAATCTCCACTTGTCCCGGGGGACCAGCGTGGAGATTGCTTCGTCGCTTCCCGATTCCTGGTAAAGGAGTCCAAAGGAATCGTTCCTCGCAACGACAGATCGAGGGACTTTGCAAAAAATGGGCCGACACACCGGTCGGCCCCTACGGTTCTCCGTTCTCGTCCCCAAAGTGCCTAAGCGCCGATTTTACAATTCTCTATTCTCGACTCTCCACTCCCCATTCCAGGGTTATAATTGCCGTTTCCTGGCAAAAATCCAGCCAGAATAAAACATATGTGCTATAATTGCCGGTTGCATTCCTTGGTTGTGGAGTAGAAGGGTATGACACAGAACGTCATCCGCGTTGTCGGCGCCCGGGAACATAATCTAAAAAACATCACCGTCGAGATCCCGCGGGATAAATTCGTGGTAATCACCGGACTGTCGGGTTCGGGGAAATCGTCACTGGCGTTCGATACCATCTTCGCCGAGGGGCAGCGCAGGTATGTGGAGAGCCTCTCGGCGTACGCGCGCCAGTTTCTGGGCCAGATGGACAAGCCGGATGTCGATTACATCGACGGCCTCTCCCCGGCGGTTTCCATCGACCAGAAGGCCACCTCCCACAATCCCCGCTCGACCGTGGGGACGGTGACCGAGGTTTACGACTACCTGCGCTTGCTCTTTGCCAGGGTGGGTATCCCGCACTGTCCGATCTGCGGGCGGGTCGTCGAACGGCAGTCTGCCCAGGAGATTGTGGATACCATCCGAAATCTGCCCACGGACAGCCGGCTGCTTATCCTGGCCCCTGTGGTACGGGCGCGCAAGGGGACCTACCAGGCGGTTTTTGATGAAATCCGCAAAGCCGGTTTTGTGCGCGTGCGGGTGGATGGGACCGTCCACAACCTGGACGACGAGATCAACCTGGATCGCTATAAAATCCACACCATCGAAGCGGTGGTCGATCGGATCGTGCTGCACAATCCGGAAGAAGATGAGGAAGCCAGGGCTGCCATTTCCCGCCTGACCGATTCGGTTGAGACGGCCCTAAAGGTCGGCGAGGGCTACCTGACCGTCCAGAACCTATCGGCGGAACCGCCCCATGATGTGTCCTTCTCCGAGCACCTGGCCTGTCCGGTGCATGGGACCAGCCTGCCGGAGATCGAGCCGCGCACCTTCTCCTTCAACACCCCGCACGGCGCATGCCCGGAATGCCAGGGACTGGGCAGCAAGCTCGAGATCGACCCCGAGCTGCTCCTTCCCGATAAAGACCGCTCATTGCGCGACGGCGCCATCATCGCCCTGGAGTGGAACGGGCCGCGTGACCAGTCCACTTACTACTGGCAGATGGTAGAAGCGGTTGCCAGGCATTACCACATCGACCTGGACAAACCTGTCCATACCATTCCCCAGGAAAAGCTGGACCTGATCCTGTACGGCACCAAAGGACAGCAGGTAGCCGTCCATTACCAGAGCCGCAACGAACGCCACGCTACCTTCCACACCGCCTTCGAAGGGGTAATCCCCAACCTGGAGAGACGCTACCGGGATACCAACTCCGAGTATATCCGGGGCAAGATCGCCGAATATATGAGCGACCGGCCCTGCCCGGTATGTAAAGGCACCCGCCTTCGGCCGGAAGCGCTGGCGGTCACGGTGGATGATGCCAATATCGTCCAGGTTACCTCCTGGCCTGTGCTGCGTACGCTCGAATGGACACGCCGGCTGGCGGATCCGGAGACCCCGCTCACTCCCCGGCAGAAAGCCATCGCCGAACGGGTGCTCAAAGAGATCCAGGACCGGCTGCGCTTCCTGGTAGACGTCGGGTTGGATTACCTGACCCTGAACCGCTCCGCCGGTTCACTCTCCGGCGGGGAAGCGCAGCGCATCCGCCTGGCAACACAGATCGGATCGCGGCTGATGGGCGTGCTCTACGTCCTGGACGAACCCTCAATCGGCCTCCACCCGCGCGACAATGACCGCTTGCTGGCCACATTAAAGAGCCTGCGAGACCTGGGGAACACCGTGCTGGTGGTCGAGCACGATCACGAAACCATTGAATCGGCCGATTGGGTGATCGACCTGGGTCCGGGAGCCGGTGAACACGGCGGGTGGATCGTGGCCGAGGGCACGGTTGACCAGATCGTGAACCATCCCGAATCGCTTACCGGGGCTTATCTATCCGGGCGAAAGCAGGTTCCCATCCCGGCGGAACACCGCGGTGGGAATGGGAAATGGCTGAAGGTGGTAGGGGCGCGTGCCAATAATTTGAAAGACCTGTCGGTGCGGATTCCGCTTGGGCGGCTGGTGTGTATCACGGGGGTATCCGGCTCGGGGAAATCCACCTTGATGGTGGATGTGCTGTACAGGGCGCTGGCGCGCGAGCTCCAGGGAGCTCACACCCAGCCGGGCGAATTCAAGCGCATCGAAGGGTTGGATTACGTCGACAAGGTGATTAATATCGACCAATCCCCGATCGGGCGAACGCCTCGCTCGAATCCGGGCACCTATACCGGCGCATTCGACGAGATCCGCCAGCTGTTTGCTGAGATGCCTGAAAGCAAGATGCGTGGGTACAAGGCTGGCAGGTTTTCATTTAATGTACATGGAGGACGGTGTGAAGCCTGCCAGGGACAGGGGCAGCTGCGGATCGAAATGCAGTTCCTCCCCGATGTATACGTACCCTGCGACGTTTGCCACGGCGCCCGCTTCAACCGGGAGACGCTGCAGGTGCATTTCAAAGGGCTGTCCATCGCCGAGGTCCTCGATATGACCGTCGACCACGGGGTGGAGATTTTCGCCGCCATGCCGTCCATCGGCAACAAGCTGCGTACCCTCCAGGAGGTCGGTCTGGGGTATATCAAGATCGGCCAGCCTGCACCAACCCTTTCCGGAGGGGAAGCGCAGCGGGTGAAACTGGCCCGCGAGCTGTCGCGAAGGGCAACGGGGAAGACCCTGTATGTGCTGGATGAGCCGTCCGTCGGTCTGCATGCCGCCGATGTGCACAAACTGATCGAAGTGCTGCAGCGCCTGGTGGAAGCGGGGAACACGGTGCTGATCATCGAGCACAACCTGGATATCATCAAGGTATCCGACTACATCATCGATTTAGGTCCCGAGGGCGGCGACCGAGGGGGGATGTTGGTGGCAGAAGGGACACCCGAGGAGGTCTGTGCCGTCCCCGGATCCTACACCGGTCAGTACCTTGCACAGTATCTCCAAGCCGAACACAACCTCAGCCGGTAAGCTGCTCCATGCGGATAAGGGCGTGCGTGGGCTGCAGCCCACCCACGCCCTTATCCGCATTACCCTTGCCAGACTCGCAGAATTGTGATTCTTCAGGTACAATCGAGTTTGTATCCCCCTGGTTGTTGGATCGTTTATTGGTACGACTGGCCCACGCAGTCCGCGGTAAGGTAATCGAGTTTCGTACGTTGGACCCGGATCCATACCGACTTCACAGAACAGGAAACCCTATGAGTACGAAAGACTCAGCCCAAAACGTCATTGAATCCTATCGAAAGCGCCAACAAATGGGACCGTTCGTCATCGGCGGGTTAGCGGTAGTGTTGATCATTGTAGGCATCGTTGTCCTGGTCGTCTGGCTGACCGGCGAGAATCGACCTGCGGTCGCCTTATTTGCCAGCAAGACCCCTACCGCCACCATGACCTCCACCCCTACGGCAACCGTACCAACCCCCACACCTACCTCCACTTCCACACCCACCCAAACTCCTACGATCACCGAAACACCCACGCGTGCAGGCCCGACGGAATATACTGTCCAGGACCTGGATACATGCTGGGATATCGCCCAGGAATTCAAAGTTGACGTCAACGTCCTGGTGGCGATCAATAACTTCGAAGCCGGCACCTGCCCGATCGTGCCCGGCGATAAGATCTGGATCCCGACCTCCGAACAACAGCTCGATACACCCACCCCGGTACCGACGAACTTCAAAGGCGATATCACCTACACGGTCCAGACAGGGGATACTCTGGACATCATCGCCGACCGGTTCCAAAGCTCCGTGGATAAGATCATGGAGGAAAACGACCTCGAGGATGCGAACAAAATCAATGTGGGTGACAAGCTGATCGTACCGGTGAATATCGCCACCCGTGTGCCGACCCGCGCGCCGACCAGCACACGGGCAGCCACCACCGCCGCCCCCGCGGCGACCGCCACCAACACCCAGGTCCCCTGAACAAAGAAATACAAAAAGAATCCCGTTGCCAACAACGGGATTCTTATTCGGCATATTTAGCCGTTATAAGGTCAACAAACTAGTATAAAAAACGCAGAGAGTAGAGAATAGAGTTGTAGGTTGGGTTGAGTGGGTCTTAGCCTCGTATCCGATCTTTTAGAACGAATCGAAACCCAACAACGGGACATCTTGGACCACGAAAGCCGAGAAAGGAGCCGCGAAACGGACCAGTTACTCTGAAAGACCCGTGTGGACCGCGAAAACCTATTCGCGGTTTTCGCTTCCTTTCGTGATTTTCGTGGTCCAACCGCACGGATCGACCGGACACAGGCGTCCCCCGATTCCAGCCTACCCCATGGAGACGAGGCACGCCCGGGGGCTGGTCTGGCGATCCCCGGGGCGGGTCTACGTTCTGGATGTCCGGATCGTTTTGCGTTTCACAGACCCGCCCCTACAAGCCAACCTCGTAGGGGCGGGTCTGTGCAATGCCGAGCACGCCGGCCTTCAGCCAAGCAGACCCGCCCCGGGTCAGGCCGGATAGCTCCCCTCGCCGCAGGGTGTTGGGTTTCGCTGCGGCACAGCAGTCGGGCTACCCTTGCGGATCCCCGCTCAACCCAACCTACGGATCGCTAACCTCTCCCCGCCTGAAAAGCGGGCGGGGAGAGGAAGGATGTCGCACAGCCCGTCGATCCTAAGCCTTGGAGGGAACCCATCCGGGAAGCCGTAGAGGATGGGCTGGCATTGCCAGGATCAGACGTCCGGTACAGCCGCAGAGCGGCTCATGCCCCTCCGCTTGCTTGTTCGACCACCAGTACCTGGGCTACCCGTAGCATAAGCCACCGGCTTGTGGCGGGGTGTAGAGCCCACCCGGGAAGGATTCATACGCTGCACGAGAGCTGGGGAAGGGAATGTCTTCCTCTCCCCGCCCGCTTTTCAGGCGGGGAGAGGTTAGGTGAGGGGTCGGCCGGGTAAGGGATCAGACCGCCCAGGAATGCTTCCTGGACAGCAGATCTTCCCAGACACCGCCGCCGTCCCCGGCGGCGAGAGCCCTGTTTTTACAGATTTTTCTCCGCGCTCTCCGCGTCTCTGCGGTGTTTTTCCACCTGTATAGCAGCGAGGATTTCATCCCGAACGGAGGGATCCATTTCTTGCTGGTAGGCGGTCTGTAACGCCTGGAGGGCTTCGGTTCCGCCGATCTGCCCTAAAGCCCAGGCAGCGTGGCCGCGCACGCGCGGCTCGGGCTCGTTGAATAGGGTTTCTGCCAGTACGGGGATGGCAGCCGGGTCCGCCGCATTGCCCAGAGCAACCGCGACATTACGCAGGTATCCCCGCCGGCGGGGGCGCTGGATTGGACTGCGGCGGAATTTGCGGTTGAACTCAGCTGTAGAGAGATGCAGCTCTTCGACGAGCACCGGTGCCGGGACATCCAGTCGTGGTTCCAGCTCCACATCTGCCGGATGGGAGGCAAAGCGGATATTCCAGGGGCAGACCGTCTGGCAGACGTCGCAGCCGAAGATCCATCCATCCATCTGGGAGCGAAGATCGTGGGGGATAGCTCCCTTGTGTTCGATGGTCAGGTACGAAATGCAGCGCCCGGCATCGATGGTGCGGTCAGGCAGGATGCACTGCGTGGGGCAGGCGTCGATGCAACGGGTGCAGGATCCGCAGTGGTCGGCTGTGAAAGGGGGATCGGGTTCCAGCTCCACGTCGACCAGCAGTTCGGACAGCAGAAAGTAGGAGCCGTGCTGTGGGTGGATCAGGTT